>Ga0207150_1053_pt1 | contig 25056 bp, 22 predicted proteins | sample Alteio_BWMinHeat_32_FD_153526 | JGI IMG/M metagenome (GOLD analysis project Ga0207150, IMG submission 153526) | Enriched cells from forest soil in Barre Woods Harvard Forest LTER site, Petersham, Massachusetts, United States -... | ecosystem: Environmental > Terrestrial > Soil > Temperate forest >...
CCGCCTTAAATGCAGCTTGCGGTGTTAATATCCTTTTTTGATCACCGGCCGCATCGTTTTCGAAGCGAATTCCTGGTGTTACTAATAAGAAATCTTTTCCACATTCTTTACGCAACAAAGCTGCTTCATTTGCAGAACAAACCACACCATCGAGTCCGCATTCTTTTGCGGATTGCGCCATTTTTAAAACGGTACTTTCGATTGAATCATTTACTCCTAAAGATTGTAAATCGGTTTCATCGAAACTAGTTAATACCGTCACACCAATTAATAATGGACGTTTTTCTGCAGGAAAAGCATCAATTGCGCGTCGCGCCGCTTTCATCATTTCAAGACCACCTGACACATGAACATTTACCATCCAGACACCCAATTCTGCGGCTGCTGTGCATGCATCAAAAACGGTATTCGGAATATCATGGAATTTTAAATCTAAAAATACGTGAAAACCTTTTTGAATTAATTCGCGCACGTAATCGGGACCCAAACGCGTAAACATACTTTTCCCTATTTTTAGGGCACATAATTGGGGATTGACGCAGGTGACAAAATTGTCCGCGGATTTTTTATCAGGATAATCGAGTGCGACGATGATATTTTGCATTCGGGAACTACCTGCTTCTGAGCTTCAATTTAATAATAATCGGCAGCATCGCAATAATACCGAGCAATGCACCTACAAACAATATCATTAAAAATAACAACGGAAAATAAATCGTTTTTTGTCCGAAAAAGAAGTTAATCGGAACTTCGTGAGAATTTAAAACGGAAAAACTGACGCCGAGAATGATGAGAATAATGCAGAATAGATAGGATAATATGCGCACGAACACTCCGTTAGGTGGGAGTGGGAGTTTGGAGTGGGAGTAAGGTAAAATTTAAAAATTTTTAATATACCTCTGATGCTCCCACTCCCACTCCCACTTTTACTTCGATTGCATCTTCTCTTTCAACAAATCACCCAAGGTTGTTTTTGTGGGTGCATCGCCGCTCACATTACGAGTACCTGTATCGCCCTTAGGCGGTGTTTCAAGCACTTTATGCGACACAAAGATTTGATGCGTTTTGCGATCAATGTTAATCACTTTAACGTCAACGTCTTCACCCGCTTTTAACTCTTCTTGCAAATCTTTGATGCGATCATAGCTGTAATCAGCGATTTTCAAAATACCTGTTAATTCCGGTGTGAGTTGTACCACAGCTTGCTTAGCCGATACTTCAGTCACTTTCGCTTTGATTACTGCATCTTTATCCAAACCTTGCAAATGCGATTCCATTGGATCATCAGACAATTGTTTGATACCCAAAGAAATGCGTTCGCGTTCTGGATCGATTGCCAAAATAACCGCTTCGACTTCGTCGCCTTTTTGGAAAGCCCTGACTGCAGTTTCGCCAGCTTCGCTCCATGAAATATCAGACAAATGTACCAAGCCATCAATACCACCATTTAAGCCGATAAATAAGCCGAAATCAGTGATCGAACACACAGCACCTTTCACTTTTTCGCCGACATTATGTTTCGATGCAAATTCACCCCATGGATTCATTTTGCATTGTTTAACGCCTAATGAAATACGACGACGGTCTTCATCGATTTCTAATACAACCACTTCGATTTCTTCATGTAAATTTACAATCTTGCTTGGGTGAACGTTTTTATTCGTCCAATCCATTTCAGACATGTGAACCAAACCTTCAACGCCTTCTTCAATTTCAACAAAGCAACCGTAATCAGTAATGTTAGTTACTTTACCAGTAATGCGTGTGCCAGCTGGATAACGTTTCGCAACATCGTGCCATGGATCCGTACCCAATTGTTTCAAGCCCAATGAAACACGTTGTTTATCGCGATCGAATTTCAACACTTTCACTTTGATTTCATCACCAACCGTCAAAATCTCGCTTGGATGTTTTACACGTTTCCATGCCATATCCGTGATATGTAAAAGACCATCGATGCCACCCAATTCAACGAATGCGCCGTAATCTGTGATGTTTTTCACGATACCGACGACTTCCTGACCTTCTTGCAACTCTTCTAAACGTGAAATACGTTCTTCGCGTGATTCTGCTTCCATTACAGCGCGACGAGACACGACAACGTTGTTACGTTTTTTATCCATTTTGATAACTTTAAATTCTAATTCTTTACCTTCCAAATAACCTGGATCACGCACTGGTTTTACATCCACCAATGAGCCTGGTAAAAATGCACGAATTGAGCCTAAATCGACGGTGAAACCACCTTTCACGCGTTCGATAATCGTACCCATAATAATTTCTTGTGACTCGAAAGATTTTTCTAATAGAGTCCATGCACGCGCACGCATTGCTTTTTCGTGCGATAAACGCGTTTCGCCGAAACCGTTTTCAGCCGATTCCAAAACCACTTCGACCATATCGCCGACGTTGACTTCTTCATTTTTAAATTCAGCAAGCGGAATAGGACCTTCGGATTTTAAACCGACGTTGATGATGACAAATTCATTATCAATCGCGACTACTAAACCTTCGAGTAATGCGCCTTGACGCATGTCGACTGTTTTTAAGCTCGCTTCGAATAATTTTGCAAAATTTTCGGTGTGTTCTGTGTGTTGTTGTGTGTGTTCAGTCATTATTGTTTCCAAAATGAATCCTTGTGGGGATTCGGTTAAGTTAATGTTGTTTTTGAAAGCAATCTCTCAGAAGCTCGGACCAAAAGGGCGAGCGTATTTGCTTCGATCACCAGAATACACTCGCTCTCACGAGCGAGTTTCCGAAAACTACTATTCAAAACCCCTATTTCACCGTGTTAAATCACAGTTTTTACATGTTGCATTACCAATTCAAGTACGCCATTAATATCTAAGTGCGTCGTATCAATCAGTATCATATCATCACAAAGTTTTGCCGGTGCAATGGCGCGATTCGCATCACGCTCATCACGCACAGACAATTCTCTGAGAATGTCGGGCAGACTAACATCTTTGCCCTTTTGTTTCAACTGATTAAAGCGTCGACGTGCACGCTCTTCGACGCTCGCTGTTACATAAAATTTGATGGTCGCATTAGGAAAAACCACCGTGCCCATATCGCGACCATCCGTCACTAATCCCGGCGGTTGACGAAACGCACGCTGACGATCCAATAATGCCACTCTGACGAATGGAATTGCCGAAGTGATGGACGCCATCTGACCGCATTCTTCACTTCTAATATCATCTGTAACATCTTTATTATTAACACTTATTATTGCATCCTCACCAAGATCGGTTATTTGCGTGTGAATCTTAACGTGATGGATTAGATTTTGTAGGGCAATATGATCATTTGGATCGACTTTTGCATCTAACACAGCCCAACCAACTGCCCGATACAGCGCGCCACTATCCAGAAAATGCCAACCTAACTTTTTTGCGACTTTCTGCGCGATGGTTCCTTTGCCGGAAGCTGAAGGACCGTCGATGGTGATAACTGGGATATTAGACATAGAATTATGCTGCCTTTTCTTGAAGATCGCCGATAACATATTGATGCAATATACTGGCGATGAAAGTTTGATAGGGCAACCCCTTGCGTGCTGCTTTTTGCTGCAACAAATGCAAATCACCTTCGGAGAGACGCAATGTTACTCGGGCATCTTTACGGAAAAAATTTTCAGCGGCTCTTTTGGCAAACTCCCTTTCTTTTTTTTGATCGGCAACCGGGATCCACTCACCACGCTCAAAAGAATCCATGAGTTCTTGTTCTTCCGCATCAAACGCTTCATCAAGAACTAAGTATTTAGATTGTACCTTCTTTTTCCTGGCTGTGTTGCCGGATTGTTTCCTGATTTTCTTTTCCATAATCAACACTCCCACGCAAATGTTTTTTTGTTAGCTTTCTTGTTTTGAAAATTGTTTTAAGAAATACAGTACACTCATCTTTTTCGACGAACGGAACCGCACAAACATAACCATCAATATCCACCACATAAAATTTTTGATTGGGATATTTCGCCTGATTGTGATGATTAATCGTCTCCAGCAGCCGACCACTTCTAAGCGCAGTAATCACCCTCTCAAAACCAATGCCGCGCGTTGCAATTAACAGCTTGTTTTTCTCCTCGCAAAACTCATAATGCTCGACAATCTGATCTGTCAGCTCCAAATTATGGAACAATGTACTACTTTTGTCAACACTCATCAAAAGCACCCCCGCATCGTTTTGAAAGTGCATTGAAATCTACGCCGTTTGAGAATGTGCTGCAATACCGTGTTTTTACGTATTAATCTGCATTCCTACTTGATTAGCCAGTTCCACAAAATTCGGAAAAGACGTTTTTACAAGTGCGCAATTATCCACGAAAACGGGTCCTTTGGCGACATGCCCCGCAATCGCGAATGCCATGGCAATTCGATGATCGCCAAAACTATTCACGCATCCACCTTGAAATTTCTGATCAGCAAAAATCATAATGCCATCATCGTATTCTTCTGTTTTTACGTTTAATTGCGCGAATCCTTTTGCCATTGCAGCAATACGATCGCTTTCTTTCACGCGCAATTCGCGCGCGCCACGTAATACGGTATTATCTGATGCACAAACGGCCGCAATAAAAATCGCGGGAAATTCATCGATGGCATTTGCAATTAATTCCTGTGGAATGGTAATACCATGCAATGGCGCATAACGAATTCGAATATCAGCAACGGGTTCTAATCCAAAAAAATCATGATTAAACAATTCAATGTTCGCACCCATCAGTTTTAAAATATCTATTATTCCAGTACGAAATGGATTAACCCCAACTTTCCGAATAATTAAATCCGAACCTTTTGTGATTGAAGCGAGCACGATAAAAAATGTAGCGGAAGAAATGTCGCCCGGGATTTTTTTTATATCCACATTTTTTTGCAACATTTTTTCCGTATGATCACGTGTCAACACATTTTCATGAACTTGTGTCGCACCGATCGTATACAACCCCGCCAACAAAATCGCCGACTTCACTTGTGCGCTTGGAATTTTTAAATCGTACTGAATGCCTTTCAATGTTCGTCCACCGATAATCTCAATCGGTGCTGTATTTCTCGATGATAAATTGATTTTCGCACCCATCAATCGCAGCGGTTCTGCCACACGCAACATTGGACGTCGCTGCAAAGAATCATCCCCGATTAAAATCGAATTAAATTTTTGCGCGGATAATAATCCTGTCAGCAATCGCATTGCCGTACCAGAATTGCCGCAATTAATCGGTTTTTTTGATGGTTTTAATCCGTGCAAACCAACGCCGTGAATTTCACACGTAGTATTTTTCAAATGAATCTCAACACCCAACGCGCGCATCGCTTCAATCGTATTTAAGACATCCAAACCCAAGGATAAATTTGAAATAGTAGAAATATCTTCTGCAATTGATGATAGAATTATTGCGCGATGCGAAATGGATTTATCGCCAGAAACTTGAATATCACCAATAATACTTTTTCCTGGAACGATATTAAAAATATTATTCATATTTTTTAGAAAAATCTTTCATTAACAGTATCAATTTTTCAACTCCTTCGATTGGCATCGCGTTATAAATACTCGCGCGAATGCCACCTAAAATTTTATGACCTTTTAAGCCAATTAAATTGTTTTCAGAGGTTACTTTTACAAATTCCGCATCTAATTCTGGCGTTGGCAATTTAAAAATTACATTTATGCGCGAGCGAACATTTTTATCTACATTGTTTTTATAGAAATCTTGTGAATCCAAATACGTGTATAATTTCTCAGATTTTTCAGCATTTTTTTGCGCCATAGATGTCAATCCGCCCTGCCGCTTTAACCATTGAAAAACCAATCCTGCAAAATACCATTCAAATGTCGGTGGTGTATTGAACATCGAATCATGTTTTAATTGCAGTGCATAATTCATCATCGATGGCAATGCCGGATGTGGTTTCCGCACCAATAAATCGTCACGAACAATCACAATCGTAATGCCCGCAATCGCGATATTTTTTTGCGAGCATGCATAAATTATGCCATATTTTGACACATCAAACGGACGTGATAAAAAATTCGACGACATATCGCAAACTAACGGAATATTTTTTGAATCAGGAATGAAATTAAATTCAACACCGTGAATCGTTTCGTTATCGACATAATGCAAATACGCTGCATCTGAAAAATCGTGCCATGTGTTTTGCGTTGGAATTGTCGTATAATTGGCAGATTCTGAATTCGCAATAATATTAGCTTTTAAATATCGCGATGCTTCTATCGCAGCTGCTTTTCCCCAATACCCAGTTTGCACATACGCTGCAGATTTAAAATCATCTAATAAATTCATCGGCACTGCAGAAAATTGTGTACGCGCCCCACCCGGTAAAAATAAAACATGATAATTCTCGGGGATTTTTAATAAATCACGTAAATCTTGAATAGAGCGTGAAGCAACATCCATAAAATACTGCGAACGATGTGAAATTTCCGCAATCGAAATACCCAAATCATTCCAATTTAAAAATTCTTTCTGCGCTTGCTCCATGACTGCTTCTGGCATCATTGCGGGGCCAGCGGAAAAATTATAGACTTTTTCTTTTTTCATAAGAGTTTCTTAATATTGTTGTGATACACTAAAATTACATACATAACTTTACATCCATCATACAAATGAACACGACACGAAACAATCTAAATAAGCAAAGCGCTGCAACAAAGCAAGCTTTCGCGCGTGTTGTGTTTTTTGCGATTCGTCATTGGTATATTTGGGCTCTCTAGCCCATTTCACATCTATATTTCATACATTATTAGTCATTACTCCGATCAATCTCTAGATTGCTCAAGCAATTCGTATTGTCGAGTAATTACTACCCATCAAATTTTTATTAATTAATAGTTAATTTTGGAGAAGAAAAATGAAAACGTTAAGATTACCAACAGCAACTGAAGCAGTAGTAGGTTTAGTAACACTTGCAAGCACAGGAGCGTCAGCAATCAGCCCATTCCCCGATGGTTTTGGACCACGCAAAGAGATCAACTGCTTTGTAAACGGAACCGACACTTGCGACACAAACGTCGGTGAACTTCTTGGTGCAGTTTTTGGATTTTTTGCTGGTCTCGGATTAACTGCGGCTACACTGTACTGTTGCTTAAATAAATGCGGTGTATTTAAATCAGCTGAAAATAACGATGGAAATACAGTAATAGCGCCATTGGTAACCACAGAGGGTACCAACTACAACTCTGGAGGAGAAACTGTGACTCTTAATTCTGCAAACTAAGCAGAATAAAAAAACCCTGGTTTTTCCGGGGTTTTTATATCACGACGCCATCGAATTATTGCTCATGTTCGGTACCAATCGTCGCATCCACACCTTCAACGCTCACCACCTTCTCACCTTCCTGAACGTTAATTAAGCGAACACCTTGTGTGTTACGACCGATGACATTAATTTCAGCGACAGGAATACGAACTAATGTACCGCCATTCGTCACTAATAAAATCTCAGAATCATTTTCAACAGGAACGCTGCCTACCACTTTTCCGTTACGTTCGGTCGTTTGAATTGCTATGACGCCCTGTCCGCCACGATTACAATCGCGATAATCATTCACCTCAGTGCGTTGACCATAACCGTTTTCAGTCACTGTCAAAATTGTGCCGTCTTTTTTTGCAATCATTAATGCAATTAATTTTTGATCCGATTTTAAGCGTATACCGCGAATACCAGTTGCAGTACGTCCCATCGTGCGCACTTGATCTTCCGCAAAACGAATTGCTTTTCCGGCATCACTCACCAGCATCATATCTTGTTTGCCATCCGTTAATGCAACACCAATTAATCGATCGCCTTCATTTAATCCTAATGCAATTTTTCCGTTCGAACGTGGATTTGCAAATTCAGTGAGCGATACCTTTTTCACCGTACCATTTTGCGTTGCCATGAAAATAAAATGATTTTCATCAAAAACTGCAACCGGTAAAATCGCCGTAATTAATTCTTCTTTTTCCAACGGTAATAAATTCACAATCGGTTGACCACGTGCAATGCGTCCACCTTGCGGCACTTGATACGTCTTCAACCAATACACTTTTCCGACTGTGGAGAAGCATAAAATCGTATGATGCGAATTCGCGACCAATATATTTTTCACATAATCTTCTTCTTTCACACTCGTAGCACGTTTTCCACGACCGCCACGATGTTGTGCATCGTAACTATCCAACGACTGCGCTTTGATATAACCTTCGTGCGATAACGTGACCACCAAATCTTCTTCAGTAATTAAATCTTCATTACTCAAATCTTCTTGGTTTTCTAAAATCACCGTACGACGCGCATCACCAAATTGCGTTTTAATTGCGGTTAATTCATCACGAATCACTTGATGCAATCGATCAGGATTTGATAAAATTTCCATGAGCGCATTAATCGCATCAATTAATTGCTTATATTCATCGTGAATTTTATCAGTCTCTAATCCCGTCAAACGATGCAAACGTAAATCTAAAATTGCTTGCGCTTGTTCCGATGATAAATAATATTGTCCGTCACGCAATCCATATTGATCATCCAATCCATCCGGACGTGTTTGATTCGCACCTGATTTTGCGAGCAATGCAGCAACTAAACCCGATTCCCAAGCACGCGCTAATAATAATTCTTTTGCATCAGCTGGTGTTTTAACAGATTTAATTAACGCCACAATTTGATCGATATTCGCGAGTGCTACACCCAACCCTTCTAAAATATGCGCGCGATTTTTGGCTTTCGCTAATTCAAAAATCGTCCGACGTGTGACAACTTCACGACGATGCTGCAAAAATGCATTCAAAATGAATTTGATATTCATGACTTGCGGACGACCGTTATATAACGCGACCATGTTAATACCAAACACCGTTTGCAATTGCGTTTGCGCATATAAATTATTTAATACGACTTCCGGTTGATCACCGCGACGAATTTCGATCACCATGCGCATACCGGATTTATCGGATTCATCGCGCAAGGCAACAATGCCTTCCACTTTTTTCTCACGCACTAACTCGCCGATTTTTTCAAGCAATCGCGCTTTATTCACTTGATACGGTAATTCATGGACAATAATCGAGACACGTCCCGATTTTTCGTTCGTTTCAATATCGACTTTCGCACGCACATAAATTTTGCCGCGGCCTGTTTTATACGCACGCACAATTCCTGCTCGGCCATTAATAATTGCAGCAGTTGGAAAATCAGGACCAGGAATATGTTTCATGATTTCTTCAATCGACAAATCAGCATTATCAATCAACGCGACTGTGGCATCGATTACTTCGGATAAATTATGCGGTGGAATATTCGTCGCCATACCAACAGCAATACCCGACGAACCATTCACTAACAAATTCGGCACTTGGGTTGGTAACACAGAAGGCATTTTTTCAGTTTCATCATAATTCAGCTGAAAATCGACAGTTTCTTTGTCGATATCCGCCAATAAATAATGCGCGAGTTGCGACATTCTAATTTCGGTATAACGCATCGCCGCCGGCGCATCGCCATCGATTGAACCAAAGTTACCTTGTCCATCGACCAACATATATCGCAAACTAAACGGCTGCGCCATGCGGACAATCGTGTCATAAACAGCCGTATCACCATGCGGATGGTATTTACCAATCACGTCACCGACGATACGCGCGGATTTCTTGTACGGTTTGTTCCAATCGTTACTCAGCTCATGCATCGCGTACAAAACGCGGCGATGTACAGGTTTTAAGCCATCACGCACATCAGGTAATGCACGGCCGACAATGACGCTCATTGCATAATCGAGATAAGATTGTTTTAACTCACTTTCGATGGAAATCGATGAAATTTCTTTAGCCAAACCTGACATGTGTATTACCCTTTAAGAGGAGACTATTGCGCGAATAATCATACCATAATGGGGGAGATTTTGTTAGGATATTGACAAATAAAAAAGGCTTATTTCATGCAAAACATCGACACACTCATTCACACCCGCTGGATTGTTCCCATTATCCCACGCAATCAAGTTCTAGAAAATTATTCACTCGCCATTGATCACGAAAAAATAATTGATTTATTGCCGACAGAGGACGCCAATAAAAAATATTCCGCAAAAAATACAATTGATCGCAAACAGCATGTCGTGATGCCAGGATTAATTAATACCCACGCACACACACCGATGAATTTATTACGTGGATTAGCGGATGATTTGCAATTAATGGATTGGCTGCAAAATCATATCTGGCCCGCAGAAGGAAAAATATTATGCCCTGAAAGTATTTATGATGGATCAATGTTAGCAATCGCTGAAATGTTACGTAGTGGCACAACATGCTTTAACGATCATTATTTTTACCCTAATGATACGGCACGCGCATCGATTGATGCTAGTATGCGTGCATCACTGGGATTATGGGTTGGAAATGCACCAACGGGTTGGGCAAAAGACGCGGATGAATGCTTAGAAAAAGCGGCATCTGAATATGCAAATCGCCCAGACAGCAAATTAATTTCTTACATGCTTGCACCCCACTCACCCTACATCACCAATGATGGCAGCTTATTAAAAACGAAAAAATTTGCCGACGATAATAATTTGCGTATTCATATTCACTTGCACGAAACTCAAGCTGAAATTGATATTGATTTAAAAAATTATGGCAAACGTCCCATGCAACGCTTTAATGAATTGGGTTTGTTAAACGAACGTTTAATTGCCGTTCACATGGTGCATTTAACCGACGATGAAATTGCATTATGCGCTGAGAAAAAAGTGCATGTTTCGCATAATCCTGAATCGAATTTAAAATTAGCGAGCGGATTTGCACCGATTGTGAAATTATTAAATGCGGGCGTGAATGTGTGTTTAGGAACGGATGGTGCTGCGAGCAATAATGATCTAGATATGTTTGGTGAACTACAAACTGCGGCATTAATTGCCAAAGGATACAATCAAGATCCAACCGTTTTAGATGCAATAACCACATTAGAAATGGCCACAATTAACGGCGCAAAAGCTCTGGGATTAGAAAAAGAAATTGGATCAATTGAAATCGGAAAATATGCAGACATTATTGCAATTGATTTCGATCATATTTTCACACAACCAGTTTATAATCCAATTTCGCATTTGGTGTATGCCATGAATCGCATGCAAGTCAGTGATGTCTGGGTGGCCGGAAAACACCTGTTAAATCACGGGGAATTTGTTAATCTGGATGTAAAAGAAGTGATTGCAAAAGCAAATGCATGGGCGGAAAAAATATGAACCTTCCAAAAACCGTAACCATCACCGAAGTCTCCCCCCGCGACGGCCTGCAAAACGAAAAAAAATTCATTCCAACAGAAATAAAAATCCAATTCATCGAATTACTCGCGCAAGCCGGATTTCCCATCATCGAAGCAACGGCATTTGTAAACCCAAAAAAAATTCCGATGCTCGCCGATCATGCAGAAGTGTTTCAAAAAATCACACCACACAAAAACATTATTTATTCCGCATTAATTCCCAACGAACAAGGATTATTAAATGCGATCGCCTGTGGGTGCGAACACATTACTGTGATCACTGCCACATCCGAAACCTTCGCACAAAAAAATATGAATTGCTCAATTGATGAAAGTTTGCAGCGCATCGAAGCGATTTTAAAAATTACCAAGGCTAAAAATATTTTCGTACGCGCCGATATTTCCTGCACGCTCGGTTGTCCCTACGAAGGTTTCATCGCGCCTGAAATCACCGCAAATATTGCGAAAAAATTATTCGACATGGGCTGCGATGAAATTGCGGTTGCTGATACGATTGGCACAGGCACACCACTCAAAGCACAAGCGTTAATTCAGGCAGTCAAAAAATATGTACCTATCGAAAAAATCGCAATCCATTTTCACGACACGTACGGCCAAGCGATCGCAAATATTTTTGCATGCCTGCAATTAGGTATTTCAAAGATTGATTCTTCTATTGGTGGCATCGGCGGATGTCCATATGCCAAAGGTGCAACTGGAAATGTCGCGACTGAATCTGTTTTATATTTATTAAACGAGCTAAATATTGAAACTGGAATTGATCTGGATAAAGCCAAAAAAGCTCGAGAATTTATTCGAAAATTTCTTTCGTAGATGACACGATTTATCGCGTCTCCTATAAAAAGAATAAAACCAGAGACCACTATGCCCCTCACTCACAAAGCAATCATCAAAAATCTCAACCCAGCAACGCGCGAATTAATTCCAAACATCCGCATCGTATTCTCCGTCACTTCCACCAACGATATTTTATTACTAGAAAAACCCACCCAAAACACCGCACTCTTCACCGAAGAACAAACAAAAGGTCGCGGACGTCTCGATCGCGTTTGGATTTCTCCACCGCACACCAATATTTATTTTTCGCTCGCCTGGCATTTTAAAAAAAATATTTCCGAATTATCCGGATTAAGTTTAATCATCGCCATCGCTATTATCCGCGCATTAAAATCCTTCGGCATATCTCACAACATCAAAATCAAATGGCCGAACGATATAATTTATGACAACAAAAAACTCGGCGGAATCCTAATCGAAACCACCAATCTAAAATCAGATTCCTGTTTAGCCATCATCGGTATTGGATTAAATGTGAATCTAGAAAATGCTGAGTCAATCGATCAACCATGGACCTCACTCAAACAAATCACAGGCAAAAATCACGACCGTAATATGCTTGCAGCATTGTTATTAAATCATTTATGTGAAGTGATTACTGAGTTTGAAAAAAATAACTTAACACATTTTATGTCTGAATGGAAAAATCATGATGCACTATTTGGAAAGAAAATTGCGTTAAAAATAAGCTCTGAAATAAAGTCAGGTATCGCACATGGTATTAATTCTCAGGGCGCTTTATGCATAAAAACTGCTAAAAACACGGTTGAAACATACCAAATAGGCGAAGTGTCCGTAAATTATAATTAATGTACTAAGCTAATTCTGATACACTGCCCTTCATATTAATGGCACTGAATGGAGATTTTTATGCGTCACATTGATAAAAAAACATATGCAAACTTTCTCTTATTCACCGCTATTATAATTAATATCGTTCGTGATTATGTGTGGACCTGGGCATCTTATAAAGATTATAACGATCGCTTAGCACTCACCAACAACACCGGTTTTGGACCGAATGGACAATGGTTTGGGCAGCAAGTTTATTCAACAGCAGCAATGGCCGCAACCTCACTACTTCTTATCGCAGGCGCCTATGGCTGGAATAAATGCGGAGAAGAAAATCAAACAACCATCTCTGATACTAACGCTGTATTAGCAACCCCAATTAATATAACTGATTCAGAATTACCATTAGTAAACTCGAATCGAAACCTCATGCAATTAGACATGCGCGATTATTCATTGTGGGTCGGTGCGTTTTTAGCGGGCGCAACGTTTGCTGTTTATACTTGGAATCGCGGACAAACACAGGGTATAAATTTATTTACTAATGCAGGATTATCACCCGCAGATGCTGGCTATTTAGCAAGTCTATTAACAGGTGGCTATGAAGGACCAACGCAATTTATTTTTATTAATTTAGTGCGATTGTTAAGCGCTGAAGTTAGAAAAGAAACTGAAGAAAATCCAAAGAAGTATTTACAATTAAAAGCAAAAGAAGGCGCACTGAGTATCGTTCCAGGTTTAATTCCAGGTGGATTATGGCAAGTGGTTTATAATGCAGGCTCAATCAATAATTGGGGTGCGCAACCAACCAGCGCTGCAGTTGCCGCTGTTGTCGCCGCAGCTAATGCAGCCGTTGCGAAATTCAATGATGCTATTATCGCGTCGAGATGCTGTTCAAATTAATCTGTAATGAGCAAAAAAATAATTAGCAGCAATGGCACAAGCAAATCATTATAAAAAATAAGCCCCGCATTACCAGGCGCAAAATTATTTGCATTAATCATTTGAACAATATGACCATATGCCGCGCCCCATAAAAAACACGTCGTAAATAATGCTCCTGCAATACGATAAGATTTTGAAGCGCGAAAGCCAAAGACACCAACAATACCCATTCCTAAATTTGCCATAGCAACTTCAAATTGAAATGGACTGTTTGCCCATCCAATAAATTGCGCAGCCATTTGTGGGAAAAATGCGTGAAAAATAAATCCCCATAAACCAGTTAACCCTACAGACAAGAGAAACAAATAACTTAAAAACACATCAGAAATAGAACGATTTTTTCTGCGGTAAATCCCAATTATACCCAGCAATAATGCAAGGATAGTCATGATTATTGGAAACTCGCCAATCACAAATTTTATGAGTGCAGCCATTTATCCTACTCCTTTAGACTTACGATAATAAAATATAACAAATCACACTGAATAATACTTCTTTTTCATTTGCGTCATCTGATCGCGAATTTTTGCGGCTTTTTCAAATTCCAAATTTTTAGCCGCAGCAAACATTGCGGTTTCTAATTCATTTAATTTTTTATCAAGCACTTTCGGTGTCATCGCCAAAATATCGAGCGCCGCTTCTTCAGCGGCATGCACTTTTGAAATATCTTCAATCATACCAATCACCGCTTTTTGAATACCCATCGGCGTAATATTATTTTTAATATTATATTCTTGTTGTTTTGCGCGTCGACGAGTGGTTTCATCAATCGCACGTTGCATCGACTTCGTGATTTTATCCGCATATAAAATCGCTTTTCCATGTAAGTTTCGCGCTGCACGACCAATGGTTTGCACCAATGATCGTTCTGATCGCAAAAATCCTTCTTTATCCGCATCTAAAATCGCAACTAAAGAAACTTCCGGTAAATCCAAACCTTCACGCAATAAATTAATGCCGATTAATACATCAAACACACCCAATCGCAAATCACGCAAAATTTCCACACGTTCAACGGTATCGATATCCGAATGGAGATATCGCACCTTCACACCGTGCTCAGAAAAATATTCCGTTAAGTCTTCAGACATTCGTTTCGTTAATGTAGTTACTAATACGCGTTCGTTTTTCGTAGCACGAATGCGCACTTCAGATAACAAATCATCAACCTGCGATTTTGCTGAACGAATTTCAATTTCTGGATCTAATAATCCGGTAGGTCGCACCACTAATTCGACAATATCGGTACCGTGCGTTAACTCATATTCGCTCGGTGTTGCAGACACAAAAATCGTTTGTGGTGCAATTTTTTCAAATTCATCAAAACGCAATGGACGATTATCTAACGCAGACAACAAACGAAATCCGTAATTCACGAGATTTTCTTTGCGCGCACGATCGCCACGATACATGCCATTCAATTGCGGAATCGTGACGTGCGATTCATCAATCACTAATAGTGCATTATTCGGCAGATAATCAAATAATGTCGGTGGTGGTTCGCCTTCATTTCTGCCAGATAAATATCGTGAATAATTTTCAACGCCCGAGCAATATCCTAATTCCAATAACATCTCGATATCAAATAACGTGCGCTGCTCTAATCGTTGACGTTCCACTAATTTATTTTCGTGCTCGAAATAATCAAGTCGTGATTTTAACTCTATTTTTACGTCATCAATCATCTTCATGATGGTCGCACGCGGTGTTGCATAATGCGTTTTTGGGAAAATTGTCGTGCGTGGTAATTTTTTCGTAACTTTATTTGTCAGTGGATCAAATGCGTGAATCGATTCAATCTCATCATCAAATAATTGAATGCGAATCGCTTCCGATTCAGAATCCGCAGGAAAAATATCAATGACATCTCCCGTCACGCGATAACTAGAGCGATGCAATTCTAATTCATTGCGCGAATATTGCATGGATGCGAGACGATGTAATAATTCACGTTGATCGATGCGTTCGCCAACACTGATATGCAACACCATGCTCAAATACGCTTTCGGATCACCCAATCCATAAATCGCAGACACTGTCGCAACAATAATCGCATCATCGCGCTCTAATAATGCTTTCGTTGCAGACAATCGCATCTGTTCAATTTGCGCATTAATCGCAGAATCTTTTTCGATAAACGTATCTGTCGATGGCACGTATGCTTCAGGCTGATAATAATCATAATATGAAACGAAATATTCAACGGCATTTTTCGGGAAAAATTCGCGCAATTCTGCGTATAATTGCGCAGCTAATGTTTTATTCGGCGCCAATACTAATGTTGGACGTTGCACACGATTAATCACATTCGCAATCGTGAATGTTTTTCCCGAACCCGTTACACCCAATAATGTCTGATACGCCAAACCCGCATCCAAACCATCGACCAATTTCTCAATCGCTTTTGGTTGATCGCCGTTGGGTTGGAAGGGTGTAATTAATTCAAATTTTGTCGACATAGTGTTCCCGTACCGAAATCTATCTTTGTAGCACACTTTCGCATTCGCTCACGCTCGGCTTCTGAACGCATTCACTAGCGCATACCACATAAAAGATCGAACCCTCCATGATAACCCGTTTAAGAGGCATTTACTTTACTACAGCAATTTCTAGTATATCGGTTCAGAAGCGGAGCGTAAGCGACTGCAAAGCCTGTTTTACGACATTGTAAATCATTCGGGATTTCATTACATTAACTGCAACTGTTACAAACAAGGATCCCCTCATGCAAACCTCACATCGCGCGAACGCTGTACAACCATCCGCAACTGTGGTTATTAACGCAAAAGCCACACAATTAAAAGTACAGGGTGTCGACATTATTAATCTCAGTGTCGGCGAACCTGATTTCGACACTCCACAATCCATCAAAAATGCTGCCATTGCTGCGATAAACGCAGGATATACGAAATATACAGCCATCGACGGCATCCCCGCCCTCAAGGATGCCATCATTCAAAAATTCAAATCTGAAAATCATTTAGATTACACGCGCGATCAAATTCTTGTTTCTTGTGGCGCAAAACAAAGTTTTTATAATTTGATGCAAGCGGTTATTAACGATGGTGATGAAGTGATTATTCCTGCACCGTATTGGGTATCCTATCCTGCGATGGTCACACTCGCCGGTGGCGTTAACACCATCGTAAAAACCAGTGTAGAGAGTCGCTTCAAAATTACGCCAGAACAATTAGAAAAAGCGATTACACCCAAAACACGCATGTTAATTTTAAATAGTCCGAGCAATCCAACCGGAATGGCATACACAAAAGACGAATTAATCGCACTGTCAAAAGTATTATTGAAACATCCGCAAGTATTAATCGCATCGGATGATATGTACGAACATATTTTATGGGGAATTAATCCGTTCGTGAATATTGTAAATGCCTGTCCTGAATTATATGACAGAACAATTGTATGCAACGGTGTTTCAAAAGCGTATGCAATGACGGGTTGGCGCATTGGCTATGCCGCAGGTCCCGTTGCAATTATTAAAGCAATGACAAAAATCCAATCACACAGCACATCGAATCCAACATCGATTTCACAATATGCTGCAATCACCGCATTAAATGGCGAAAAAGAATTTATCGAAAATCTCAAAGTGGTTTTCAAAGAACGTCACGATTGTATTCAACAAGACTTAAATAAAATCCCTGGTGTGATTTGTCCGCCTGCTGATGGCGCGTTTTATGTATTTCCGAATGTCGAAAAAGCAATTGCGCGATTAGGATTAAAAGATGATGTTGCTTTATCAGAATTAATTTTAGAAAAAGCGCATGTGGCAGTTGTGCCTGGCACTGAATTTGGCGCACCCGGATTTATTCGCTTATCGTATGCGACGAATGTTGAGACGTTAAAGTCGGCAGTTGAGCGAATGACATCTTTCATTCACCGTTAAAATAACAACAGGAATACACCCATGAAACGGATTTTATTTTTTTGTTTATCGTTAATTTTATTATTAAGCAATGCATGCATTGCGGATGTTCACGTAACATTAATTACCGCGTCCATTCAACAAAAACTCACATCCGATGATGCGTTACATCGCTTGATTGTTGGCAATGAGCGATTTGTACAGAATAAAAGGCACAAAATTGATTTTTTACAACAAGCAAAACACACTGCAAAATCACAACATCCGATTGCGATTGTATTAAGTTGTATTGACTCACGCGTTCCACCTGAAATTATTTTTGATCAAAATGTCGGAAATATTTTTGTCACACGGGTTGCAGCGAATGTGATTAACAAAGATGTATTAGCAGGCATGGAATATGCAACGAAGGTGGCTGGTGCAAAATTAATTGTCGTATTGGGGCATCAATCCTGCGGCGCGATTAAAGGCGCGTGTGAAAATGTGAAGCTGGGGCATCTCACGCAATTACTCGATAAAATCCAACCTGCGATTCAACAAACTGAAAAAACGCTCGGCAAAAAAGATTGTCACGATTCACATTTTATCGATCTTGCCGCAGAAAATAATGTCAAAGATGTCGTGGCTAACATTCCCAAAGAAAGTCCGGTGATTCAACAGTTAGTTAATGAACACAAGGTAAAGATTGTAGGTGCAATGTATGATGTTTCGACAGGAAAAGTGGTTTTTTTGAACGGGTGAGTCCCTCAAAAAACCAATCAAATCATTAGGAACATGTACGAATTCTTCATATAAAAATGACGAGAAGTATTGACCAACCCCCCCGGCATCAGTAACATACACGCGATCTGTGATATCGATTTTCCCCGGTAGCTCAGTGGTAGAGCAGGTGACTGTTAATCACTTGGTCGCTGGTTCGAGTCCGGCCCGGGGAGCCAGAATTTCAAGCAGTTAACTTGTAACGCTTCAGACGGAATCCAATAATTAAATCCTTTCCACTAGAGACTAAAGTTCCACACAGGTGATTTTATGCGAAATCAAAGAGAAAAAGCTGCTGTCCGGATACTCCCTCAACCCGCAGTGAGTATCGATCAACTTATTGAATATTCTTTTTCACAGCATCAAAAAACCGCGAATGGTTATATATATTCGTTCGATCAAATAAAAACGTATTTGTGCGATAACGCACGCATTTATCAGACACAAACGACGGCTAGAAGAAATCAGGACTTTTCCCAAATAATCGATTATGTGAGTAAGTTATATCATGAGGCCAACGATTTGGGTTTGACGAATTCATTTACTCATTGTCATGCAATGGAAATCACACTACTTGCGCAAAATTCAGAATTCGGGATTTTGGTTTATAATAATGCAAAATTAAATAGGCATTTAAATTCTCATGTACTTTGTGTCGCATCAAGATTGGCAACTGCTTTTAGCAACGTTATTTTAGCTTCACAAATCTTAGAAGATATCGAACGGTTACTTAAAGAAACGCATAAAACTAATGATCGCTCTTTTCTCGAAAAAGAAAAAAATAGTTTGACTCGATTTTTAGTAATACAACCTCCTTTGCTCACACAAACTGTTTCACCGGCTCAAACTGTTTTAGTTAACGTCGTATCTATACAAAAAACCACTACGGAGCAGCAATCACAAGCAAACCCCAGGAGTTTGCCGGAAATAAAGCCGGCAATGCAGGAGTCATCTGTACCAACTGCTCCGCTTGTCCAGACTGGGAGATTTATACACAATCCTTATTCATTCATATCTAATCGTGTGATGATAAAAAAACCAAGTTCTCCTGGCTCACAACAATCCACAATAAAACCATCCTGAGTGAGAGATATTCTCAATCAGCACAACATGCAGAACAGGATCCATGGTGGAAACAACCTGTTTTTGCAGCTGATCAAAAAAAAGAAACAACGGCAAAACACCTTCGGCGATATCGATAAACGAAACTTCTTGATGCGATAAAAAATCGGGAGTGACTGGATCTGATTGGTATACTAATAAATAACAGCGCAATGAATTATTTTCTTCAAGCACACGTATTTTTTCTGCAATATCTTTTTCTGAAATAATATCCGCTTCGATTATTTTTAGTGATGATGCTGTATGATTTTCAGAAAATAATTCTATCAATCCCACACCATTATATTGCGGTAATTCCTGATGATGCTTAACACGCAACGGCAATGCACGCTGTTCAAATCCAATCACTAATCCGCGTATTATTTTTTGTTGTGAAAAAAGTGCTGATAATAAATGTAATGCAGAAATCAAGCCAAAACAACCCTGTTCTGCTACATCAAATATATTCGCATTCAACGTATAATAATCTTTTAAATACGAAGCGATATTCGAATGATGCGAATCATATTCGTAAGAAGTATTCATTAATATGCACACATCTGCTTGCTGTAACAGAGGCAGAATTTTTTCATTTTGATTCACTGCGCGATTCAATAATTCAGAAAACGCATACCCACTTTTTTGCATTAACATTTCACGATCAAGATAACCACCAGAAAATTTATACATATCATCAAAATAGGATGCGTAATCGTCTTTCGGTTTTTTGTACACTGGATCGGGTAAAAGTGAGTAAATAACACTAGAAAGATACATGATTAATACCTAAAAACAGCTGCCGATAAATAAAATCCCATTCCGCAACCCGCCATTAAATAATAATCACCCGGCTGTAATTTATTGTCAGCAATTACCGAATGTAAATTAATAATGTGATCTGAACAAAAGGTATGTCCAAACTTCGGAATATTGTCCACATAAATTTTTTCAAACGGATAATGCAGTGCATCCGCAATTTTATGCCAAGTAGGCATATTAATATTGTGTGGCAGAATCAATCTGATTTGATCAAGATAAATTCCTGCTTTTGAAATTGCGTCGGTAATTATATTTATCATTAACTGAATAAAATTTTTATCAAACTCCTGAATTTCAGCATCCAATAAGTAATAACCTTTTGAATAACCAGGAATGAATCGATTGACCAGCGACACTAAATAATTATTTTTTCCTGAAACTGAAAATAAAGACGCTGTCGCTGCATCACCCACGATCGATGATCGTGGCACAACGCGCAATTGCGGTGAAAATGCGACTTCACCGCTCAATATAATCGCAGCAGCGTGCGGTTGATTCTCTAATAATATTTGCAGTAATTCTAGCGCTTTAAAATACGAGACACATTTTTGCATCGTCATGTCATAGGTGATAACAGAATTTAATTGCAATTTATTTTTTAAACGCAAAAACATAGTATCGCCAAAGGGTAATAGAATTGCCGTGGTGTGAACATAAATAAGATATTTAATGGTTGATTGCGTATGACACTTTGCCAAAAGATTTTTTAACGGGATCGCAAGCAGGGATTCTAAATCACCTTCTTCATAAATAGAGATTGTTTTTAATCCATAAATGACACGATATAATGATAGCATTGCTTTTGTCAAACCGGTGTATTTCTGCATTTCCGATAACGGAAGACGCGTCTCAGGAATAAATACCTCGAATTGATCTAGTGTCATAGTGTGATCCACTCTGCATTTAAGAATGGGTTATCGACTAAAATGGTTTTAGGAAATTGCAACCCTGGATTAGAATCGTAAAAGGCAGTGATTTTTTTGGTATCATTCACATCAGCAATTAAAGTATGAGAAAGCTCATCTAACAAATCAAAATTAGTTATCGCCGACGTTAGCATCGGACCCCACGCATCCCAAATCAACGGTTCTTGCTTATTTAACAACGCCAAATCTTGAATTAAACGATTACGAATAGTGAATAGTCCACGTTGCTGTCTCGAACCAAATCGAACTGCATCGGCATTTTCAAATCGACACATCTGCCACGCATCAGCCGCTGAAATAAACTTTGTGTTAGGCACATCCATCAAATCAAAATCGATCGGCAAATGATAATGATCGATATGCATCTGCGTTGTACGCGTATCAATGGAACGCCAACGTTGTTGTTTTTCATCGTAAATTTCAACACAAAATCCATCTAAAAATAATCCAGGAATAAAATAATTCACAAAGCCAGAACGTAAACGTGCCTCAATATCACGTGATCTCAATATCGAGCACAACAATAATGATGTATCGCGACACACGCCCATCACGCGATTTTTTGGGCGTCTTTCTGATATCAAATTAGATAAATCTAATAACAATATTTTTTCAATGCTATTTTTTATATACCGAAAATTCATTTCAGCGTAACGTTTTTCATCAACCGAAATCGACAATAAATTTAAATCTGCATAATGTAAAAATAATTGTTGTACTTGTTTCGTCAGTTCAGAGATGTTTTCTGAAAAAGCATCATACATGCCTACATAATCGCCCGGATCAGAAAAAAAACTGTGCGTTCTATAATAATTTTTTAACATTCGAGCGCCCTCTCTGCTAGATTTTTATAATTAGTTTTGCCATTGGATAAAGTGGGTATTTCTTTCATTTGAATGAGCTTCAAAGGGATTGCTGGCTCTGGCAAAAATGTCCGTAATTGATTTTTATGTTCTGATAAATCAATCGAATGCGTTGAAAATGCAACTAAATGCTTGATCATCTGATTGTGGCCTGTAGCCGGCGTTACAAAAATATCCGATATATCCAAAACCAATCGCAACGCATTTTCTACCTCATTTTTTTCCACACGATACCCTTTCACTTGCCATTGATCATCTAATCGACCATGGAATAAATATCCATATCGTTGATCGTAAGACACATGATCACCTGTAAAATAAGACATCGTTCGATGCGCATCATTAAATTGAAATTTGAGCAAAGCTTTTGAGCCACTCCTCCAATAGCCATCGGAAACTTGATGACCCGTAATAATTAACTCATGGTTATCGGATATATCCAGGTAAATTTCCGGAAATGGTTTTCCGATAGGCAATGTCATCAGAGATCCATAATCATTATTCTTCTGATAAACGTGATACGTGCAACAAACAGTTGCTTCTGTAGGACCGTATAAATTCACAATCATCGACTGTGGCGCAACCGATTTCCAACGACGTGCAAATGAAATTGGAAATGATTCACCGCAAACTAACGTACACTTTAACGACTCAAAATGACACGCATAAAATCGACATTGATCGACAATTGCATTCATAGAGGAAGGAACTAAAATGCACTGCGTAATTTTATTTTTTGCGATAAATCGCGCAATACTCAATTCACGCTGATCGTCATAAACATATAAAGTTGCACCTGAAATTAGGCTAATTAAAATTTCGTGGATTGCTATATCAAAGGCAATATCAGACAACTGAGCGAATCGATCTTCGTGTGTAAATGTAAATAGAGATGATATTGCTGAAATATATGCACTTAAATTCCGGTAAGATATTGGAACTGCTTTTGGAACACCAGTTGATCCCGAAGTAAAAAATAAATAGGCGATTGATTGAATTTTATTCGCCTCATAAAACTCAGAAAACGTATTTTTCTGCACGGTAAAAGTATCAAAACGAGAATTGATATATATTAATGTGTTATTACTCAATGTTTTTCTACATTGATCATAAAGTACTTTATTGGTAAAAAGTATTGTTGCATCTGAAATGGCTGAAATCAATTCATGCAGCACTTCGTATTGCATATCTCCGACAAAAATTAGCTTTGGCATAACCGTTGATAAAATTAATTTGTTTTTTTCTATACCTGAATTGACATTCAATGGCGTATATATTGTGTTTGAAAAAAAGCAGGCGAGCATCGCGGCGTAAAGTTCGATTGTCTTTTCAGTAAGTATCACACAGATTGCATCTTCTGATTTACATTCCAAGAAATAGAAAGACAGATAATAGGCATATGAAAAAACCTCATCGTAGGCATAAGCTTGATCACGAGTGATGATGGCAGGGTTGTTTTTATATTTTGTGCTAGATTTTAGTATTTTAGTAAAGAAATCTTTCATAGGAATATCCTTTCCTTAAAGTGTTTGCGCTGATTAGTACTGGAAAAGCGTCGCCGCAAACGTAGCACCTAAACCAATCGTTACTAACAAATAATAATCACCATTCTGTAAAAGATTTTGTTCAATTGCATCTGTTAAATTAATAAATGGATCAGATCCAAAACAATGCGCTGTGCGTGAAACATTATTTAAATACACTTGATCGTGTAACAATGATAATGCTTGAATCACTTGCCGCCACGAAATTTTATTCACATTATGTGGAAATATGTATTTGATTTGAGATAGGGCTAGGTCATTTTGACTAACAATTTTGATAATTATGTTGCACAAATATTTAATATAAGTAGATTGAAATAATAACTGTTCATTCCGATCACCCCACAAGCCTTTTGCAAATTCACCATAGGTTTCGATTATGAAATCTATAAATCGATTATGCCTGCTAGATTTTTGCAACAAAATAGCGGACGCTGCATCACCTAAAACAGTAGAGCCTGGTATGTATTGCAATATATTCGTAAATGCTAAATCTCCGATTAATAATAAAATATAATCTTGATCATTTAAATCATGAAAAAAATTCTCAGCTAATTTTAATAAATGAAACGCGCTTGCGCATTTATATACACTTGATCCAAAACATAACGCATTATTAAACCCATATTTTTTAGAAATATTTGATAAAATATTAAAACCACAGGGTGTGAGATAATCGCTCGTATGTGCAAACAATATATATTTAATACTTAACGGATCAACACGGTGTTCACTCAATAGTTTTTCAATAACATTATTTAATTGCTCAGAATGATTTATATTTTGATCACGTGGTACATATTGCAATCCCATTATTTTTTCAAGTATCAATGCCTCATTAGCTGGTATTTCTCCTTGATCTGAAAGTGATGAAATAGTTTCAACTTTCTCAGAAAGAACATATGATAGCTGACTGATATTCATACCAACAACTCACTCACTGAAAAATATTCAACTGCGATTTTCTCTAACGTCTTCACATCCAACTTTCCATTGGATAATGATGGAAATCTATCTGTTATATGAATATGATCTGGTTTTTGTATAGACGAAAATTGTGAATTGATTTCAAGAGTCAGTTCATCATAGCCTGACTGCTTTTTATCTACTTCAATACAAACCATTAATTTTCTTTCGAGATCAAGATTATTGATAAACAAATAGCTTCGGTTTACATTAAAAATCGAATTTAATTTTTTAATCACATCAATACAATTAAACTTAGCGCCTTTATATTTTAAAATCCCATCACCTCTGCCCTTGAAATAAAAATACCCATCGTTGTCCATTACAACC
>Ga0207150_1016_pt2 | contig 24955 bp, 22 predicted proteins | sample Alteio_BWMinHeat_32_FD_153526 | JGI IMG/M metagenome (GOLD analysis project Ga0207150, IMG submission 153526) | Enriched cells from forest soil in Barre Woods Harvard Forest LTER site, Petersham, Massachusetts, United States -... | ecosystem: Environmental > Terrestrial > Soil > Temperate forest >...
TTCATGGATCCTGAATCAATATTCCGTGCCGCCATATACGCTTCGGTCAAATACAGTTGACGGAATATTGTTCAGGACGACGATAGCTTTATTCTGAGACGACATCTCGTTGGAATCGATTTTTTAGCCGAAAAAATAGGAATGATGTTGTTGATGTAAATGCTTTAAGTGCAGTTCCCTCAATGAGATAATGTAAAATGAATTGCTTATACTTTGTTGAAAAGCGATATTTTTGAGTTGGGAATAAAAAAAACATGTTCATAATCAAGTGTTGGAATAAATTTAGTCATCACAATTTTTTTATTAAATAATTTATTCCATTTTCTTCTAATTTTTCGAAATAGTTTGTTGTGGAAATAGGATTTATCGGTATTATACATAACGGCTTTAATTGTATAGTCGAAAAAAAGTGTATTGAATAAATCATATTTAACAAATTGCTTTCGAGTAATTTCATTATTCCATTCAATCATAATAATGGGTTTGAATCGATGAATCGTATGTATTAGCCCGTGAAGAACTTTTGATTCATATCCTTCCACATCGAGTTTAATGAAGTCGACTTTTTCTATTTCGTTGTCTTTAACTATTTGGTCGCCTTGCTGTAAAGTAAACTTTTCTTCGATACACCCCTCTCTTTTTAGTTCAGAAGAAAAAGTTGAGGCACCGTTATTTCCATCAAGATTTTTATAAAAGGTTACAGTTTCATTGATATCACTTAATCCAGAAAAAATTTTCCAGTTGTTGATTTCGTTAAGTTTCATGGTTTCTTGTAATAATTGCTGAATATCGGATTGAGGTTCGAACAGATAAACCATTTTGCTGTATTTCGACATGACCAGTGCATGATTGCCGATATTGGCGCCAATGTCAAAAGTGATTGGATCCTGCAGTTGGCTCAAAATTTTTTCGATAAAAAAAATACCTATCTGATCATAGATCCCATAACGCACAATATGCCGGGCTATAAAGTCGTCTTTTGGCGTCAGAAGCTTTTGCTTGAATTTATTTTCGATAATAGCGTAGGGGTGCATAAAAATCCATCGAACAAAAAATTATCAGCAAGATAATATAAATGCAGATAAATTGTCAATAAAATCGGACTTAAATGATAGATCAATATTTGATCGTCAGATTGATTTTTCCTTTAAAATTCTATGAATTTCTTTATAATAATCGCCCTATAAAATTGCAAAGCGAGGATTAACACCATGGGTCAAGCCAATACAAAAAATGCACCTGATGAAAGCTTGTCGCTCACGACGACAGATCTTGTTGAAGAAGAGAAAACACCCTTTAACGCAGATAACGCAGAGATGCGATCACCGTATTCCCTTTTTCAACCAAAATCTTCTACCGAAGAAATTGTGGTCAAATTCATACGCCATATTGCCGATCAAGAAATTGATGAGGCAGAGAATATCCTGAAAGAACACCCTACCTTATTACCAGACATCTTACATAAACAAGCTACCGTCACAGATTCGACTGGCTGCACCTATAAAGATGTCAGTGCATTACATCTTATCTTCAGAACATTCAACAAACCAGCCTGGGACATGATCAGAGAAGGGAAATATTTGCCAGCTGCCGATCTTCTGAAACAAGCAGAAAAATTTCAGGGGGTATACATTTACTATAAACTCAAAACAGCTGCCCATGATCAATTCGGACAGCATGTTGATTTGAGAGCCCTTTTTTATAGTATGAATACCTATGTTGATAAATACCAGGAGTGGAGATTAGATCAAAGACACGGGTATTGGAATGATAAAGTTGCGAGTCAATTTGCTTTATTGCCGCCTTATTTTAGGCAACAATATCGACTACACAATGGACTGAAAGCAAACGATGAGAATGAACTACATACAATCCATCTCAGCGATGACTTTAAAGCGAAAATTTCAACAGCACCGTCACAAGACCAAGTATTATGTGACAGGCGTGCCCTTGAGAATATCTACGAACAGGGATTAACCGATTTTGAGAATCTCAAGACTGAATTACGTAGAGACGTAGCGTTAAAATTTTCAAACACATGGTAACGCCCTAGTATGCATATTTTAAAACCATTTCTTCTTTCTAAAATAAATCATCATCGCAATAACGCTGAGTATCATGATCACGATGACAGTCGGATAACCGTATCGCCATTTGAGTTCGGTCATGTTATAAAAATTCATCCCATAAAAACTGGCAATAAATGTAATGGGAATAAAAATGGTTGAGATGATGGTTAATGTTTTCATCACTTCATTGAGACGATTGGTTAAGCTCGATAAATAAATGTCAACCATGCTTGATAACATATCGCGATAGGTTTCGATGGTGTCAATGGCTTGCATGGTATGATCATAAACGTCGCGAATATACAACCGAGTAAATTTAGTGATAAATTTATCGTCCAGTTGAGAAAGATGATTGACAACTTCACGCATGGGCCATATCGATTTTCGGAGCATCAATGTTTCACGTTTCATTCGATACAGTTTGCGAATATGATGACGCTCTGGTTCTGTGACGATGAGGGTTTCTGTTGAGTCAATCAATTCACCTAATTCTTCGAGTACAACAAAATATTGATCGATGATGGCATCAATTAATCGATAAAATAAATAATCTGTGCTTTGTTCGCGTAATCTTTGTTTGGGACCGCTCATTAATTTGTCTTTTATTTTTTTGAAAATATCGAGTGGGCCTGATGAAAAAGATAATAAAAAATGTGAGCCTAAGACTAAACCGACTTGGTCAATGGCAAATTTTTTCTTGGCTTTATCCCACGTTAAAATTTTTAATGTGACAAAAATATAATGATCAAATTCTTCTAATTTAGCGCGTTGACCCGTCAAAATATCTTCGGCTGTTAATGGATGTAGTTGAAATTTTTTTTGAATTTGTGAAATGATATCAACGTCTTTAAAGCCTTCTGCTTGAATCCAATGATTGCCAGGTTCATCCAGAAAAGTGGAAATTTCATCAAAATTTAAAGTGGATTTTTCTGCGCAGGATTCCTTTGTGTAATTGACTAACGTAATTTGCGTTGGATTCTTGCTACGTCCAGTATAAATTAATACACCAGGTGCGTGTCCTGCACGTTTCGCTTGACTTCGTATGTCTGAGAATTCCATTGATTATTATTCCTTTTTGAAAATTAACACATCCATCAACTCATCCACTGGCATATCCATTACTGTTGTGCGATCTGAAAATATTTTCAGTATTTTTTTCGATTGATTAGCTGAAAAATGTTGTTTGACGGCGGTTTCAAATTTTATTTGCAATAGCGGTCTACTTTCTGCGCGACGTCTTTTATGTCCGATTGGATATTCGATTTGAATTTTTTCTGACGTTGTTCCATCGCGATAATGAATTTGAATCGCATTTGCAATAGAGCGTTTTTCAGGATCAAGATAGTCACGCGTAAAAGTGGTATCTTCAACGACTTTCATTTTTTCGCGTAAACGATCAATACGCGGATCTTTTGCAAAATCATCGGTGTAATCTTCGGCGCGTAGATTGCCAGTCAGTAATGCAACAGCAACCATATACTGAAGACAATGATCGCGATCTGCATAATTATATAGCGGCCCTGTTTTGCTGATAATGCGGATAGCTGATTCTTGCGTTGTTAATGTAATTGACTCAATTTCATCAAAGCGCTTTTTAATCGTTGGATGAAGAGCAATCGCGCATTCAACGGCTGTTTGCGCATGAAATTCAGCGGGAAATGAAACTTTAAATAAAATATTTTCCATCACATAATTTTCGAATGGGCGCGAAAATTGAAATGTTTTTCCCCGTAAAGTGACATCATAAAATCCCCATTTTTTTGCGGTGAGCGCAGTGGGATAACCCATTTCACCTAAATGGACTAACCATGCCAAACGTACACCGCGGCTGGTTGCATCTCCAGCTGCCCACGATTTACGTGAACCCGTATTGGGAGCATGTCGATACGTGCGAAGTGATTGGCCATCAATCCAAACGTGCGAGAGGACATCAATGATTTGTTCTTCAGTGCCGCCGAGCAAATGCATTGCGACAGCAGCTGACGCTGTTTTGACAAAGGTGACATGATCGAGTCCAATTTGATTCATACTATTTTCAAGTGCAAAAATACCTTGAATTTCGTAAGCTTTGATCATCATCGCCAAAATATTTTTAACTGTATAGGCAGATTTTTTTTGACGATTCATAAAATCTGCGACGGCTAGAATTGCACCCAAGTTATCAGAAGGATGTCCCCATTCTTTTGCTAACCAAGTATCATTAAAATCCAGCCAACGAATGCCAGTGCCGATGTTAAACGCGGCGAGAATGGGATCTAGCTCAAAAGAAGTGCCAGGGACTCGTGCACCGTGAGGAACTTTAGTATTCGGAACAATCGGGCCTAATAATCGCGTGCAGGCAGGATATTTTAATGCAAAAAAATGACACGCAAGCGCATCCATCAGACAATCGAGTGCAGTTGTCCAGCTTTCACTCGACAAAATTGGATAGTGAGAAACATATTTCGCAATAGTTGATAATTCATGATCTGGGAGAGGGCGTAAATTAATATCGGCAGTTTCAGCGGTCATCATTTTTAAACTCGCTCAGTCAAAGGTTTGTAAACGCGCGGCGCAGGGCCAATGTATGCTGCATCGGGTCGAATCAAGCGATTATTTTTGCGTTGCTCAATAATATGTGCACTCCAACCTGTTACACGTGACATGACAAATATCGGTGTAAACATTAATGTTGGTATGTGACAAAAATGATAAGTTGTCGCGCTGTAAAAATCGAGATTAGGAAATAAATGTTTTTCTTGCCACATGATTTTTTCAATGGCTTCTGAAATAGCATAGAGATAACCATCTTTTGCTTCGTGCGATAATTTTTCTGACCATGTTTTAATGATATCAGAACGCGGATCAGAAATTTTATAAACGCGATGACCAAATCCCATAATTTTTTCATGGTTACTGAGCATGCCAAGTAACCCTTTTTCTGCTTCATCAGGTGTTTTAAATTGTGAAACGAGATCCATCGCTGCTTCATTGGCGCCACCATGTAATGGGCCGCGTAATGTGCCGATGCCGGAAACAATTGCAGAATAAAAATCAGCGAGAGTGGATGCTGTGATACGTGCTGCAAATGTTGAAGCATTGAATTCATGTTCTGCATAAAGAATCAGTGAAACATCGACTGCTCGTCGCAATGATTCAGCGGGTGTTTTTTGATGAAGCAATGCTAAGAAATGACCTGCAACGGAAGATTCATCGCTAGACGTTTTAATACGATTGCCTGATTGATGAAAATGATACCAATATAATAACATGCCAGGTAAGGTTGCAACTAAACGCTCTGCAATTTCAGTTTGATCGTGTTGTTCTGTTTCAGGTTCGAGTGTGCCGAGCATGGAGCAAGCGGTGCGTAATACATCCATGGGATGCGTATTGGCAGGGATGCGTTCTAACACTTCTTTTAACGTAGTGGGGAGTTCACGCAAGGAGATTAATTTTTTTCGAAATTGTTCTAATTCATCAGCATCGGGTAATTCGCCGTAAATCAAAAGCCAAGCAACTTCTTCAAAACTAGCCGATGCGGCTAGTGTGCCAATTTCATAACCACGGTAGGTGAGACCAATGCCTTCTTTTCCTACGGTGCTGATTGCGGTATCACCAGCAACAACGCCTGCCAAACCACCTACTTTTTTATTCACTGTCTTTCTCCCTTTCAAAAAGTTGATCAAGTTTTTTTTCGTAAGCGTAATAATTTAATAATTGATATAATTCATCACGTGTTTGCATCTGGGAAAGAAGATTTTTTTGTGTGCCGTTCTGTTTAATATTTTTATAAATAGTTGATGCAGCAAAATTCATCGCACGCATTGCACTGAGCGGATAAAGAATAAGTTGTATCCCCACATTTTGCAGTTCTTTTACTGTAAAAAGCGGTGTGACACCAAATTCAGTGATATTCGCTAAAACAGGCACAGGACATTGAAATGTCAATGCTGAATATTCACTGAGTTCGCGTACACCTTCGAAGAAAATCATATCAGCTCCCGCTTCGATATAATGCATGATGCGCTCAATGGTTGCAGATAAACCTTCTTTTGCCAAGGCATCCGTGCGTGCCATGATGATAAAGTTCTCGTTAGTGCGCGCATCGACGGCGGCTTTTATGCGATCGACCATTTCATCCATTTCTACGACTTGTTTATTGGGTCGATGTCCACAGCGCTTTGCAGAAATTTGATCTTCCATGTGTACTGCAGACACACCTGCTTGAATCATGTCTCGAATGGTGCGAGCAATATTGAGTGCGTCTCCCCAGCCTGTGTCAATGTCGACGAGTAAGGGTAAATCAACTCGGTCAATAATTCGGCGCGCATCTTCTAATACTTCGGTGCGTGTTGTCATCCCGAGATCAGGTAAACCGAATGAAGCATTCGCAACACCCGCACCTGATAAATAAATCGCTTTAAAACCCGCTTGTTTAGCCATTAATGCAGAGATCGCATTAATGGTGCCGATTATTTGTAATGGGTTTTCTTGGCTAATCGCTTCGCGAAATCCATTTCGTCGTGTCATGATTAATAACCTATTCGATAAACTTGCCCTGTTTGTAATCCTTCAACGCTTTTTGAATAACTCAACGCAGCACGTGCTGCGTCGACAGGTTCATAACCGTGAAAATAATTCCCATATTTTTCCATGGATTCAGTTAAGACGGTAGGGCTGACGAGATTAATGCGAATACCGCTGGTTAATTCAATGGCGGCACTTTTAACAAAACCTTCCAGTGCGGCGTTGACCATCGATGCTGATGTGCCGCCGCGAATGGGATCATGCGCTAAAATTCCGCTCGTCAATGTGAATGAACCTTGATTATTAATATAGTGTTGACCAATGAGAACTAAATTGACTTGTCCCATGAGTTTATTTTGTAATCCCATTTGATAATCCTCAGGTGTCATGGCAGCTAAATCTGCAAAATGGACTTTGCCAGTCGTTGCAATCAGTGCATCAAATTCACCTACTGTTTGATACATTTTACGCACAGAGGAAGGATCCATCATGTCGAAGCGAACATCGCCGTGGTCGCGCGCCGCAACCACAATGGTATGTCTTTTTGATAGTGTTTCAGCAACAGCTTTGCCAAGTGTACCTGTGCCACCGGCGATGATGATTTTCATTTTTTTCTCCAAAAGTTTTTCCCCCTTTGAAAAAGGGGGATTCACAACAACCGCTTCACCGCATAATATCCGCCACCCATAATCGCGTGATCTGGATTTTTTAAAACGCCAAGTGGATACGTTTCGCGTTGTGGAAGATATGCTGGTGATGCTTGTATGCCTTCTTGAAAAGCGGGTCGATCAAATAAGTCGAGATAATGTAGGGTCACACCGCCTGTTATCCACACACCGCCTTCAGGCATAAAAATAAGTTGTACCGATCCGATAAAAAGTCCCATGTACCAGGCAAAAGCATCCAGCATTTCATCTAATGTGTGATTATTTTTATCTTTTGCTTTTTCCCAAATTTCGCGCGGTGTCATTTTTTCGCGATTGGGATAAAAAAATTCATGCAGTCGCACAGTGCCAGGACCTGATAAAATATTTTCATAAAAAAGTTGCATATCATCTACATAAAATTTTAAAAGTTCACAGTGCATTTTACGGCGCTCTGGTGTGGTGTTTGGCGGAGTAGAAATGCCGATATAGCCAATTTCATTTTTACCCAACCAGAAATTCCCATCGGGAAAAAGCACGCCATCTTTCATGCCGAGACCTGTGCCTAATCCGAGTGCAACACGTCGACCCTGTTGATGCATCGGTGCAGTGTTTAATCTTTTAATATTATTGGAATCGTTCATGTATTCCGTAAAAGTCGCGCAAATAATGGGTGTGTAATCATGTACGATTGCATAGGCTGGCCATTTTTGGTCGCGTGCAACTGCTGCAAAATGGAGTGGATAAGGATACGCATTTTCATGCACGATTTTTTCGCCATCGTATTGTCCGGCTGCACCGATACAAATAGCATCTGCTTCACTGAGTCGAAATCCAAAAAAAGATTCCAGTTGTGCGATCAATTCATTCAAAGAATTCACTTCAAGAATTTTGATCGACGTTTTTTTAACACAATTCAATTTTTGAGAAGCAGGATCATACGCAATGACACCGGCGGCACATTTCGTACGGCCGATATCGCAAGAAATAATCGTTTTGGTCATTGGTTAAATGGTCCGAAAAGCAGTTGATGGATGTTGTCCAATTTTGCGTAAAGGTAAACGTTTGCGAATGTTATCTTCGATTTGTTCGAGTGTGACACCGCGCGTTTCTGGCGCTTTATAATAACAAAAAATAAAACTCAACACGCACATGCCAGCATATAACAAGAAAGTTCGTGCAGAGCCAATTTTTTCGAGCAGTGTGAGAAAGGTCGCAGATACTGCGAAATTCCAAAACCAACAACTGAAGACAGCAACACCCATTGCAGCGCCACGCACTTCAAGCGGAAAAATTTCTGAAACGACTAACCATAGAATGGCGCCCAAACTAAAAGCGAAACAAATAATGTAAGTAAATGTGCAACCCAATGCGACCCAGCGTAAAACATCTGCATAAGCGTTGCCTACATAAAATACTAAACTCAATCCGAGTAAACTGATGAACATGCCAACGAGTCCGCTGAGCAATAACGGTCGTCTGCCTAAGCGATCGAGTAAAAAAATTGCAAAAATCGTAGACGCAACGTTAACAACACCGATGCCGACAGTTGCGAGAATGGATGTTTTATCCGCATGAAATCCAGCCATTTTAAAAATAGTGGGTGCGTAATAAATGATGGTGTTGATGCCGGTGACTTGTTGAATGAATCCTAATGTTGCGCCAAATAATAAAACAGGCAAAATCCATGGCGTAAAAATTTCTTTAAATGTCGCTTGTTTGACTTTCAAACTATTTTTGATTTCATTGAGCTCGTGTGAAACATCAGATTGATTACGTAAGCGGCGTAACGTGTCGCGTGCCTTGTCGATAAAATTTTGTTTGACAAGCCAGCGCGGACTTTCCGGCAAAAAGATCATTCCAAGCGCTAACATAATCGCGGGAATTAATCCTATTCCAAACATCCAACGCCATGTGCCATCAAAATTGGTGAAGGCATAATTGATTAGATACGAGCATAAAATGCCGATGGTGATGGCGAGTTGATTCAGTGACACCAAACCACCGCGCAAATGATAGGGTGCTACTTCAGCGATATAAAGTGGAGCAGTATAAGAGCCAATTCCAATCGCGATACCAATTAAAAAACGACCGCTAATGATGCCGATGATGTGATGGGCAAATGCAGCAATTGCTGTGCCGATGATAAATAAAGTGGAGACAACCAGCATTAAACGGCGACGTCCAAACGCATCAGTGAGACGTCCGCTCAGGAGTGAACCCGCCATGGCACCTGGCAAAACGCTACTGACAATTAATTCTTTCATGGTGTTAGTGAGAACAAAATCTTTTTGGATGAAGAGTAGCGCGCCTGAAATGATGCCAGTGTCAAAGCCGAATAAAAGCCCGGCAAGCGCGGCGATTGCAGAAACAATAAAAATAAGCGTCCCTGATGGTTGATAGTTCTTCATGATCGATCCACCTTTAAAATCCGATCTGCTTTATTATCATGGATAGCCAGAGAAAACAATCTTGACATTATGATTTAAATTTAACAAATATTTTCTTCCGCGTTTTTCAGCCTTCATGCTGTAAAAGCTAGAGTAATTATTTTATAAAAATCAAAAATTTGTGTTGACGTCGCGATGGAACATTTTTAGTATTGCGACCGTTAACGGTTGTTAACAAATAAAAATATTAAATTAATAAAAGGAAAAATATTATGGCATTAAGTAGATTAGATACAGAAGAACAATTTGGCATAGCATGTGGTTGTTCAGCTTGTTTGGGGGGAATGGCGGGAACTGCAGCGGGTATTGCGACTTGGATTGTTTTAATTTGGCCAGCAATGGAAAGAAATTCTGATTTAAGCGGCATTGGTAAATGGTTGATGACTTTCTTAGGGCCAGGCGAAGCTTATGTTTCAGCTTGGGCTGCAGCCGGTGCGTGTGTTTTCATGGCTCTTGGTGGTTGCGTAACTTGCTGCCTAAAGAAGAACGATCTTGAACCAGCGGATTTAGAATTATCTGTCGAAAATTCTGCTGAAGTTCAACAAGCGATGGCTATCATTGAAGAATGCATGAAAAATGCAGCGAATGAAACATCTGAATTTAAAAATGCTGATTTAGATACACAAGTAGATAGTATTGTTAAAACATTAATCGAAAAAAATCTAATCAAAGCAAATGAAGCGGAAGTGACGCGTGATAACATCAAAAAATTTGCGTTAGAACAATCACAATATCAACAAAACCAAACACCAACTGGTTTTTTCGGTGCCGTGAAATCTTACGTGAGCAGCTTTTTTTATCGACAACCCGCAGTACCAGTGCTTCCTGCTCTTGACTTAGAGCAAGGCGCAAAAGTAGGTATGAGTCATCATTAATTTTTGACAATTTATGTTCCATCAAAATAATGAACAGCGTTTAGATACCATTCAGTTTGGATGTGAATTCCCGGAATGGTATCTAAATGATTTTTTAATTGATGAAGACAATGCTTTCGTTGTTTGTCCTGATGGCAGCCTGAAATCGGATATTATTAAAGTTGCATTCGGTAAAGTTTTTTCACGAAGACGGTTGCTCGCGGCTGATTTAAGTGAGCTGATTGCAGAGATCAAAGAGTGGTTAGAATTTACCCGTAAAAAAAATATCAATCACATTACAAAAATAATCGTTCGTGATTTATTATCAACAGTAAGATCCAATATATTAAAAATTAGTTTAGATGAAGTGACATTATTGCAGCATTTCAAAAATTATTTATCAAAAATAGTAGATGCTGAAAGCGTTGATTTACTATTGGATCAAGCGGGCTATCGTACTGATAAAGATATCATATCATTAAATCATGAAAAGCAATTAACTAAACAATGGCATCGCATTATTAAAAATCATATTCAGTTGTCATTAAGTCAAATAACGGATGAAATTATTCTTAACTCGATTTTGAAAATGAAAGATCAACTTTCTCAAGCAATTCAATTTTCAGATGACGAAAAATTAATGATTGAAGAATTACAACATCATTTGACGCAAGAAGAAATGATGTTATTTCTTGAAACGAAAACGAAACTCATTGCAACAAACAATATCAAATATCTGACGAGTTATCCTAGATCGCGTGGAATTTATTTGTCAGACCAGTCATCCATTTTTATCCGTAAAAAATATGTTAAACAATCATTGATTCATGAAGTTCAGCATAGTTTAGGATTTGATTTATCGATTGCTCGTCCAAGAGCCTACTTTTCTTTTTATTCAGAATGCAAAGAAATCGATTTATCTTTTCAATCAGGTTTTTTTCGCATGAAAGATAAAGCAGCGCTTGATCAATATAAATCGAAAAAAGATGCCGATCCAATCATGATAGAGAGAGCAGAATATTTATTTTCGTTGTATTTATATAAAGAAATTGAAAAAGAACAGGAAATTTTAGCGCATTTTCGTCAGTTTTTGGCAGATTTTGGTGTGGAAACCACAAAAGAAATCATGCCAAATTTATATGAGTTTTGGGAAAAAATGTTGATAAAACAAGCTGAAAAAACGTTTAATTTTAATAATCAAGAGTCAAAGATAGATGATAAATTTATAATTTAAATTGTGAAATGTTGTCTATTAATTTAAAAAATCTGTTTAGAATTTTTGCTGTTTCTTCGTCGCCCAGAAAAAATTTTCGCCTATTATTTTCAACGCTCTCGTCGTCCTGAAAAGTAGTGAGTGGTTTTGTTAGAGGGGCGTGAGTTATTATAACAACTCAATGAAATTTCTAAAACGTTGTCCTAAAGCTTAAGTTCACTTTTCTTATCAATTTCTTGAATCATATACTCAAGTAGTTGACATATTTTAGTCAGCGCTTTTCCTGATTCTGTTGCCTTAAACGATAGTGCATGAAAAAATGTCTCGAAATATCCATAATGCTCATGTTCGTCAATTGTTTGTTTTATGGCATCGAGCATTTCACTTGCGATTTTTCTTTTTGCGCCATCATAATTGTTTTGATAGCTTGAATCCTCCAAGGTGTCCTTTATTATTTTTTTACATGTCGCCAGTAACTCGTTATTTAATTGTATCCGATCTTCATCTACTAACGGTTTCTTTTTGAGTCTCTGGCTATCTTCTTCGATAAGGCCGACATATTTTTCGTTGAGCCCGATGATTGATAAAAATTCATGTACTAAAGATGAAGTTGCAAACTGATGGTCATGCGAATCTTTTAACTCATCGACTAATTTTTTTTGTTTTGATTCTAAGGTTGCTATACGCATGTTTTCATCAACAAATCGAGGAATGGATAAATCCTGATTTTTATTTTCTAATTCTTTGATTTCTTCTAAGATTATATTAAAATTAATATATCGAGTATGCGCCAATTCATCTTGATCGGTAATATCAATTAATTTTTTTATCAAATTATATTTTTGCATTGCAAAGGTTAATGTAGCGGGTTGTTCATTTTCGTTCACACCGTCTTTATAGTGTAATGGAATTTTATCCCACGCGATTGCTTGATTTGTATCATTTACTTCTAAAAAGTTTTCTAATATTTTTTTATAGTTTTCACATTCTGTATTTGCTGTGAGAAAAAAAAGTTTCATATCCCAAACAAGATCATCTTTTTCTTCTTTGCGTCGCTTGTGTTGTTGCTTTTTTAATGAAGTCTTTAAACTTTTCTCAAATAATTCCTCATAGGGGTCATCGAGTTTTCGATGTTTATGATTTTTGCGATCGGGGGCCATTCTCTCGTGAATATAGTTATCGCGTATCCTTGCATAGACAGCTATTTTTAAGCCTTGCATGTCTGTACCGCGTTGTTGGTATTGAAGCTCTTGTTCGTTGTCTTTCCACCATTTGTCTAATGCAGGCTTAACTCTTTCATCAAACTCGAGTGCATAGCCTTTTGATTTATCGTCATCGGCTTGGTTGTCAATTCTGAATTTGACTGATTTGGGGGATTTGCTTGACGACATAACCATCTCCAAAAAAATGTAAAGAACAAATATGATTCGTTATTTCACATTCTCGCTGTTGGTGTTTCTACTGTTTGTGCAGCTGTTACAGTAATTGTTTTACTAGTGCGAACCTGTCGCCATTCGTCAAATTTAGTATTAAATAAAGTGACGTTGTCATTTGCTCGTTGTGAAAGAGTCGTTCCTTCCGCAGCCAATCTTGTATCATCGATCATTTTATTATACCGATTGAAAATTCGGTTTGCTGCAGCATTGACAGATTGAAAAGAAGTTAATTTTTTAGCATCACCAGCTTTAAGTAGCGATTCTCTTAAACGAATAGGCGCCTCCATTAGTCCAAGAAAATAAACATTGGTGAATAACGTGCCAGCGAGCCCAAGAATCATATTTTTTTGATGTGTTCCATCTGTGAGACTAAATTGTTTACCAAGACTGTCAGCAGGTAAATGGTCTTGAATGTTTTTCAAAAATGCAATGATTTCAGGTTTGATTTCCCCTGTTTCTGGTTCAAATAATTCGTCAAAAATATAATATAAAACTTTATCAAAAATATTTCCCCAAGTGCGCTCCATTTCAATTTGAACTTGACGAGTTAAATACGTACTTTCTTCAGATTCCATTTCAGCGGGTAGCGTGTCATATTTTTCTAGTGTGTTCTTTAAATCGCTTTCAAGCAATCGGACTGCATCATTAAGCTTTTCGCTTACTTGTTTAATTGGCCACTCATTGAATGAACGTGCAAGGAGTCCACCTCTCGGTTCTATAAAATAATTTTGAACTGCCTCAACGAAATTTTTTACTTTCTCTTGAGAAACATCGTCTTTTGATTCAATTTTTTCTTCTGAGAAATAATTTTCTGTTGCAGCGATAACAAAATCCATAAAATGCATAGATTCAGTTGGCAAATCCCGTCGTATTATATCAATTTGTGAAGAGCGTGTTTCATGGGCACGAACATGGTCTAAAATATAATCAGGATCAAGACGTTCAAGATCGATCATGTCTTCAATTTGTTTTTTGCCAAAAAAATCGGCTAGCCAAGTGATGGGGGCAGATTCTTTTTTATTCGATTTTGATTTATAGCTTGCTAGCAATTGCAACGGTTTATCAATGTTTACTAATTTACATTGTACTAACCAATTCATGAGTATTTCCTTTCTTTTCCAATCAGGAATTTGTTCGACTTCATCATTTTCAGGTTGAGGGGTCGCTTCGTGTAAAATTTTAGTTAATAAAGCAAGGGCTGCGATAATATCTGTGGCTTTCGCATCTTTTTTGTTAGATTTTTCTTGCTGTTGACTCATTTCTTGGATTCGAATTAACAGCGCATTCACTTCCCGTGATTCGGCTTTTGATTCAACCGCTTGATCTTGTTTGTCATTTTTTTTAAAAAAATGGTCAAACATAAAATAACCTCCCGATGACTCTTCTTATTGTAGGCGAAAAATAAGAATCTGGGGCGATCGGAATGTTATCTTGTTGATTGATTGATGTTTTTACCTCAACTGCTGCTCCAGCCGCGTGACGGTTGCTTGCATTTCCTCTAGTCGAATTTGATCTTTTTCGACAACGGCTTTGGGTGCGCGTGCAACAAAATCGGGGTTATTTAATTTAGTTTGTGTACGTTCAATATCAAGACGCAATTTTTGAATTTCACGTTCTAAACGTTCTGTTTCTTGTTTGCGATCAATCAAACCTGCCATAGGAATAAAAATATCCAGTGTGCCGACTAATACAGTCGCACATTCTTTGGGTGACTCGGATTTTTCAATCCATTCGATTTTTTCGATTTTAGCGAGCGTCAAAATTAAATTGCGATGTTTGTCGATATTGTGTTTATCTTCCGGTGTGCCGTTGCGTAATAAAATGGTAATGGTTTTAGCGGGTGAAATATTCATTTCACTGCGTAATGTACGAATAGAAATAATAATATTTTTTAGCCATGAAATTGCTTGATCTGCTTCGCTATCCACGAGTGACGCATCATAAATAGGCCATGGATTTCGCATGAGTGTTTTTGTCGTGTCATGAACGAGAGGTGCTGCGCGTTGCCAGATTTCTTCTGTGATAAAAGGAATCACAGGATGTAATAAATGTAATAAATCTGCTAATACTTTAACGAGTGTATGACGTGTGCCATTTAATTCTGATGCTGAACTTTCTTTTGATGTTAAAACGGGTTTGGATAATTCCAAATACCAATCACAAAAATCATTCCACGTAAATTCATATAATGTTTGGGCGAGCAAATCAAAACGATAATTGTGAAAATGTTCTTTTGCATTTTGAATGGTTTTTTGTAGTTGCGTTAAAATCCAACGATCGGAGAGGGAAGTTAATCCCGGTTGTATGGTTTGTCCTTCCGTGTTCATCAACACATATCGCGCAGCATTCCATAATTTATTGCAAAAATTGCGATAACCGCCGAGACGATTTGTATCGAAACGAATTTCACGATTGTGTGATGCAAGAGCACAAAATGTAAAACGCAATGCATCGGTACCATAAGCATTAATGCCATTGGGATATTCTTTGCGTGTTGTTTTTTCAATTTTTTCTTGCATGGCGGGTTGCATGAGGCTTTGTGTGCGTTTGGCAACAAGATTATCCAATGAAATGCCGTCAATTAAATCGAGCGGATCCAACACATTGCCTTTCGATTTCGACATTTTGTGGCCTTCGCTATCGCGAATGAGACCCGTGATATAGATTTCGCGAAAGGGAATTTGATGCATGAATTTCAAGCTCAACATGACCATGCGAGCGACCCAGAAAAAGATAATATCAAAACCCGTGACTAACACATTCGTTGGATAAAATGTTTTTAATTCGGGTGTTTCTTCTGGCCAACCTAATGAAGAAAATGGCCAAAGCGCAGATGAAAACCAAGTATCTAAAACATCATTATCTTGCGTTAATTTAATATCATTACTGAGTGTATATTTTTTTCTGATCTCTTCTTCAGAATGACCCACGTAGGATTTGCCTGATTCATCATACCAAACAGGAATGCGATGTCCCCACCAGAGTTGACGACTGATGCACCAATCTTCAATATTATTTAACCATTGAAACCAAGTTTTATTCCAATTTTCTGGCACAAAACGGATTTCACCTGTTTCAACTGCGCGGATGGCGGGTTCTGCTAATGGTTTCATTTTCATGAACCATTGTTCAGTTAAATAAGGTTCTACAATGACACCTGATCGATCGCCACGCGGAATACTTGTGCGATATTTTTCTGTTTTTTCCAATAAATTTTGTTGTTCGAGATCGTGTAATATTTTTTTACGGGCAACAAAACGATCGAGACCGCGATACGCTTCAGGCGCATTGTCATTGAGATGTGCGTTCGGTGTAAAAATATTGATGGGTGTTAATTGATGACGCTGGCCAATCGCGTAGTCATTAAAATCATGCGCGGGCGTAATTTTAACGCAACCACTGCCAAATGATTTATCGACATAATCGTCTGCAATAATAGAAATCGTGCGATTGGTTAATGGTAAATGAAGCTGTTTGCCAATTAAATGTGCGTAACGTTCATCGGTTGGATTCACTGCAACGGCAACGTCACCTAACATCGTTTCAGGACGCGTTGTAGCAACAACGAGATGCCCGCCGCCATCTGTCAGTGGATAACGAATATGCCAAAGATGGGTTTCTTCTTCGTTGTTAACAACTTCAAGATCAGAAATTGCAGTTAAAAAATGCGGATCCCAATTGACTAAACGTGTGCCGCGATAAATTAAACCTTCTTCAAATAAACGAATGAAAACTTCGCGTACCGCGTAAGATAATGATGGATCCAGCGTAAATTTTTCGCGTGACCAATCAATCGATGCGCCAAGTCGGCGCAATTGTTGCGTGATGCGTCCGCCGGACGTATTTTTCCATTCCCATATTTTTTCAATGAATTTTTCACGGCCTACATCATGACGTGATATTTTTTCTGCAGCCAATTGTCGTTCGACAACCATTTGTGTTGCAATGCCAGCATGATCGGTGCCGCCTTGCCATAATGTATTTTCACCTTGCATGCGATGGTATCGAATTAAAATATCGACGAGCGTGAATCCAAAGCCATGTCCCATGTGTAAACTACCCGTCACATTCGGTGGCGGTAATAAAATGCAATAAGGGTTGCCTGAACCATGGGGCGCAAAAGCATTTTCTTTTTCCCATGTTTCATAGAGACGTTGTTCGATCGTTTGCGGTTCGTACGCTTTATCCATAATTAGGCTTCTATTGTGTCGGGTTTGTGTGTTTGTAAAGTGTATTGTTGATCGCGATAGATGCGATAGCGTTCACGCGCAGCATTTTGTGATGATTCATCACTCGAAATAATTTCAAGGATGCGTGCAAATTGTGCGTATTGTTCAGGTAATGTTTGACTGAGATTAATCAAAATATCACGCTGTGTATTTGGAATCATCCCTGCGCCGATCTGAATGGGTGGCGCAGGATCTGGTCCTTCTCCAACTAAATTGTGCGGTAAAAAACTTTCATCCCGCCATGTCCATAACATCTCATCAAGTTTGTGTGCATGATTCGTGTTTTGCATGTGAAAATAAATACGATGTTGCTGTTGATACGCTTTTTCAGCTAATCGACAAGCAAAAAATAAAATTTTATTTTCATCTGCACAGGGCAGGATGTAAAAGTCTGCTTTTGGCATTATTTTTCCATGCGGTCAATTAAATATTGCGTTAATAAAGGAACTGGACGTCCGGTCGCATATCGATCATTGCCACCCATCATCATGGCTGCGGTTCCTGCAACGTCGAGATGTGCCCAATGATATTTTTTAGCAAAGCGCGAAAGAAAACATGCGGCTGTAATCGTTCCGGCACTTCGTCCACCCACATTAGACATATCTGCAAAAGGACTTTTCAGTTGTTCTTGATAATCTTCCCACAAGGGTAATTGCCACGCGCGATCGAATGTTTTGTTCCCTGCATTAATCAAGGCATCTGCCAAGGGTTGATGATTGGTTAATACACCTGTCGCATGTGAACCTAACGCAATCACAACTGCACCTGTTAAAGTTGCAATATCGATGACTGCGGCGGGTTTGTAGCGCTCAGCATAGGTGAGGGCGTCACATAGCACGAGACGACCTTCTGCGTCGGTATTAAGAATTTCAATGGTTTGACCTGACATGCTGGTAACGATGTCTTCAGGACGCGTTGCATTGCCACTGGGCATATTTTCAGCAAGTGCAAGAAGACCCACAAGATGTATGGGTAATTTAAGCTCTGCAGCGGCTTTCATTGTGCCAAGCACTGTTGCCGCACCACACATGTCATATTTCATACCAACCATGCTATCGGCTGGTTTTAAGGATAAACCGCCGGTATCAAATGTAATCCCTTTACCGACTAACACGACAGGCGCTTGTTTTGTTTTACTCCCTTTGTATTCGAGTACAACTAATTTGGCGTCTTGTATACTGCCTTGAGCAACGGCTAAAAAAGCCCCCATGCCGAGTTTTTTCATTTCTTTTTCTTCGAGAATAGTTGCTTTGATTTTAGCGTAATCTTTAGCAAGTGATTTCGCTTGTTCTGCAACCCAAGTGGGCGTGCAGATATTAGGCGGTTGATTGCCGAGATCACGTGTGAAACGGACACCATCTGCAATCGCTAAACCTTGTTTAAGCGCTTTTTCAGCGATTTTTACGTGTTTTTGATTATTGAGGTACAGTTCGATCAAACGTAATTTTCGCGCTGGTTTTTTTTCACTGTGATAATGATTGAATTCATAAAGCGTATGTTGAATGACTTCAGCCGCTTGTTTAATTTTAGCAGCGGTATCAAGTCCTTCAACGGGTAATTCAGGCAAGCAGAATAGGATTTTTTCAGCGGGAATGTCTTTGAGTGCGCGAATACTGCTTGTAATGATTTTGCAATAATTGGCGAGCGTCAGTGTTTCATCTTTACCTGCGCCAACCAGTAAAATACGACGGGCTTTAATTCCTTTTAGGTGGTGGAGCATCGACGTGTCACCCAATTTACCGGTGAGATCGCCTTCATGGGCTAAGGTATGGATGAGGCCCCCAGCACTTTTATTGAGTTCAGTTGTTGTTTGGGGGAGTTTATTTTTTTCGTAAAGCGCTGCCACAATGCAATCAGTCGCAGCGTGTTCAAGTTTACCGTGCCAAATTTGAAATTTCATATTCGCTCCAAGGGAGTGGTTGAGTATAATCAGTTTAAAATCTTGTGATTCTATTAAAATGTCAGCATAAGTGAAAGTACAAAAGTATGATTGTAGATCGATATCTTTGCAAAGAAGTTCTCCAGGCGCTATTTGGCGTCACTCTGGTCCTATTGCTTATTTTTCTATGCCAGCAGGTGGTGCATTATCTCAGCTATGCTGCCTCAGGCAAGATAGCGCCTCATGTTTTAGTTCAAATGATAGGATTCATGATTCCCTGGCTACTCGCGTTTTTGCTGCCATTAGGGTTGTATTTTGCGATCTTGCTCACTTACAGCCGTCTGTATGCTGATAATGAATTGCGTATTATGCATGCCTCAGGCTTCAGCATTGCCCGATTATTGGGCGTGACAATATCTTTAGCAGTTGCCGTTGCGATCTTGGTGACATTTCTCATGTTTATAGTGAATCCTTTAATTGCGACTGAACGTCAAGCAGCGCTGACGAATGGTTCGTTTGACACTTTGATTGAAACGTTAATACCAGGACGATTTAAGGTCATGCAAGATGGCCAACGTGTCGTTTATGTGGAAAATATTAATCGCTCAGGCCAGCGTGCAAATAATATTTTTATGGCAGAACAAATGTCTAATGATCTCAGTGAACCAAAATCATGGAGTGTCATCTCAGCGGATAAAGCGTATGTATTACGAGATTCTGCAACAGATACACGTTGGATTGTTGCTGAAAATGGTTATCGATATAAAGGCGTTCCTGGGCAGCAAAATTTTCAAATCATTCAATTTGGTTCTTATCATGTGCGTGTGCCTGATCTCAGTCATTTGGATACTCAGCGAATCACTGAAGCGATTCCAACAGGCGAGTTATTACATACTTATGACGACCCAGAGCATGCTGCAGAATTTCAATGGCGATGTGCAATACCTTTATCAGTTATTTTCTTGGCAGTATTAGCTTTCATTTTTTCTCGCGTAGGACCTCGTCAAGGACGATACGCGATGATCTTGCCTGGTATGGTGTTTTACATTGTGTATATGAATTTATTATTTGTGGCGCGTCATTTTGTCGAACAAAAATCGGTTACTGTGTATTTTGGGATGTGGTGGGTGCATGGACTTTTTCTCGCATTTCTATTGTTTGGCATTATGTGGCGGATGAGAAAAATATGATGATAGGCATTTTACAACGGTATTTAGCCAAACGCGTGATGGTTTCTACATTGGTATTATTGATTATTGTCGGTTTGATTTCCTTGGTGATAGGTTTTTTAGACGAGCTTAGAGAGATTTCAGGTGAGTATGGATTTTTTCAAGCGGCTTGGCATGCTGTGCTTGAATTACCGTATACGCTCAATCAATTTTTTCCAATGCTCGTATTATTAGGTGGATTGATTGGTCTTGGGGCACTCGCAACAAATGGTGAACTGATTGTCATGCGATCATCCGGTTTGTCACTGGGTGATTTTGCACGTGTCATGTTGGGTGTCGCGATTGTATTAGCTATTTTCAATATTATTTTTGGTGAAATTATTGCGCCACGATTACATTATCTCGCTGATGTGTCTAAATCGACATTACAAAGTAACGGACAAGCTGTTATAACGGGCACGGGTGTATGGTTTCATCAACAAAATGATTTTATACATGTCGGTACTGTCATTAATCCACATCATTTAGAAAACGTCACCCGCTACGCATTTGACGATCATCATCGATTGCTGTCGACAGGATACGCCGATCATATCGACTATCAAAATGGGCAATGGATTGTGCATCATTTATCGCGCACTGTTTTGACAGAAAATCAGCAAGCAAAAAGTGAGTATCTCGATCAAACAGTGTGGGATATGAAATTGAATCCTTCCATCCTAAATGCGAGTTTGATTGAGCCTGAAGAAATTTCATTGAATCGATTATTAATTTTTGTACGCCATCTTTCAAAAAATGGCTCCCATTCAACAGAATTTCAATTTTCTTTTTGGAAAAGATTATTTCAACCCTTAACGATTTTGATGATGTTATTGCTTTCGATTCCATTTGTTTTTGTGGCGCCGAGAAGCACAATGGGATGGCGCTTGTTGACCGGTGTGTTGATCGGTTTTACTTTTTATATGTTTGATATATTAGTCGGTCAGCTCAGCATTATTTTTCAGTTTTCTCCTATCGTGGCAGCATTATTTCCCATTGTGTTATTTACCATCTCAGGCTATGTTGTACTGCAACGTTTAGGCCGCTAATGAGGTGAACCAATGAAACGCGCTCTCATGTGTTTTGCTGTGAGTGTACTGTTTTCTCCAATCTGTTTTGCGAAGGACGATGTGATTGTTCATTTTGAAAGTGGAGAACATATTGCCGCAGGCAGTGAAATAACAATTCATTTAAGCAAAGATGATCCAGGGCAGGCCAATTATACCTTTCATTTACCCAATGGCGTGCAATTAACCTATGGCGAAATGCTTTCAATGGGGGATTTTTATGGTATTCCAGGTAAACCCACTTCATTAGAAAAAACAGAGAGTGATCGTGAAAATCATTTTCGTGATATTTTTAAAACACTCGCAACAGATTATCATACGGTCATAGAAGCGCCGCAAATTTTAGCGGTCATTCATGAAGAACAATCAGCTGTTGATGAAGGTCTAAAAAAAGGCGAGAAACCAGAAACCATTTATCGACAAATCAGTGATCATTTGAATCGTGAATGGAATGCTATTACAGGCGGTAGTGGAACGGGTCCTTTATGGTATTTAGATGAAGGACGCTATCTCAAATTAGCTGCAGCAGACATTGATCATTTTGGTCAATATGCTTTGTTAGCTTACCAAGCTGGACATCAAGTGGCATTGCAGGAAGCGTTAAATGCACGCCTTAAAAATGATACACATGAACTTGAATTAGCTTATGCAATGAATGCATTTGCGTGTCATTATCTTTCAGATCTTTTTGCATCGGGCCACTTACGTTCACCGCGTTATGAATTGTATTCTATGGTCACGCCGTCTACGGTCGGATCATTGTTAGTGACTTATATGCATGATGAGGAAGATCAATATGGTCTTCATGTGCATGATCAACAAAATCATCGATGGATATCTTACGGCGATCGATTTTATTTTGATCCACAATCCGCAGAAAATCGCGTGCGCCAAAAAATAGCGTTGCAAACGTCAGCAGATGAAATATTTTCAGCGTATGAAACAGGCGTGATACCCGTTGATCAAGTGACTTCATTCATTCCTGAGCCTGATGAAAATGGCAGTGATTCTCAAAATGATATTTCACCCTTATTTTATTATGATCAAACGTCCCACAAATTAATGCGTCGTGTTGATATGACGAATGTGTATGATCGTCATTGGACTTCAAATTGGTGGGGCATCACAACGCTTGCTGAATTGCGAGAGCAGCGGGGTGGTGTGGGATTGTAAATCTATTTGCACTCTGTAACTTTATAGGTTACAATTCGGATATTGCAATGATAAAAAACTTCAAAAGTAAAAATTTAGAACAGTTTTTTACGAAAAATAATTCTAAGTTTCTGAACGCAAAAGATTTGCCTAAAATCATGCGTATTTTGGACCGTCTTGATGCTGCTGTTACTGAAAGCGATATGGATATACCTGGATGGGATCTACATCAATTAAAGGGAAATAGAAAAGGAACATGGAGTGTAATTGTTCGTAAAAACTGGAGAATTACTTTTTCTTTTGATAAAGGGGATGCTTACGATATTAATTTAGAGGATTATCACTAATGAGTACCTTAAGATCAAAAAACCGTCGGCCTACTCATCCAGGTGCCATTTTGCGTGAAGATATTTTGCCATCGTTAAATATCTCTCAAACAGAACTTGCTGATTGTTTAGGTGTCTCAAGACGTACTGTATCGCAGATACTTCACGAACATCGTCCTTTGACAGCAGATATGGCAATTAGACTAACCCATTTTTTAGGGGGTGATCCTCAAAGTTGGTTGAATATGCAACAAACGTTAGACGTATGGGAACTTGAGAGAAAAAATGCTCGCATCTATCAACAAATAAAAAAAGTCGCTTAATGGATCATTTAATTTATTGCGGTCATTTCGCTGCCGGCTTCCATGGATCTATCACGATTAATATTCCTCACCACAAAACAGGTCTCGGCGAAGATATTTCCGTTTCATTATCTAGCGTATTTGGAATCAGTTTATTAATGAGATCTGAATAGTAAGATTTTAAAGTATGAATATCCGGCAATTCAGATTTTTTAGAATATAGATCGGCCTCTCGTATTAATTTTCCCGCAGGTAATCTGATCCAGTCTAATTCACTTGCGAGTTCTTGGTAGCCACGAACACCATTTCGTGGTGTGTGCCACGCATAAAATGAATGATATCGAATGAGGGAAAATGCAAGCTCTGGTAGACAATTGATTGTGCGTTTTAATACAGCATAGGCATATTCATCATGTCCCCATGACATATCCACGTTGTCAAATCCGCAGTGTTTTTCATAGATGCCAAACTTTTTTTCTTCGTCAAGTTGATTGGGAAAATTCAAATCAGGATTGTTTTTATAAAATTCTTCTTCTGCAAATACATTCGATTGCGAAAAAGGTGCGCCAACGGGAAATGTATCACCTACTACAGCCCATTGCGGCAATCCACCGTATTCTTCCAACGCCATGACTTTGCCAATATCGTGTAAAAATCCAGTTAATTCTAACCAGGCGGACCAATTCTTAATTTCGGGATATAAGACATGAATATAGTTGGCTTCAGAATATTTTTGTTTGATATTTTCAGGTAATTCTTGCCATTCAATATCATTAAAAAGGGATTGAATAGGAATTAATTTTAATTGAGTCGGATTTTCTGGATCCAAAAAGTTATATAATGCTTTTGCAGTTTGATAGGCATGATATATTTGTGGTAATTGATTATCTGGATCGCTTTCATCAATGATTTTATCTAAATCATCGAATACTTCAATAAGGTGTTTTTGGATTTTTTTGCCATCTTTCGTCGTATAACCGGCGGGTGAAGTGTATTGTTTTTTCATTTCTCTCACAAAAAAACAATTTTGATTTTTATGCATTAATTCATAAGTATGTTTAACAGTCGAATTACTATGGTCATAATCACGAAATTCTTTTCTATTTTGCATAAGCATAGCTCCGTAGCCAATTTATTTATTCACTCACTTCCAATTTCTTTTTCAAAATATCATTCAACTGTTGTGGATTGGCTTTTCCACCCGATTTTTTCATGGCTTGACCCACAAAAAATCCAAATAATTTTTCTTTGCCGGCGCGATAATCAGCAAGTTGTGCAGGATTTTCTTGTAAAATTTCATCAATCATTTTTTCAATAGCGCTCGTGTCGGTGACTTGTTTTAAGCCTTTTTTGTTAATGATTTCGTCAACACTGCCTTCTTGATCCCACGCTGTTTCAAAAACTGTTTTTGCGATTTTTCCTGAGATAGTATTATCTGCGATGCGTAAAATCAGTTGTCCTAATGTTTCAGCATTCACGGGTGATTCAGAAATGTCTTTGCCTGATTTATTCAGAGCCGCAGATAAATCTCCCATGACCCAATTGGCAGATAACTTGGGTTGATGAGATGTTTTAACAACGTTTTCAAAATAATCGGCGAGTGCGCGATTGGCTGTTAAC
>Ga0207150_1054_pt2 | contig 24574 bp, 23 predicted proteins | sample Alteio_BWMinHeat_32_FD_153526 | JGI IMG/M metagenome (GOLD analysis project Ga0207150, IMG submission 153526) | Enriched cells from forest soil in Barre Woods Harvard Forest LTER site, Petersham, Massachusetts, United States -... | ecosystem: Environmental > Terrestrial > Soil > Temperate forest >...
ACGCGGTTTTAGAACTTGCTGAAGAGAAAATAGCACTAGGGCTCGGTTGGCTTCATGGCATTCCAAGCGTCGCTCTTCGTTATTCAATCACACAGGGCCCGCGGCAATCTCTCTTCAATCAGTACTCGGGGGTCTGCCGAATATTTGTGGGGCGGGCTCTCAAAAGAGAGCCTCTCGTTATCTATGAAGACGGACTCCAAACTCGAGACTTTGTTCACATCAATGACGTAGTGGCCGCCAATATGCGTGTTTTGGAAAGCGATGAGGCGAACTTTCAAGCGTTTAATGTCGGTAGTGGACAGTCAACGACCGTTCTTGAGTATGCAAATCTTGTCCGCGGAAAGCTTTCAAGTGATGTCCAGATAAGTTTGTCCGGGGAGTATCGACGCGGGGACAACCGAAATAGCGTTTCGAATGTCGACAAGCTCAAAACGCTCGGCTGGGGCCCAAAGTACGATCTCTCTGCGATCCTAGAGGATTTTCTTGCTTGGGTAGAAAGTATCGGCGGAATCCCAGCGCAAATCCGAGATGCATACGGTGCCATGAGAAGAGCTGGAGTCATCCTCCCGGCGACAGTTGCTCCCTGAGGTTGGCGACGCCAATCAAATTGCGGGCGCTGGCGGATCCGAGGACACGTTGACGGTTGACTTAGGAATTTCAACCTTCCGATGCCGCCAGCCGAGCCGTTTTGGGTTAGCAGCGCCAATGAATAACCACCGCAGAAGTTTAGGCTCCCTAATTCCGTGAATAACACATGATCGATCAGACCAGATTGCAGCCAATAGTCGGCAGTTTGGAGAATAGCTCCAGAGTGGGGGGCATCGCGATACTTCGCGGGTCGATTGTGGCAAACCTGTCGAGAAGCTTGCTGAGGGATACCTGGAGGACACCCCATGAATGACGACATGGTGATTGTGGACGCAAAGCAATATTTTGACGAATTGCAACGCGTTATGGCCAGTGTCCCGAAGGAGGGCATCAACCAGATCGCTGAAACTCTCGTGGGAGCGAATGAATCGGGGCGGATGGTATACCTGTTCGGAAATGGTGGAAGCGCGTCGCTCGCGTCCCATTTTGCTTGCGACCTCGGAAAAGGCACAGCCTATTGTAACGGAGGGAAGAGGTTTCGCGTGCTTGCTCTCACTGACAATCTGCCCTCCCTGACAGCTTGGGCAAATGACTCCAGTTATGAAGATGTCTTTTCTGAACAACTAAAGAATTTCATCCAGCCGCGAGACGTTGTGTTTGCCATAAGCGGAAGCGGAAATTCCAAGAACGTGCTGAACGCTCTGCAACTGGCCCGGGAGGTAGGCGCGACGACGGTTGGCCTCTCCGGCTTCCAAGGTGGGGAAATGAAGGCACTCTGCCAGATCTGCGTCATCGTCCCATCAGATAACATGCAGATCATCGAGGACGTGCATCTCGCGATGGCTCACTCGATTTTCAGGATTGTCTACGGCCGAATGTCGCGCCGCCGGGCCCTGACGGCCGCCGGTCAGGGATAAGCGGAACTCCGAAACAATAAGGATGAAAGGAAATCGAAGGGACGATACGAACTGACCAGAAATTGGCGCCTCAGACTTGAACCGACGAATCGGAATCCTGGGCAGAGTTCAATAATTGGGCGTTTTTTTTCGAGGAATGCTGGCCTAGCAGGGACTGGCCCTTATCATGGTAAGGCGTGAGGGTTGCACTGAAAAATTGTGAAGCATCTTTCGGATTAAAATGAAAATTCAAGACATTTGCTACGGAGTGCTCGCTGCCGATTTGTTGTGGGTACTCGGGGCTTTGGGGCTCGCCATCGGCCTGCGATACGCGGGTAGAGATAGCTCGATCGATTTTGTATCGCACTTTCAAACGTACTCTCTAATGGTGATGGCTGCCGTCGTGGTGTGGACACTTCTCTATTTTGAAATGAACCTCGACGGATTCAAGGGGGGCTGGCATTTTCCCGCTATTCTTTCGAAGCTCATTGTGGCTGTTTCGCTTTTGATTGTAATTCTCTTGTCATTAGCGTTCCTCACGAAGCACTTTTATTCTCGACTTGTTCTATTTTACTTCGCGATCTTCTTTCCGGTCGGATTGGTAGGCGTGCGGTGTCTGGCTCGTTTCCTGGTTACTTCCGAGGCGAGAAATGCGGCGAATCATCGCTGCGTCATCATGGGGCACGGGCCGATCGCTCGAGAGCTTGCAAGTAAGATTACTTCGCATCCGGAGATCCCCTTTCAAGTCGTTGGATTTTTATTTCCCGGCGAGTCGGAGCCATCCAACGGGTTCGCTAGCTCGCTCGGTCCGGCGTTTGCCTCGGTTAAGACATTGCAGGTCCTGGAACTTCTGGCGAAGCAACAGGTCCAGAAGCTCATCATCGCGATGCCTCAGCCCGACAGCGCTGAAGTTCGGAAACTCATCGCCGAATGTCGGAAGGCGGCAGTCCAAGTTTATTTAGTCCCTCCGTTATACGACCTGTATCTGTCAAAGGTGGAATTGCACGAGATCGATGGCCTTCCACTACTTTCTCTACAGGAGCGAATCCCCCCTGTAGGAAGCTCAATGCTTAAGCGAGCGATGGACTTTGGGCTGAGCTTGGGGATTCTGCTTTTAGTCTCGCCTGTTCTCGGGCTCGCAGCTTTTGTTGTTTATATCCGAAAGGGCCGGGCATTCCGGACTGAAATCCGTTGCGGCAAGGACGGGATTCCTTTCCGCATGCACCGGCTAAACCTGGAGCGCCACACGACAGGTCCGGAGCCGGAGCGTTATGCCAGGCTGTTCGTCAGGTGGAGTCTGACGGAACTTCCCCAACTGTGGAACGTGTTACGCGGTGACATGTCTCTTGTCGGACCCCGACCCGAGTCGCCGGAGAGAGTCAAAAACTACTCGGAGTGGCAGCGGCAAAGATTGAAGGTTCAAGCAGGCGTGACGGGCCTCGCACAGGTGCATGGGCTTCGGGAGCAGCATTCCTCCGAAGACAAGGCACGTTTCGATTTGCAGTATATTTCCAACTGGTCGCCATTTTTGGACCTCAGCCTTATCTTGCAGACAGTTTGGACGGTGCTATTTCGTGGATTGAGCCAAGAGCCTGCCCTCACGCAGGCAACGAATATTCGCAATGGGACGACCGAGTACGTGGCCGGCGAGGTTGTCGATGTTAATCGTTCGTAGCCCTGTCCGAATCAGTTTTGGAGGCGGTGGAACTGATCTTCCATCGTATTACGAACGATTTGGAGGAGCTGTTGTGAGCGCCGCCATTAACAAGCATTTTTATACGGTGCTCGAAAAGAGAAATGACGGAAAAATTCAAATCATATCCGCCGACCTCCGCACCGTGGAGACTTGGCAAGACATTGCGCGAATGGAGGTACGCGGCAATGCGCTCGAAATCCCTCTGGCTGTTATCAAGGAATTTGGGTGCAATGTTTCTGTAAACCTTTTTCTTGCTTCTGAGATTCCACCGGGAACCGGGCTTGGCTCTTCAGCCAGTGTTTGCGTCAACCTGACAAAGGTGCTTGCAACTTACAATCGTGTCTTTCTTTCAAAGTACGAGCTTGCCGACCGAGCTTTTCACGTCGCCCGCAATGTTTTGGGCCGGCCTGTTGGCAAACAGGACGAATACGCCTCTGCGTTTGGTGGCTTGAATTTCATTTCATTCCACCAGGACGGCACGACTCACGTCGAACCCCTGAACCTCGAACCCGGACTTTTGCGGGAGTTGCAGTCCAACTTGCTTCTGTTCTTCACCGGGGCGTCCCATCATTCCTGGACAATTCTTGAGGAACAAGACGAGTCCACGCGTAGGACCGACAGTGGCACGGTGGAATACTTGCACGAAATTCGCAAGCTAACTGAGCCGATGAAGGCAGCACTCATCGCCGGAAGGTTAAGCGAGTTTGGTCTTTTGCTTCACCAAGGTTGGGAAATCAAGAAACAGCTTTCCTCGAAAATGTCCAATGCGCGTATCAATGAGATGTACGAGTCTGCGCTTCGAAACGGCGCCGTGGGGGGCAAGATCACCGGAGCGGGCGGAGGTGGATTCCTCCTTCTGTTTTGCCAACAACAGCAGCAAGAGGCTGTGCGGAAAGCCTTGGTTGCGCTGGGCGCACAGGAAATGGGATTTGATTTTGACTTCCAGGGGGCTCAGGTCGTCGCGGACGATCCGTTCATTGATGGTGATGAGAACGGCGGCACGCGGTGGACTTTCGCTCCGATCGTGAACAAGGCAGTTGCCTGAAGGCCTGCACCGCCAGAAAGTCCATCTTGAATTTTAATTGGATATATTCGTGGAGAAAGGCCTTGGAATGAAAGCATTTCTCCTGGCAGGAGGTCTCGGGACTCGGCTGCGGCCATTGACCGACAGCACACCGAAGTGTCTTCTGCCGGTTCAAGGCATGCCCATGTTGCAGATTTGGTTCGCCCTTTTTCTTCAATTCGATATTGACGAAGTTCTGGTTAATGTTCATGCTCATGGCAATGCCGTCCGCAGGTTCATCGAGGAGCACGCAGATGGCCTAAAAGTGCGCCTATTCGAGGAGACGGAACTCCTTGGAAGCGCAGGGACGATCCATGCCAATCGAGAATGGGTCAGCAAAGAGAACTCCTTCTGGGTGTTCTATGCAGACGTGCTAACGACAACCAATTTAAATCAAATGCTGGCTTTTCATAAGAGCCGGGGTCAGATCGCCACGATAGGCGTCTATGAAGTGACTGACCCGTCGCGATGTGGGATTGTACAGGTGGATGACGATGGCGTGGTGCGTGATTTCGTCGAAAAGCCCCAAGCGCCAAGCGGCAATTTGGCGTTTTCCGGATTAATGTTGGCTACCCCGGCGCTTTTGAACGTAATTCCCGAAACAAATCCGGTTGACCTTGGATTTCACGTCTTGCCCCATATTGTTGGCCGAATGGCGGCGTTTCGAATTCGCGATTACCTCCTGGATATAGGTACTCCCGAGAATTATCAGATGGCCCAAGCGAATTGGCCGGGGTTAGATACACGAGGATGAGTTGGAGGTAATGATGTTTCGGGCCGCAATTTTCGATATGGATGGAGTGATAATAGACAGCCATCCGATCCACAAGAAAGCTTGGCGTAAGTTTCTGAAGTTGCTGGCTAGAGAAGTAAGCGAGGAAGACTTGAACTTCGTCATGGACGGGAGGAAGCGAGAAGAGATCTTGCGGCACTTCCTCGGCGAGCTTTCGGATGAGGAGGTTCGGCTCCTCGGTCAACAGAAGGAGCAATTGTTCAGGCAAGAGGCCGGTGATATAAAGGTGACAGAAGGTCTTTACGATCTCTTGCAACAATTGAGCGAAGCAGAAATTAAACTTGGTGTGGCCTCATCAGGCGGCGAGAGCCGGGTAAACTACGTCCTTGATTTGTTTCATCTGCGGCACTACTTCGGGACGATCGTAACGGGTAACCAAGTAACTGCGGGCAAGCCCGATCCTACTATTTTTCGGGAGACCTGCGACCGCCTACGGGTGCGGCCTGCCGAGACGCTTGTGTTCGAAGATTCTGTTTCTGGTGTCAGGGCGGCTAAAGCAGCCGGCATGAGGTGCATTGGTGTCGCCACCAACGGCGTCATTGCAAATTTGCTCGAAGTGGGCGCAGACCACATAATCCCCGATTTTTCTTCTGTTTCATTCGATCTGATGCAGGGTCTGTTTGAGTGACCACAAATCAAACAAAGACACTCATCCCACTCGACACCTCAGTTCTCTGCCAAATGGAAAATAGGGCGCGTCGCGAGGGGCAGTGCTAGCGCAAGTCGTGGTCATTAAGAAGCACTGCGCTGCTGCGCACAGATTTCAGTCACGGTCATGCCCATTGCACCATGGCTGATTGTTCGATTCTTTCGACCGATTCGGGAATGCAGTCACCACTGAACTCCTGGATAGAGGCTGGGAATGCGCATGGCTCGATATGCATATTGCCCGGTAATCTGCATTTGCCAAACAGTTTGAGGCGGAGTCGCCCGTGTGATTTCATATACACTAGAATAATATCCGGCAGCATTCGCGATAGCACATTCGTCATCCTCAACATTTCCATTTTGAAGGACCTCGGCATTGCCGCCAAAGAAGGAGAAGTCCGGTGTAGTCGGGTGGAAAACCGGTGTCGCAGTCTTGGCATTTTCATCGAGCTGAAGGATGGGAACCGTGCTGTAGCACGCTGGCTGTCCCGCGACACCGCAGGTTCCTCCGGCGACGACAGACACACCGCGGTCGCCCCCGTTATCGAAGAGAACCAGAGAGAATTTGCCCGAGGTATTCGTAGAAGCGAAAGAAGGGCCGTGCTGTGCATAGAACCAGTCGGCAGGGTCGGCGTCAACTCCTCCGCCGGAGTTCATCAACGTGAAATCGCCTTGGTAGCCGAGGCGCCATAGAATACCACCCGTTCCTGCACCGTTGTTGTAGTCAATCTTCACCAGCCAATTCTGGTGACGGATGGAGATGATCAGGTTGCGATCGTCGGGGGAGTAGATGACTGCGTTGGTGTGGGTCCAGTCGGGATACAAGAAAGGCTGTCTGGTGATGTCTAGATGGTCAAACTCATTCCAGAGCCATACAGGATTGTGATTCTGGTCCAGGTCGATGAGGACGTCGCCGGTTACCGTGACCCCAGAGACGATTTGTTGTGTGGAGGCGATCAGCATGAGATGACCGTTGGGCAAGATAGCAAAATCGTGATGCGTTCCCACCACGGTAATATTGCAGCCAGCGCAACTCGCAGCAGCCAACGCTTGGTTTAGTTGCGCTGCCGTCATCTGCCAGATGAGGTTTCCGGCCAAGTCAACTTCCTGTATGACCGAATTCACTCCGTCTCCCGACACGTTCGAGAGATTAACCAGAAAGTGCCCATTCGGCAGGAGCATGATTGGGTTCGCCACAACTTGTGAAATACCGGGATTGTAGTTCCAAATCACATTTCCTGCCAAATCGGTCGACACTATATAAAGCTGGTTGGTCAGAGTGCCAAACTGGACCAGATCCAACAGTTCAACACCGCTTTGCGGCGTCATGCCGGGTGTAGTTGTCGCTGTCAAGGACGGCAGCATCGCAGAAGGCAGGGCACCCGTGGTAAAGGTTTGGTCGGCGTCTGTGAATTGTGTGCCGTCGGCAAACTGCACGAGTCCCCGCATGTGATAAAGCGTGCTGGCCTTCATGCCCGCCACATAGAGGCTGACAGTACCGCCAAACTGCCCAGCTGGTTGGGTCCAGGTTTTCAGGCCAAAGGTGGTATCTGTGCCAAACTGGACGCTGACATTGGCGGAGGCAGCTGGGGAGATGGTGTATTGGGCGACCTGGACATTGTTGGTGGCTGTGACCTGCCCCGGGGCAACCACATTCACCGTCGCACTGGAAGACTTAGTGGGATCGGTTTTGCTCGTCGCGGTGACCGTTACGACGAGGCTTTGCGAGCCCGACGGAGCGGTGTAGTTGCCGAAGTAATCGATTGTCCCGGCTGCCGCCGCAGTTCCGGGGCCGGCGTTAGTGAAGGCGACCGCTGACCAGGTCACTCCGTAAATATCGCCTAAGGCGGAGAATTGCGTACTCTGCCCCGTGCCGATGGCCGTCCTTTGCGGGCTTACGGAAATACTAATGGTCTGCGGGTGGTTTTGATAACTACCGCAGCCGCCAGCGAGAAAGAGAAGTGAAAGAACACAAGATCGGTTAGCGCGCTTCCCCAAAAGTGCGGTCATAAGCAATTGAGTGTTCCTTCTTCCTGCAAAGTTTAGAGGGAACCGGCACCCCCCTGATCATTAACCCGATTGGCAGTAAAAGTTTCACGCCTTGTTCCAGTTTTTTCAGTTGCGAGCGGGAGGGTGCCAAAAAAGCAGACGATACCTGGGCGAACCGGTTATGAACGTCTTATAGGGCCCGCAGCCACAGATGACTCTTAGCGGTGCTCGATCTTGCGCATCACGTTCCTATGTAGCAGGATAATCGCGCAGGAATAGTGTGTCCAGCGATAAATATGAATTTTGGTCGACGCCGCGGCAACGCGAGAGGCGTGGAATGATGACGCCTTGCCCTTTGGCGGACTTTTCTTTTGGTATCATGCAGCCGTCTCTTCCACATTAGTTATGGAAGAACACCTCCGCCCAACTCTTTGGTAAGTGCAAAAGGAAGTGATCGCAATCCTCTTTGCTGAATGTTTCTGATTCGATCGCCCAGGCAAGCATAAATCGAACTCGAGTTGGTTCCCCCGGGTAGGGACTGATCTGAAAAGCGTTGGCCTGCAGGTGGCAAATGTACCAGGTTGAATCCACTCGCAGGCGGTATCAACAATACATGCGCTTCCCGTCTCCGACAGGTATAGAGCGTATTCCCCAATCCAAACCCTATCGCGACACCCCATGCTCTTGCATGAATCGCAAGCTGCGTGCCCCCTATCTCGACTGAACAATCACGTTCGCAAACCCCTCGCCCGATTTAACTCACGCCTCTTGAACAACCACTTGATGTCGGCATTCGGCGTTCCCCTTTCAAGCCGCAGATCCCAACCTCAAAGAGGTTTTTGTGCCGGGCCTCTCCGCGCGAATCCTCCCTCCGTCCTTTCTCTCCGCTAAGAATCCATACCTTAATGTTGGACATTGTAGGTGGTTCACAGCTACTTGTGCTCTGCCCTCCATGAAACCTGTTCCGCTCGCAAACATGCCGGGTTCGAGGCAGTCTCCCACGGATGATTGATTGTGGGCAGTTCACTACGCACGAGGAATATTGCGGCCTTTCACTTCGGGTTTCCTGCGCCGCTTAAAGGAACGCTAAGATCAGTAAAAAGATCCTTGTGGTCCTGTCATAGGCCTTTGTCAGTACTTGCCCATGGGCGGAACTAACCGTTCGCCTGGCGAGCCTAATCTCGGTTTCGGTGGTCGAGGGAGTGTTAATTCCCGAGCTTTGCAGCAGGGCCCCCGTTCTGAGCCGCGTTTATGGCTTCTGTACCAATCGAGACGAAAGCCGACTCCCAGCGCGACGATCTAAGCCCTCCCCGGTAATCTTCACCCACCTCAATCCCCGTTCATTGACGGCGCCAAATGCGTATGCTACAAGTCGGCCCATGTCGAAATTTTTTCTCACTATCAGTCTGGGGAGTATCGCGGTCGGCGCCATGTGCTGGGCCCCTCTTGATCTCATAGCACAGGCCGAAGACTCCGTCGCTCTGAGCGGTGTCGTCAGGTCACAACAGGAAGGCCTCATGGAGGGGGTTGTCGTCAGCGCTCGGCGCGACGGCGCCAACTTCACTGTGTCGGTGGTGAGCGACGCGAAGGGAAAATACAGCTTTCCCCGGCCTCACTTGGAGCCCGGGAAATACGCCCTCGCGATCCGAGCCGTTGGGTACGAGCTGAACGGCCCGGGGTCCGTGACAATCGCCGAGGGCATCACCTCAAACGCGGATCTCAAGCTCGAGAAGACCAAGGATCTCGCCTCGCAGCTCACTTCTCTTGAGTGGGCCATGAGCGTCCCCGGCACGACGGAACAAAAGGACAAGGTCATCTATCAAACGGTGAGCTGCGCTTACTGCCATGCCTGGGAACGCGTCGTGAAGTCGAACCATACGGCGGACGAGTTTGTGGATGTGATCACCCGCATGCAGAAGTACTACACAGACGGGTCGGCGGTCAGCAGGGACAAACGGGGGCGCGGACAGATCGGCCCGCCCGACCAGGTTGCCGCTTCCGAGCAAAACCCGATATGGGGGCGTGAACCGTTCGGGGTCCCGAAGAAGGAGTTGGCTGAGTACCTCGCCACGGTGAACCTCAGCGGCGGAAAGACAACGTGGCCCTACGAGTTGAAGACGCTGCCGCGTCCAAAGGGCAAAGCCACGCGCATTATTATCACCCAATACGACATGCCACGGCCCGACACTGTGGCACACGATCTCGACCTAGATTCCGCGGGTACGGTGTGGTACACCGACGAAAGCCGGATGTTCTTCGGAAAGATGAATCCGAAAACCGGCGCGTTTACTGAGTACGCGCTGCCGCCCGTGCCGCCCGGAGACTTGCCAGGCGCGAGAGACATTCAAGTAGATCGCGACGACAACATCTGGTTCCCACGGCGGATCGCCAACGCCGCAGTTGTAGTGACGAAATTCAATCCGAAGACCGAGGAAGTGAGCACCATCGAGGGAGTGGGCACGCAATTCATGGCGCTAGGACCCGAAGGCAAAATCTGGGCGGGCTGGACGCGGATTGACCCGAAGACCATGAAAGTGGAGGCCACGTACGCGTGGGAGAAATCGCCGAACATTCCTCCTGGCCCCCACCGCCAGTACGTCGATCTCACAGTGGTCAACTCCAAGGGGAATCCATACGCGCCGGATATCGGCGGCTCGTACATCATCGGAATCGACGCCAAGACCGGTGAGGCCAAGTTCTGGAAGGTGCCAACGCTCAGGTCATCGCCGCGCCGCGGCCGAATGGACGCGCAGGACCGTTTCTGGTTTGCCGAATACACTGGGGACAAGATCGGCATGTTCGACACTCGCACGGAAAAGTTCCAGGAATGGCCCATGCCGCGCAAGTACACGACCCCATACGCCGTTTCGGCCCCCGACAGAAACGGCTACGTGTATGCCACGAGCAACATGTCTGAACGCCTCATACGCCTCGATCCAAAGACCGGCGAAATCGTCGAATATCAGATGCCGACCGAGTTCGATTCGAAGAAGATCACCTACGATCCCACGACCAGCCGCTTGACCCTGTGGATGGTCAACACTCGCACCGCGAGAATGATGAAGGTCGAAATTCTTGAATAGACGCGCGCCCGATGCGGCTGGCGTTCTCTCGAGCGGCTTGAAGACTTGAATTGACTATTCCGAGTTCAGATAAACGCATTATCGGATTGTGGCTTTTTCAGTGGCACCGACCACATTCCGTTTATCAAACAGAATCCGTAATAGATTGTGACAGAGTCCAGCGCGACCAGTTCTCTCGGTAAATGCACTATTTCTTGGCTTGTGTGGGGCAGTTCACCGACGCGCTCCTTAACGGATTTCACCAGATAGTGTCATGGAACCGATCGTGCCTGGGGCAAGATCGTTCCTGAAGACCTCTCCGCCTTTCATAACAAATTTCACTCGCTCAGTCTCAGTGATATCGGCGAGCGGATCGCCGGAAACGGCAACGATATCGGCAAACTTACCCTTCGTAATGGACCCAATATCGTTCTGCCATCGCATTTCCGTTGCGGCATTGATGGTTCCAGCCTGCAGGGCAGCTGCCGGAGTCATACCCCCAATGTTGACCAGAGCCGAAAACTCGAGAGCGTTGCTGCCCTCGCGCCATGCGGCGCCTTGGGATCCGCTTCCGAATACTGTTACGATTCCCTTGGTACCGATACACATCCGGACATTCTTCTTGAAAATGGGAACTATCCCATACTTGCCGCCGGTGTTCTTGGCATCGGCGTCCTCGATGGATGGTTGGACGTATTCGAGAATCGTCGGGCCGTAGAACAACTTTTTCTGGGCCATTGTATTGCACATTTCCTGAGTCAAACCCTGTCCGTGCTCGATGGAATCGCCGGCATGGCCAGCAGTGATGGCGTTCTGGAGTCCCGCGCCGCCATAGGCGTGTGAGCCGGTCTTTACACCGAGGTGGTCCGCCTCGTCATCCAATGCCTTCATGACTTCCAACGGATACGTCTCTTCGACTTGCAGTTCACCGGTGGGTGAGAATTTGTAGCCGCCCGCCGGATACAACTTGATATGGTCTACGCCGTGTTCAACTTCGAAGCGCACGGCCGCTCGCCCTTCTTCAGCCGAATGAATGACAATCGCGTTCAGTAGACCGGGATCCGGTTTTTCGTTCGGGCGTGGCGTGGGTCCTCCCCAAACAATCCCCCTGCCGGACACTTGTGTCCTGGGCCCGATGACGACACCCATGTTAATCATGTCGCGCAGGGTTACGTCCTGGTATCCGTTGCCGTGAGAAGTCATTTCCTTCAATGAAGTAAATCCGTTCACAAGGGCGTCTCGCAATCTCTTGGTGGCAACGAGCAGGGCCTGGTCGGCGGTCATCTCTCCGCGCGAAGTCATGAAGTGGTTATGCGTGTCAATCAAACCGGGCAGGACCGTCGCCTGACTGAGATCAATGACTCGAGTCCCCGCGGGAATTGTGACGGAGCCTTCCGGTCCGACGTCCGAGATTCGCTGACCTTGAATAATGACAACCTGCTTGGTCAACATCTTGCCGCTAAGGCTGTCGAACATTCTGCCTGCGCGAATCGCGACTGTTGCCGGGGCCGGTGGACATGAATATATCCCGCCCCAAGGAAGCACACACGGCGCAACGGGGCCCACGCCTCTCCAAGTACCCGGCTTGACCTGAGGAGTCGTCGTTTCTGGTGCGTGGCCGGCATTTGAAACCTGCGCCCAAGGCGCCGGGGCAATAACCAAAACTCCGACAATCCCAAGCGCTACTCTCAACATAAATTTACATTGCATCACGTAACCCTCCTTCAAGGGACCCGGAATTTCCGGCTGGGCTTCACCTGACGACCCTTGTCGCGTTCGACAATCAGCCCGTTAGGAAGCGACTATACGCCCTAACAGGACCAAGGCGACAGTGAAAATGTTACCGTGTTGGTGATACGGGCGATGATGTCTCGTGGGCCACCACAAAGAGTGAGATACAAGATCAGCCTTTTCAGCTCTCCTTCAACGCTTCTTTCAAGGTTAATTTCCGAGGATCGCGAGGGACTTCCTATGGTGACCTACTTAGACGCCAAATTCGTTGTATCGCGGGCGGGAGAAGCGTACGATGCACAAATCAGAGGTGCAAATCGGAGTTTCCGAATTTAATCATCGAGTGTTACATACCCGGCTAGATTGGCGGTTTTCCTAACAAGGTTTCTAATTAGATTTTCGGCCCTTTCCGTAACTTGGGTGAGATTCTCCGCTGCGCATGCGAGCAGTGGATCAGGAGGGATTCCGATGCTACTTAGATTGTTTGCGGGAAAGTTTAGTGCTGCTGTCTGGGTACTCGTGATTTCGGTTATCAGTGTTCTTGAGGTCGGCCAGGCATATGCGCAAGTGTCAGGAGCAACGCTGAGCGGCACGGTGACGGATGCCTCCGGCGCAACCATCCCACAGGCTCAAATCGTGATCACGAACGTTTCCACCGGTGTTTCGCGCGACGTGGCGACGGATAGCGCGGGATTTTACACCGCCCCTAACCTATTGCCCGGGACGTATGAGGTTCGCGTAACGGCGTCGGGTTTTAGCACGGCGGTGCAGAAGGGCATCTCGCTCACGGTAGGAGCGCAGCAGGCGCTTCCAATCACGATGCAGGTTGGTCAGATAAGTCAAACAGTTGAAGTGACCACGGAAGCTCCCACCGTAGAGCTTACTTCGTCCACGCTGAGCGCCCAGGTAACCGGAGCGACGGTGCGCGAGTTGCCTCTGAATGGCCGCTCTTGGACCGATCTTGCCAATCTTCAGCCGGGAGTCATTACGGCAGAGAGTCACTCCCTTACCGGGGATCAGAACCGCGGCTTCGGGGCGCAAATAAGCATCTCTGGCGGCCGCCCGCAGTTGAATAACTACCGCTTGGACGGAATCAGTATCAACGATTACGCAAACGGTGGTCCGGGGAGTGTGTTGGGGGGAAACCTTGGAGTAGATGCCATTCAGGAGTTTTCCGTCTTGACGAGCAACTATTCGGCCGAGTACGGCAAAACTGCGGGAGGAGTGGTGAACGCCATCACTCGTTCAGGCACGAACCAGTTCCACGGTTCCGGTTATGAGTTCATCCGCAACAGCGCTGTGGATGCCCGGAACTTTTTCGATGGGCCCACGCCTCCACCATTCAAGCGCAACCAGTTCGGAGCCTCCGCTGGGGCACCCATCCGCAAGGATAAGACCTTCATATTCGGGGATTACGAGTCGATACGGCAGGCTTTGGGAAAGACTGCGCCTAGCATGGTGCTATCACTGAACGCACGCAACGGGCTCCTTAACTTCCCGGACCCCAAAAACCCCCCACCATCTTATTGCGTCCCGACTTCCGTCAAAAACCAGTGTCAAGTGAATGTTGACTCTTCGGTGGCTAAATTTCTCGCCCTCGAACCTCCGCCTAACGGATCCTTAATTGGAGATGGGAACACAGCGCACTTCAACTTTGCACCAGTGCAGGTCGTGAACGAGAATTTTTTCACCATTCGTGCAGATCAGAACATATCGGACAAGGATAAGCTCTTCGGGACATATAGCTTCGACAACGCTCCTTCAAGTACGCCCGATGCTTTCGACAACGTCCTGAACTCCCAAATCGACCAGCGGCATATTGCCGCCTTGGAGGAGACCCATACTTTCAGCGCGAGTTTCGTGAACTCGGTGCGGCTAGGCTACAACCGGTCTCATACGCAAGCCGCCGGGGGGATCCAAGCCCTCAATCCAGCGGCAGTGGACCCGGCTCTGTCATGGGCGCCAGGGATCACGAATGCAGCAAGGGTGCTTCCCTTCGCGGGGCTTTCACAAATCGGGCCGGGTCTCTCCGCCCCACAATTTCAATATTATTGGAATGCGTATCAGGTCTATGACGACGCTTTTCTGAGCAAAGGACTTCATTCCTTGAAGTACGGCGGGACCTTCGAAGCCGATCAGATGAATGCAGTCACGAGAACCGGCGACTTCGTTGGAACGTATTCCTTTTCGACGATTGCTAGCTTTCTAACAAACAATCCTTCCCGCGTTCGCGGCGTCCTTCCAAGCTTACTCACTCCGCGCTACATGCGTACATCTATCTTTGGCGCCTACATTCAGGACGATTGGCGCGTGCGCTCCAACCTGACGCTTAACCTGGGCGTACGTTACGAGATGTCTACCGGGATAACAGAGGCCAAGGGAAAGCTCTCGAACCTCGTTCCCATAACCGCGACGATCCTTGTCAACGGCGTATCGACACCAGCCCCGCGCCTGGGTGCCCCGTACTTCTCGAATCCCACCCTGCGCAACTTCGAGCCGCGGATAGGTTTTTCTTGGGACCCATTTAAGACCGGCAGAACTGCGGTGCGCGGGGGCATCGGTGTTTTTGATGTGCTCCCCTTGCTCTATACGACGATCACGTTGAATGGCCGCGCGGCGCCATTCTTCCAAATCGTTAGCACGAGCAATGCGGCGGTATTGGCGGGCAAGTTCCCTTCCGGGGGGCAGTCTGCGGTCGCAGGGCCGGGGGTGAAGACGACCCTGGAAAACGCGTTCATTGAGTCACAGCCGAAGCGCGATTATGTGACGCAATGGAACTTGAACATACAACGCGAGGTGGCCCGGGACTTGACGGTGATGGTTGGCTATGTGGGTTCGCATGGTGTGCATCAGCTATTCCGCGCCGATGACGGCAATATTGTCCTGCCTACGGCGACCTCAGCAGGTTACCTGTGGCCTTGCGGACCGGATGGAAAAGGCAATCCCTGCGTCACGGGCTTCCTACCGACCGGCACGCAGGCCAAGCCCGTAAATAGCCCTCCCATCAACCCGGCCGCGGGAGCTATCCGGTTTGTGGACTGGGGAGGGAGCTCCGCGTATGAGGCGCTCCAGGTTGGAGTCACGAAAAAAATCAGCCACGGCGTGCAACTCCAAGGATCGTTTACCTGGGGCAAAAGCATTGACAATAACTCAGGATCGATTGCGGGCGATACGCTGTCGAATTCAATCACTAGCCTGTACTGGTTCGATTTGAGCCAGACCCGCGCTGTCTCCGATTACAATATCGGCCGGGTCCTGGTGATCAATGGGAGCTGGCAGATTCCCGGGAGCAAGTCCGAAAATCCATTGCTGACGCATATCACGAACGGCTGGCAGATCGGGGGTATTCTGAAGGTGAACGACGGATTGCCTCTGACCCCAACTATGGGGAGCGGGGGTGATCCCTTGGGTGAGAACAGCAGCGATCCGTGGGACTTCCCGAATCGCCTAAGCGGTCCCGGATGTGCAACGGCGACCAATCCAGGGAATCCCAACAACTACATCAAAATTCAGTGCTTCGGGCTCCCGACGGCTCCTGTCTCTTTCGCCGCCCAATGCATGCCCGTAGGCTTTGTTGCGCATGACCCGACGAAAACCCCAGACCCGTTTAACCCGGGCATAGCGGGCACTTGCGCGAATCTCCGCGGCAACGCGGGGCGCAACATCCTGCGTGGACCAGGCTTGGTAAACCTTGATATGTCGCTGTTCAAGAACAATTCGTTCAGAAAAATTTCCGAGACCTTCAATACCCAACTCCGGTTTGAAGTTTTCAATATCTTGAATCGCGCCAACTTCCAGCTTCCCATAATAACAAGCGATAACATCTTCACCGCGTCCGGCGGCATCGACCCGGCCGGCGGAGTGATCAACTCCACGGTCACTACGTCGAGAGAACTACAGCTCGCTCTGAAGATTATTTGGTGATTGGAAGGAAACCAGCTACCCCTACTTCGCTGGCGGATTCAACGTGCGGCCTGCGGGGGCGATTTTCTCTTTCTGCTAGTATAATTTCTATTCCCATTGAGAGCCCTCTGAAACTTGGTCTCGGGAACGATCGCATTCCCTAGCTCACGTAGAGATTTCTCAGCCGGGCTTTGGAGACGGTACGTCAAGAGAGAGCAAGTCCAGAGCTATGCAAACTCACAATAATCTCTGCAGTTATAACAACAAGGGCCTACTGCCATTATGGCTAGATTCTTCGCGCCAACACCGACGCCCAAGGTTGGGCGGCTTGCGTCATTGCCACGACCGAGCTACATAAAGGACAAACGTCCATCTTTCGTTGAGGGATTGCGCCACTTCAGCCAAAACCGGTCCGCGCCAGACAGTCTGCGGCTCATTTTCTAAACCTTCCACCCAGACAAGCATCGATCATGCTTCGCGAGCGTAAATCAAACCTCGAACTCTTTCATTGCCGTATGATTTTGGGGGGGACGAAAAGGGACAGGACGATAGTGTTCATGATATTGAATTGCGCCAGCATAATTGTTCCGATCCCGCTGGCTGAAAGCATAGAGAATCAGTTCGACCCGGGTTGATACTCCCAGCTTTTCGAATATTCGATAGAGGTAGTTCCGTATCGAATGCTCCTTAACTTCGAGCCTCTGAGCTATTTCGGTTCTTCAGGCCGTCAGCGAGCAGCCGGACCACATCTTCCTCACGACGCGTCAATAGTGGCATCCCGTCGGCATCGTTGAATTGAAGCGACTTGGCATGGATTAGGGCAGTCATAACATTTTCGAGGTCTTCGTTACTGGCCCAGATTTGTCCCATGTGGACGGTCTGGATGCATTTTGAGAGCGCCTTCAAAGAGTGAGTGCGAATGAAAATACCCCGCGCTCCACCTTGAAAAGCGCTGACCACACGCTCGGGTTTGCAAGACAGCAAGTACAAAAAATCAAAAATACAAATGTGAGCACAATGGAACAGACAGGGAATTCCGATGCGTCTAGCGTAGCACCGGGTTTGCCTAAATATAGCAATCCTGGCGATGGAGGCTCTCTCATGAAACCTGTAGACATTGAATGCCCCACTGGGTTGGACCGCCTCGCGACCTCGAACGAAGTCCGCTGCGCATTGTCGTTCTCGCCCCAAGGTACTTTTGTACTCGTCGGCGACTGCCACGATTTCCGCGAGATGGATTCTGACTTCAGCGTTCGCGCTTGCAACCTTCCCCAAGATATTGTCTGGTTGGCGATCGCCAGCGAAATGCGAGATTCTACAAGCAACTAACTCCATTTTGAAGAGGCGATTCCCCAATCTTCTCACTGTGATAGAGGGTATGCCAGGCAAGAAGCGAAGATTCGGGAAGGATGCGACCATGGTCCAACCAGCGACGGGTTCGATCACCTGTAGTGCATGCACCGCTACGTATGTGTCGGAAACCAAGCTATGCGACCCGATCAAAGATTCTGAAGAGATCGTGGGGGGACAAGAATGAGCAGCCCTAACAGAATCGTCGAAAAGCGGCGCGATGACGTGGCGGCTCATCCTTGGGTTCGGATCAACAACTGGCCCGGTTGGCGTAGCTGGTGGGGGTCGGGCACGCCCTCGCGTCGCAATCGCTCGACTTCACCTTTGGGGATTCGCCAGCGTCCGCCATGAGTCGCGCGGGCTGCGATCTTTCCGGCTTGGCAGAGTGCGCGAACGTGGCTCGGAGATACGTGCAATTCGCTTGCTGCGCGGCCCGTACTGTAGTCTCTAGACGGCGTGGATTCGGGCTTCATCGCAGCTAAACTCCAAAAAAAGAAAAAATGAAAAAACGTTTGAAACGCGATTTTGGGCCAATTCTATCTACGTGTGTCGGTGCCTCGTTCTCGCCGACGTTGCCAAATCTCCTGTGCAAAGCTCGACCGCTGTGGCTGGCTCCATTGGTCCTTGACCTTTCATACTAAGCACGGCGGTCACCCATTGGCTTAGAGTGCGCGCACCTTTTGCCCCCGGGTTGTACTGCCGTGTCAGGCGTCCGAGCCCCACGTTTCTCAGGACAAAACCTGTGGTCATGTTGCAACTTCGGCATGCCCAAGCAAGGTTCGCAGGATCGGTGTTTTCTTCGTGGCCATCGACGTGATGGACTTCCACGTTTCGATTTCTCCCGCAGAAAGCACAGATTCGGGGGCCGGGCGGGCGACAGCCTCGGCTATTTGCCCGGTAACGCGCGGCACGGTCGGTAATAGAGTGCGGAGGTTTCCGCCAACTCTCACCACATCCGCCGTGCCCTACTCGTTTCCCTCGTCATCCTCATCTTCGTCTTCTGGAGCCACAACGTCGATGATGTCATTCAGCTTATCGACGAGTTCATCGTGGCTTTCATCGCAGTCGTCTTCGGGAGCTTCGGCGAGGTCGGCAACCCTGTCGAGTTTGTCCTGAAGTTCATCGTTCTCCGCTTGCAACTCCCGAATACGTGCAAGCAGTTCAGCGCGGCCTGATTGAGGATTGGGTCAAACATCCTGTCGCCGGGGATTGGAAGCGCGAGGGGGATTGATCAGGCGTATTTTTGCCATGTTGCCTCCATGTGGTTTTGCCACGATTCGGATTTTTCGCCTTTCGGCGTAGCTGTCGAGACTCTCATCCGCAATCTCGTCGGCTCGGCTAGGGTCGCCCAGCACGGTCTCCCCGAATCGTGCAGCCTTTTCTTTGCGGGTTTCGAGTTGATCGCGTGTGAGCGTCTTCACGATCCGAAGCTACCGATCCAAACGCAAAGTGAAAAGACGAAACATCGGGTTCAAATTTTCTTCGCCGAAGAATTGGAGACTGATTTTCTACGCCTTCGTACATTGCGGCGGGACCGGACGGCGCAGCGCAAGCGGTATTGTGTGAGTTGGCGAGAATCATGTCCGAGGATGTTGCGGGGAAGGCATTCCGCATAGATTTGGCGCCAGGTTTTACCCTGGGCCAGCATTTCAGCCGCGTGAGTTACTGCTTCAGTGCGCGGACGCCCTGGCCGGGGCGGAAGCTCAGCTTTGAGAAAACCTAAGACGCGCCGCTTGAATCCATGTGCGTCTTGCTCGATCTCGGGAGCGAACTCGATACGCAGTAGAGCGGCGAATTCTTGCGTTGTGGCGCGCAGGTCTCTCATGTCTCGCCCACTGACCAACGGATAAAGTTGGGGCCAACTTGGGGCCAAAACGCGCGCCAATTGGTCCCTTTTTCCTTTGTCAGCAGCGCAAAGGCAACCGAATCAACGAGTGTTATGGAGCGGGCGATGGGAATCGAACCGTGTCCGAAAACCGCGCAAGTGTTTGAATCTACTCACCGTTCATCCTCAGTTTGGGTGCATCCGGGTGCAGAATTTTGCGTCTGGACGAAGCAGTTCGCCCACCTTGTCTACCGCTTCGTGTTGTGCGTTGCCGACCACGTGGGCATAAACCTCCAGAGTAGTACGTGAGTCCGAGTGTCGCATCTGCTGCTGCGTAACCTTCGGGTTTGAACCTACGTCTATGAGCAAGCTCGCGTGCGCATGCCGGAATCCGTGCATCCCCGCTCTCGGGATCTCCAAGGCATCAAGCACCGGCCAGAGCCCGTACTCAACAACCTTGTTTGCCGAATATGGGCGCCCTTTTCGGTTTACGAATAAGAAGCCCTCGGGGTTTAGCTTCCAGGTTGCCATGTATTCCCGCAATATTTCCGCGAGGATAAGTGGCATCGCTACTGGCGCACGGCTGGTTTTGGTCTTTACACTCTGGACGTGGCCGTACCAGACTGATCTTCTCACGCGAAGTACCCGCCGCTCGAAGTCAATATCATCCCGCTGAAGCGCCAGCACCTCTCCAGCACGAAGACCCGACATCGCAGCGATAGCAAACATCGTGCGGAATGGTTCCGGCGCAACCGCGAGAATTCGCCGGACCTGTTCCGCCGTGAAGAATCGTGCATCCTCCCGAACGGCACCTGCTGGAAGCCTAAGTTCGGCCAAGTTGATTGCATGACAGCAGTAGCCCCATGATTTTGCGGTCCGTAGAATCGAGCTAAGTGTCGACAGCACGTTTAACGCAGTCTTTCTGGCCACCACCTGCGAAAGACGTGTGACGAAACTCTGCTGTGCTCGGACAGTGAAGTCTTCGAGCCGCATTTCGTTGAGCCACGGTCGGACGTAAGTGCGCAAATGCGATTGCGCCGCCTTGATGCTTGACGGTTTGTGGTGTTGAAGCACTTCGCGCTCCCACGTTTCCGAGAACTCGCCGATTTTCCCGAACCTTTCGGGCTGATAATCTATCGAGTTGACGCGGGCCAAGAAGGGTTCGAAAGCTCGTCTGGCCTGCTTCTCCGTAAGCTTGCTGACTGGACCAAGAATGACGCTGCGATAGATACGCCGCGTCTTCCCGTTCTGCTGTATTGCATCTTCTCTGTATCTTCCTACCCAAACCGGATTGTTTTTGTTACGTTTGAAAACCTCCCCGGTCTGATATCTTCGCCTGGCCATCGAACGATACCTCTCGTTCGTTGACTCGGCTGTCCCGGCGCAGACTATACCCGCTGGCTGCCTACCGAGCAAAGCGGTTTCGACTTGTGCGGCGGTTCCCATTTCTTGCGTTTACAATTCTCCCCTGGCGTGCTCTGCGCTTAACAGCATGCCGGGATGGTTGGGATGAGAATCCCCTTGAAATAGGGGTTCCATCCCTCCGGAGCTGTTACGCCTCAGTATTTCCAAGGGGGTTCGGAACACTGCTATTCGCGGAACACACACTGTTCCGGATATGTTCTGAACAGTTCGGAACGCCATCACTTTGCGATCTCCATCTTGTATTTCCTTACCGTTGAGGGGCTGACCGTGATCCCCACGGCGGCAAATTTTCTGACAAGCTCCTCGCTGGTCTGCCCGGGGCCGTCGACCAGCCATTTTGAAAGCAGGGCGATATTCGCAGCGCGCGCCTCCCGTGACTGGATGGAAGCGCCACCCTTGTCCCGGTCTGGGCCTTGTTCGTCCTGAAGCGCGCCACACTCGCCGGGTCTCTTATGCAACGCAAAGTCGCCAGTGTTATCAATGAACGGACGGCCAGCGATCTGGAAAGGCCCGCACGGCTGGAAGTCGCGAGGCTTGATGTTTTCGATGTGAATGAGGTTCTGCGCCCCATTCAGCTGCTTGATGCCCCAAGCAGTGGTGAGCATTGCGCCGATGTCGCCAGATCCGCGCAACACATTCTCCAGACGCATGACATTTTCGCGGGCGAACGGCTTGGGCGAGTGATGGGCGGCTAGGATCGAACGAGCACCTGACTGGAGCAGTGCAAAAATGTCACTCGCTAAACCGCGCTGGTTGTCTGTTGCCGAGTTTTCATCTTCCATGCTGAAGCGAACCGCGGTGTCTAAAATGACGTGAGCGCCCTTCACGGCGAAAAGTATGCGTGAATCGGAAAGGCAAGGCGTCGGACCTTTCGAAAGCGTGCGGACCAACAAACGGTTGTCGTCCGGTGCTAGGTGACGGTAGATCCCGAACATTTGAAGGCGATGTTTAAACGGTTGGATGGCGCACTCCGGTATCAGATAGACGACACGTATTGCCGTTTCTTCCACATCGAACATATTCCAGAGCCGCGTCCCTTTACCTGCTAGAAGTGCCTTAGCGACGCTGAGCAGGAGCAATGTCTTTCCGTGGCCGGAAAGGCCGCCGATCATCGTCGCACCGTCATTTTGGAGAAAACCATTAATAGCGAAGCTGAGCGGCGCCGCGCTTTCAAAATCATCGTATGAGTGGAAAATGTCCAGCCAGTTGGCAGGTTCGCTTGATGGACCATCGTGGGACTCCAACGAGGCAATGGTTCGCTTTGCACGGTCGAAAATTAGTCCGACATCTTCCTTCGCTTCAATCGCTTGCCTCTGGATTCCCGCTATCGCGTGGATCAATCCGCGCAGCATCGCCTTTTCCTTGACGATGCGCGCATAGTGTTCGACGTTCGTAATGCGCGGCATTCCGTCCATCAACTGCGCGATATACGCCGCTCCGCCCGCCGATTCCAATTCGCCGCTGCGCTGCAATTGCTCCGTCAGCGTCACGAGATCGATCGCCTGCCGTCCCTCTGCAAGCGCGATCATATGGTGATAGATGCGACGGTGATGCTCGTGAAAAAAATCGACGGGCTTGAGCCTCTCGATGACGGTGTTTAGCACGTAGTTATCGAGTACAACGACGCCCAAAATACTCGACGTTCTGAGGCATGGGCGCTTCTATGTGAGCGTCGGGCCTCATCGAGCGTTCGTTTTCTCCACTTTCTGAGTTCGACGCACGCGGTTCTTATTCCATCGTTCCAGACTATCTCTGCTGATGAGCCAGTGACCGTCAGCATCTTTGTGGGCTACTAGCCTTCCCATGAAAATCAGACGATTGATGACATTTGGATGTGTTTCGTAAGCTCGTGCGGCCTGAGATGTTGTGAGTTCGTCCATCCTTGCTCCCGTTGGTTGGTGTTCAACCAGCAAGGAGCAGTGTAATGTGGGCAGGAGGGTGCAATCGGTAGCGAATTACTTGGTGGGCCGACCTGGGGAAGTCTTCTTGATTTGACGGGAGCCTCTTAATTTCAAGTAGTAATAAACAGTGTTTTCCTCAAGGTAGCCAGAAGCATCAGCGAAAACCTCGGACATGAATCTTTTGTTATTTCTTACGCGTCCCTGAAGCTCCAGCAGTTTGCGCAGATGCTCATCAGAACATCGTTTGTCAAGTTCTGGGAAAGTCTTCCGCAATTCGGCGATGGCTATCGCTGGATTCACGCGGATAGCAGCTCTAGCTATTGACAATTCAGGCTCAAATAGACTTGCCTCGTATAGGACAGTTGTGACGGTGTCATTAGAAAAGGGTAGAAAAGGGTGGGATAACGCCCGCGATTATATCCCCGTTTGGTCGTGTCGTCTTACCCCAGGCCCAAGGGGTGATTGCACGCAGCGGCTGGCCCGCGTGGTGAATCTTTCCGTGCGAGTCAGCGCGTGCGACGGCCTCTAGCGGGATTTCACCTGTCACGTCTTGCTTCTTAACCTTGAACGTGATGCTTGCGCTCGATGCACGTTTTCGCTCGTTCTTTTTTCGCTTCATCGTGCTTTCACCTGGTCTCAGATTCTAGCCAGGGCATTTCTTTCTTGGCGGGATTCTCGCATGCAATATTTGACTGCGCAAGTAGAAGTATGTTATAGGGTATAACAATATGAAGGATCACTCATCACGCGAAGCTGCCCAGCGGTTGGGCATTAGCCTTATGACGCTTCAACGGTACATCGCAGATGGCAACTGGATTAAAGCGCCACGGGTTAAGGTACTGGGCAAAGTGAAGGCACGGCTTTGGAGTGATCACGATATCGAGAGAGCCAGGAAGTTGATTGAGGCCAAGTAAGCAACAAGCGGGACGCGCCGGTGCTCGAAACACCGACACGCCCCTAAACATCAAAGGAGGGTTAGCTCCCATGGCGTCTGCAGCGAAAGTTACCCTACCCAATTCCCCCATGCAAGAAATCCCGCGCAAGGCCGATCGTGCGAGAAAGGCATATCTATCGCCAGAGGAAACTATTGGAGTGCTTCGAATGGCGAAAGAACGCAGCGTCCGCGATTGGGCGATGATTCTTCTGGCCTATCGGCATGGACTACGCGCTTCCGAGGTCTGTGCGATTCGTCTTGTTGACATAGACATGAAAGATAGCATTCTCTCGATACAACGCCTCAAAGGATCTCTTCGGACTGCCCAACCTCTCTACGAGCATCGCGGTCAGCCGTTGCTCGATGAAGTCGCTGCCCTGCGCTCATGGCTAAAGGTTCGGTCGGCAGATGGTTCGGACTACCTATTCACGTCCCAAAAGGGCGGGCGACTAGACCGGACTCAGTTCTTTCGCATCTTCCAGGCTGTTGCTGTATCCGCCGGCCTCCCGGCAGAGAAGCGGCACCCGCATGTCCTCAAACACTCACTGGCTTCGCATCTCGTGGCCGGAAATGTCAATCTGGCACTTGTTAAGCAGGCCCTCGGGCACCGCTCGATCAGTAGCACGATGGCCTATATCGGGACGACAGATGCACAGGCAGCCAAGGCAGTACGAGCCGCGCTGATGGGTGTGTTCTGAGACACGGATGACCGCCGCTTGGCGACTCAAAGAACGGCGAACGCAGTACTGGTGTCGCGCGTTCGGTATCGC
>Ga0207150_1057_pt2 | contig 24142 bp, 16 predicted proteins | sample Alteio_BWMinHeat_32_FD_153526 | JGI IMG/M metagenome (GOLD analysis project Ga0207150, IMG submission 153526) | Enriched cells from forest soil in Barre Woods Harvard Forest LTER site, Petersham, Massachusetts, United States -... | ecosystem: Environmental > Terrestrial > Soil > Temperate forest >...
AAGTGTAGTTAGTCGATTCGGAAACAAGAAACTCGTTACTATCGAAGAAGTTCAGGTCCGAAAATGTCTGGAAATTAGGCTTGTTGTACAGGACGTTTAAAGTCAAAAGGGTGACCGAGGTAGTAACTGGGGCATCCACGGCGGGTGTAGTCGTGTCATATTTCACGGCCGCCATGACCGTGCCTGTAACAGCTACATAGTGATTATCAGCCCCGTCGAAAATAGGTCCAGTGGGCCCGAACAAAGTCCCCATGGATTCTATGGTCTGTTGCTAGAATTAGATTGTAAAATATGAGTCTAGGGAGGCTTCAACATGCTTGATTGTTCAGGGGGACGCTTTAGAGCTGGGCGCTTGCGCGCAGTCTTTTCTGTGGCAATCGTCTTCACAGTATGGCCCAGCATAACGGGAAGAGCAAGCACGGGCCAGGCGCCTAAGACAGTGACCCCGCCCACACGGGCTTTGACGCTACCGACATATCCTGAATCTGCTGACGGCCTGAAGCAACTTATCGCCGCTGTATTTGCGGCCCTCCAGGCGGGAGATACCGAAAAAGCCAACTTGTATTTCAAGAGTATGGCGATCCCCAATGATGAAGACTGGTTCGCAACCGTGTTTGGTGCCGACCAAGGAGCCCAGCTCGACACGAAGTACAAGGAACTGCTTCCTGAGCTAGCGGCTGAAGTTGAGCAAAATTTGGGAGCTGCGCTGAGTGAGGCAAGGACCGACGTAACTGTCGGTGTATTTCAAAAACCACTGGATGACAACGTGCGGGGACTCGAACGTGCCGTGGTGGAAGCCATGGTAAATCCGGTGCGATTGTACACAGCTTCGAGTAACAACTCTTCCCGTGCTAGATCAGTCACTCTGGGTCAGTTCTTCTACGTGCGGGGCGGGTTTCGATACGCGGACAATCGTGTCCTTACCGCGCTTAGTACTGCGCCTCCACCACGAATGAATGTGGCCAGCATGGCGCAACAGGCCAAATTAATTCACAAGATCGATCCGATTTACCCAGACGAGGCCAAGGCCACAAAACTTGCCGGCGTCGTAACCCTTCGTGCGATAGTGGGCGAGGATGGGGCGGTGAAGGAGATAAAAGTAATCCGCGGGGATCCCGTACTATCGCGAGCTGCCCTGGATGCGGCACGGCTTTGGCTCTATGAACCCACTCTTGTGAATGGGAGAGCTGTCGAAGTCGAGACTACTATCAATGTTGTTTTCCGGCCACCTACCGATGGCCAGTAAACTGGGCCTAGCGTTAGTTTGTGAATCGGTTCGTATGCGTCGACTTTTGTACGTCGTAGTGATGTGAGTAGGAAACCCGTGGCCAAGTGATTAGGGCCCGATTCCGGACGGTTCAACGTGATGGAGGAGTGGGGTGGTGGAAACCGGCGCTCTTCCCCGAGGGCGTCATGTGCTCGGCTGTATTGCGGTTGGATGGTCCTGCCTTTGAAAATGGTTCATAAGCGGAAAACAGGCCCAGGAGGCCGAATTATAAACTTCAGTCGCGGCGGCATTTCCGTGCTTTGCCCAGAGTCGTTGCCAGTTTGTTCCCTGGTGCGTTGTGAGATCAGCCTGTCAAGCCTGACAGTGCCGATTCCCACCGTATTGCAAGTTCGGTGGAGCCGAAAAGACGCATCGGGCTACACAATCGGGCTCCAGTTTATGGTGTGAGCCTGTGAGCGTCAGGATGGTCGGGAAACCTGGCTGACAGTAGGCTGTCCCCGTTGTTGGAGACCCTGGACTGGAAACGTTTTGAGGAACTGCTTCGAATTACTCCCTGAAAACTGTTTTTGCTGCTAACGCAGGTTTTGGCTAATGCTAAAGGGTTAGTCAACCAGACTACACCGCCCGATTACCCCATCGAGAGAATTGACGGTCGTTCGGAAGTGTCGTATTTGATGCGCGTAGCTTAAGCAGCATCAGACGCCCAACCTGTCCCCGCAATGGATGTCTGTAGGCTTGAGCAATCAAATCTTGAAAGGGGTAACAATGATCAGACGATCCATCATGATGATCGCGGCTTGTGCCGTGATTCTCTTCGTCACCAACGGGCTCATGGCTCAACAGCTATATGACCCGAACGAACCGGGCAGCGTTCTAGTGTTTCCGAAGGTCGTTAGGGGCACGGTCGCGGCTGGCGTTCCAGCAACCGAGATCGAAATCAGTGCCCACTGTCCAACTGTCGAACTGGATGGTACCGGTTTCTGCCCTGACGCAGGCAGTACGGTTAGGGTACGGGCTCACTGGGTTTGCCCGGGACAGTTCTCCACCAACATCTGCAAAGAGGTCGACTTCAATTTCCAGACCACGATTGAAGGAACGGCCACTTTCAATACCGAGGGAAGTCCTGCTGGCTCGAGCTTTGCAACCGTCCGGGTTCCACCGTCTCCTTGCCCAGAAGGCTACCTCATCGCGTGGGTTACCGATACCTCAGGACGGCCAATTAAGTTTGACAGTCTAGTTGGCGACGCCGTCGTGCGGTGGAATAACCATGCGGCGGGCGCGTACGAAGCCGTTGCCATTCAGGCGAGCGCGGCCTTAGCTAATAAGGCGGTAATCGTCCCGACTGCTACCGGAGCGCTACCCTTCAACGGCACTACCGGGTATGCCGCGCCCACGGGCACGATCATGGCAACGATAAAGTATGACACCGATGCAGGCACACCGCCCGCAGCCGATGCCCCGAGCACGACGTCTCTGACGATGCTCACCCTGGACACCTTGTCCAATCGGCCGAACTATCCGGTGTTCACGGATCTGAACTTCTATGATGCGAACGAGTTTCTCGTTTCCGAATCCACCAACTACACCTGCTGGCAAGAGATCCCTGTCTCTTCCATCGATCCGGGCTTGGTCAGAGAGAATATGACCCGCAAGGGCTTCTTCTACTCTGTCGATGCCAACAAGGTTCCCATCTTCGGAATTGCCGATGTGTCGGGACCGGTCACCCAGTTGGGTCTGATTGACACGGTGGAGTGCCCGGGGAACGCTTCCGGGACCTGCGCACCACTCAGCTCGCCGGTAACTGCGTCGAACAACCCGAGTATTGTGAACCACTACATGTACCGGACCTTTGACGATAGCGTTCCGGTTCCAACACTGTTTGTCCCGTAGTTGGTTGACGAGGGGCCGCGGGGTCGTCTGAATCATAAGGGGGGCTCGTTAAACAGCCCCCCGTTCCCCGTACCTGTTTCCAAGGGCCTTTATCCAGAGTGAATCCGGACGCTTTCATCGAATCGTCCGAATCGGGGGTCGGGGTAAGCAGGCATTTTTCACCACAGGAGTACCGATAGCGACTGGATGGAGAGGACATGCAAATAGTAGGAACGAGTGCTCGTAAACGTCCCGTGCAGAGCATCCGGCGTGATTGGGCTGACGACAAACAGAGAATCAGTAAATGTGTCGGTTTCTCTTTATTCCTAATTTTGCTGTTGCTCGGAACTCTAACTGCACAAGCGCAATCCGTTACCTCAACAGTTAGTGCTGGGGCTACGCCTTTTGCCGTGGCCGCGAATCCTGCCACGAACAAGATCTATGTCGCTAATGACCTAAGCAATTCTGTCACCGTCATTGACGGTAAGACTGGGCAAGTTTCGGCGACAGTTCAGGTCGGATCGTTTCCTTATGCGCTAGCCGTAAATTCGGCGACCAACATGATTTATGTGGCGACGCTCGAGGATAACGCCGTAACAGTTATCGATGGAAATAGTAATGACACTGCTGTAGTCAGCGTCGGATTGCTTCCGGTCGCGGTGACCGTAGATTCCATTCTTAACAAAGTTTATGTTGCTAATTATGAAGGTAACAGTCTTACCGTAATCGACGGTCTGACTAACTCAACCTCAACGATCGCCACAGGGAATAACCCTATCGCAGTGGCGGTTAACCCGACGACCCATAGAATTTATGTTGCCAACCAGGTCAGCAACAGCGTGACGGTGATTGATGGCGGAAGCGGTGCTACCACTACGATTCCGGTCGGGAAAAATCCTGATTCAGTGGCAGTGAATGCCGCTACGAACAGAATTTATGTCGCCGATGCCACAAGCAGCGACGTTACTGTAATCGACGGCGCTACAAATGCGACAACCAAGATCAAAGCGGGACTCAATCCGGATGCTATTGCAGTGAATCCTGCGACTAATCGAATTTACGTACTCAATGAGGTTAGTAACGACGTCACGGAGATCGATGGGGCTTCCAATGCCACCGTAAGAATCAGGGTTGGAATCGATCCGCGGACCGCGGCTCTTGATCCAGTAACCAACCGACTTTATGTTTCCGACTACGGAAGTAATGACGTCGCAGTCATCGATGGTGGAACGAACAGCCTGATTGCTAGACTCGAGGTTGGCACAAATCCCATCGCTCTAGCCGCAAGTCTCGTGACGGGGAAGATCTACGTAGCGAATTTTTCTAGCGACAACATCTCGGTAATCGATGAATTCACGAATCAGCCTACCAATCTTCCTGCGGGGAGCAGTCCCCGGGCTGTGGCGGTTAATACGGCGACCAAAAAGATCTATGTAGCTAACGGACAAGGAAACACAATTACCGTTCTGGGATCAGGTGATCCCGTAACGGTCAGCACTGGATTCACACCCAGTGCTGTCGCAGTGGACGTCGCAGCCAATAGGATCTACGCCGCGAATTCGGCGAGCAACAACGTTACAGTGCTGGCGGGGAGCAACGATCTAGTCATCGGAACTGTCGATGTGGGCATTAACCCGACGGCGATCGCCGTGAACCCTGTAACCCACAAGATCTATGTCGCTAACAGTGCCGATAACACAGTTAGCGTAATTGATGGAGTCACCGGAACTGTTGTCAGTACCGTTGCTTGTGGTCTTAGCCCTGGTTCCATCGTTGTGGACACGGCGAACACGAAAATCTATGTGGCCAATTTCGCGAATGGTAATGTCACAGTGATTGAGGGTCACACTGACACGGTAATCCAAACAATTACCGTCGGAACGAATCCGAGTGCCATGGCAATCGACCCTACAAACGATAAGGTTTATGTCGCCAACGCTGCTGCAGGCACTGTTAGCATCATCGATGGTGCGAATGAAGTGGTAACCGGCACAGTCAATGTCGGCCTAAACCCTGTCGCCGTAGCGGTAAACGGGGACAGCCAAAAGATCTACGTCGCTAACAAGTCTAGCAACAGTGTCACAATCATTGATGGAAACACGGATCAAGTTATTGGCACCGTTGGTACAGGATTTGCACCCTTGGCGGTGGACCTGGATCTTGCGACCAATCAGGCCTTCGTGTCGAGTAGTCTGAGCGACAGTGTGACAGTAATTGATGGACAAACCGACATCAGCTCGGTTGTCGCCGTCGATCATTCTCCCGTCGCCGTTGTTGTCGATCCGACTACCAACCGAGCTTATACCGCAAATTTCGGCGGCGATGATGTTACGGTGATTGCAGAGCAAGCTTCTACACCCAACAAGCTAATTGCCGGCATTCAACCCCTCCCCGCCGATATGACGGCCGCCGAAAGGCCTCTCTTTTCATTCGTTCCTTCCAATGCGCTTACCAGCGGGCCCGTTCGGGCAGTGTACTTTCAAACGGACACTTGGCAAGGCACTTGGACTGCAGCTACTGCGCGCGGAGATGGAAGCTTTAGCGGCACAACGGCGTCTCTGGGTTCTGGTATTCATATCCTATATGCCTATGCTGTGGACGGTGAGGAAACCAAAGCGACGGGCATTTCCCAGTCTCTAATTGGCAATATCGAGGCTTATGTTTTCTTGGTGGCCCGTTCACAAGCTGCGATCACAAGTACTCCCAACACAATCTTTGTGGTTAACCAGCAAAATTCATTCACGGTCACAACGACCGGCTTTTCATCCCGTCCCGCGATCACCGAGGTCGGCGCATTGCCTCTCGGCGTGGGCTTCAACGATAACGGAGACGGTACAGCGACCATCAGCGGCTCACCTGGAACGCTTGCGGGGAGTCCGTTTGCCATCGTCCTAAGGGCCAATAATGGCGTTTCAGACGCCCAGCAGGGCTTCATACTAGCGGTAAGCGGGTCTCTGCAAGCTCCGGCAATCACAAGCGACGGAAACACTACGTTCACAGAAGGGTTGTTGGGGTCTTTCAAAGTGATCAGCACTGGAGTGCCCACTCCTTCGCTGACCAAATCGGGGGTCTTGCCGACCGGCGTGAGTTTTCGAGATAACGGAGACGGCACGGCCAGCTTGGCTGGCGTCCCGGCGGCGGGGTCAAGCGGTAGTTACGCCTTTGTTGTCATCGCAAGCAACGGGGTCCCCCCCGATGTGCGACAGAACTTCACACTTACAGTCAACGCTCCCGCGCAAGTGCTTACGATTACTAGCGCCAACGGTACGACATTTACGGTGGGAGTATTGGGAGGATTTAAAGTCACCACGAGCGGTACGACGATTCCTTCGCTGGCGGAAACCGGAGCACTACCTGGAGGTGTGAATTTCAAGGACAACGGAGATGGCACTGCGACGTTAAGTGGTACCCCGGTGGCAGGGTCAGATGGAATTTACGGTATTACTCTCACTGCGAGTAATGGCGTTGCGCCTGCAACTCAGCAGGCATTCACTCTGACCGTGAAAGGGGCGTCTGTGGCTCCTAGCATAGTGAGTGCCAACACCACGATGGCTGCGGAGGGCTCAAGTATATATTTTCCAGTAATCACAACGGGCACCCCGGTGCCGTTATTGGCGGAGACTGGATTTTTACCGTCGGGCGTTTTCTTTGTGAATGACGAACACGGAGGAGGGCTGTTGCTGGGCGCGCCAGCACCAGGAACAGCAGGCGCCTATTTCATAACTTTTACTGTAAGCAACGGAACGAGTCCCGATTCAGTTCAGTATTTCACGCTGTTCGTGAGCGGGCCCTAAGCAAAGGAGCTGGTTATAAGTAACAAAAAAAGGGTTATGGGAGTCCTATAACTGACGTCCTATAACTAACTGAAAAAGATAGGTTTGTTCATTCCCCGAGCAAACTTTTTCCCTCGGCAGAACGCCCCCCGCCGCGGAACTCACTGAAAAAAAAGGAACCATTTATCCCGCACGATTGGAAAACGTCGTGCATTGCTTTATGTCCGGCGATCGCTGTATTCCGCCGGAGCGAAGCGGGGTTATGGCTCGTTAGGTGGAACCAGCATGTATACTCGAGCGTATATTCGACTTTGCCTTGGTATCTGGCTCGTTTTCGTTGTGGGGTGTGGCGGTGGTGCCACTTCAACGGGTAGCGGCGCCACTCCAACCGCACCGGCCCCCGTGGGTCCATCGATTACCACGCAGCCAGCGAATCAGACGGTTCTTGTTAACGATACAGCCTCCTTCAGCGTCGCTGCCACAGGTACAGCTCCGTTGTCGTATCAGTGGCAAAAGAACGGCGTAGCGATCAGTGGCGCGACGTCATCAACGTACACAAGTGTCGCAGCGCTGTCAGACAACACGTCTCAATACAGGGCGATCGTGACCAACAGTGCAGGCAGCACCATGAGTAACGCTGCCACGTTGACTGTGAACCCGATTCCGGTCGGACCTTCAATTACTACCCAGCCAGCGAATCAAACGGTGCTTGTCAACGACCCGGCCTCCTTCAGCGTCGTTGCTACAGGTACGGCCCCGTTGTCCTATCAGTGGCAAAAGAACGGCGTAGCGATCAGTGGCGCGACATCATCAACGTATACAAGTGTCGCAGCGTTGTCAGACAACGGGTCTCAATATACGGTGATCGTAAACAACAGCGTGGGCAGCACCATGAGTAATGCCGCCATGCTGACGGTGAATCCGATTACGGTCGGACCTTCAATTACTACCCAGCCAGCGAATCAAACGGTGCTTGTCAACGACACGGCCTCCTTCAGCGTCGTTGCTACAGGTACGGCCCCGTTGTCCTATCAGTGGCAAAAGAACGGCGTAGCGATCAGTGGCGCGACATCATCAACGTACACAAGTATCGCAGCGTTGTCAGACAGCGCGTCTCAATACAGGGCGATCGTGACCAACAGCGCGGGCAGCGCCATGAGTAATGCCGCCACGCTGACTGTGAACCCGATTCCGGCCTCAATTACCACCCAGCCAGCGAATCAAACGGTTTTTGTCAACGATACAGCCTCCTTCAGCGTCGTTGCCACAGGTACAGCCCCCTTGTCCTATCAGTGGCAAAAGAACGGCGTAGTGATGAGTGGCGCGACATCATCAACGTACACAAGTGTGGTGGCGATGTCTGACAACGGGTCTCAATACAGGGTGATCGTGACCAATGGCGCAGGCAGCACAATGAGTAACGCCGCCACGTTGACGGTGAACCCGATTCCAGTCTCAATTACCACGCAGCCAGCGAATCAAACGGTTTTTGTCAGCGATGCAGCCTCCTTCAGCGTCGTTGCCACAGGTACAGCCCCCTTGTCGTATCAGTGGCAAAAGAACGGCGTAGCGATCAGTGGCGCGACATCATCAACGTACACAAGTGTCGCAGCGCTGTCAGACAACGGGTCTCAATATACGGTGATCGTAAACAACAGCGCGGGCAGCACCATGAGTAATGCGGCCTTGCTCACCGTAAATCCAAAGCCCTGCACAACACTTCAGTTCAATCAGGCGCCCAGCATCCAAGCGCCAGGAATTCCTGGTATTGCTGGTACGGATCCAATATCGCTAGCTGTACCGCAACAACCTGGTAGCGCGCTCGTCTTCCATAAGTTCGTACGGGGCAGCAGTGCGTGCGTGCCTGCAACCGAGTTTGAAATAAGCGTCCATTGCCCTTCGGATCTGCAGCCCTGTGCGTCAGGGACAAGCGTAACGCTTGCCGGTCATTGGGTTTGCCCCGCACAGAATCAAGTATGTAAAGAAACAAATTTCACATTGCGCACAACCGTAGAAGGGACAATCACGTTTAATACGGAAAACCTGGTTGGTTTTGCAAATGTGCGTGTTCCACCACCTCCTTGTCCGGAAGGTTATCTCATTCTTTGGGTCGTCAACACCCAGTCGAGGGCCATCAAGTTTGACAGCCTGGTCGGCCATGCTGTCTTACGATGGAACGAACACGCGGCAAGCAGTTACAATGCCCTGGCAATTCAGGCTGCTGCCAATTTGGCGAGCAACGCCTTAACGGATGTAAACGCAGATGGTAAGATGGAGTTGGACGGCACGGAATATGCACCCGTTACGGGAACAGTTCTTGGAACTGTAAGATACGACGCACCCAACCGCACGACGCCGGACAGTTCAACTTCAACGTCTCTAACCTTGCTGACACTGGATGTCTTGGCCAACCGACCGAACAACACGGTCTATACAAATATCAATTTCTATGATGCCAATGAAAACTTAATTTCCGAAAGTATCAATTTTACTTGCTGGACTGAAATTCCTCTTTCCTCCATAGATCCGAGCTTAACCCAAGATTTTATGGGACGGAATGGATTTTTTAGTTCCTCGGTTGCCGTCAAGGTCCCCAGCAGCGGAATCGCGGACGTTGCGGGGCCCGTTACCCTGCTGGGAATCATCGATAATGTGGAGTGTACGGCAACCACCGCAACTTCTTGTATCCCGGGCGGTCCCGTCCCGCGGGGAGATGATTCTTTAATTATCAACAACTATATGGAACGGATGTATGATGACGGTATCCCGATTCCCGGCGCATTTGAACCGAATGACGGAAGTTTGTGATTGCAGTCCTGGTTAGTATCGCTGATACTCGACTGCCCGGCCGTCAGTGACATTCGATCAATAAACTTCTTTTGTAGGGTGATTCTATGAACGTTAAACGGGCCAGATTCGTCCTAGCCGTTATGGTTCTACTGTCGAGTAGTACGGTGCTGTCCCAATCCGTATTGGAACCAAAATTCGAGAAGATTGCGACTCTTGAGCCAGCGGAGTGGCGATTTCGACCGCTTTTGGTCGATCTTTTTAAGGACGGGCATGTCGATCTTGTAGCCACTGCGCGCCTTGTAGCCAATTCGCTACACATCTGGTCCGGGAACCAGGGGGCGACGTTTAAGCTTATTGAGCCGAGCTGGTCCGACGTTGGCTACGGCGCTCTGGCCACAGGGGACATCAACCACGACGGCTTTCCGGATATCGTAGTCGCGAGTCACTTTGGCAAAGTTCAGACCCTTCTTAGCGATGGGAAAGGAGGATTTGTAGACAAAGTTATGAGCACAGCTGATGGTTATGTGGCTGCCCAGCTCGCGGATATCAATGGAGACGGTAATCTGGATCTCATACTGTTAGGGTACAGCAAAGCTGGAATCGAAGTCTATTTTGGTGATGGCAAAGGCAACTGGGTGCTTCACAAGTCGCTGCCGGAGCCTTCACTCGGACCTTCGGCGCCTGGTCGGGACCTTGTTTTAGGGGACGTCAATGGCGATGGTCATCAAGACATAGTCGCCGCTTTCCAACGATGGGGCGTGTACGTGTACTATGGCGACGGGCAGGGCGGGTTTTCCGGGGGGCCAGTTGACAGTATTGCATCGCCCACTGAGACGTTCCAATCGCTAGCATTAACTGATGTTAATCATGACGGGCATCTAGATCTAATTATTAACGGCATTGTTTTCTGGAATCAGCCCAATGGTCCAGACGTCTATCTTGGAGATGGCCACGGGCATTGGAAAGCGTCTTCGAGTGGATTGAAAGTGCTCAAAACGCCTTCGGCGGGACTTGCCGTGGGGGATGTGGACAATGATGGCAACCCGGACATCATTGCGGCTGGAAGCCTCACCGGTGACCGGGACAATGGGTGGGGTCTTTTCTTATTCAAGGGTGACGGCAAAGGGAACTGGGAACTAGTTAAGGATAGCGGCTTGCCCACTACCGGCTTGGCGTCGATTTCGAGTGTGACGCTGGCAGACCTCGATCATGATGGCTCAGCGAGCATCATAGTTTTGAGTGGAACTAGCGCAGAAAATGGAAGTATCGGGATATGGCGGCCCATTAAACACTCTGCCCTTAAGTCCCCGTCGGAGGATAGCCTCATTGCCTCCAAGTTGCATTTCCGCCTCCAAAATCGATATGCCGTTCATTTTTGAGCCATGACGCTGACTGAACCACAGGAAGCGCAACAGCAATACGATCGTGCTCTTCGCCTATCGGAACGCTACCGCTGCCCGTTCATTGACCTGAACGAGATGCGGATCGATCCGGAACTATTCCGGGGGATACCCGCTGACTTAATGTTCCGTTTCAACTTCGTTCCCCTGGAGCTGCGCGACAGTCAGTTAATCGTCGCGGTGGCCGATCCGAGTCAGGTTCTGCTAACCGATGAGCTGCCGCTGCTCCTGGGCAAGAAGCTGATGCTGAAAGTGGCCGCGGCGACACAGATCAGCGATTTGCTGAAGCGCACGGAGCAGTCGCAACGCGTGCTGGAGCAGGCGACGGAAGCGTTCACGCTGCAGGTGGTGCAGGAGGAAAGCGACGAAGAGTCGATTTCCGCCGATCGGCTCACGCAGGAGTCGACGGTGAATCCGATCGTACGGCTGGTGGATACGGTGATTTTCACGGCGCTGGAACGGCGCGCCAGCGACATCCACATCGAAGCGCGCGACATTGAAGTGGTGGTGAAGTACAGGATTGACGGCGTGCTGCTCCATGCCATGCCGCCGATTTCAAAAGAGTGGCATTCAGTGATTTTATCGCGTATCAAGGTGATGAGCGAACTGGACATCGCGGAGCGGCGCGTTCCGCAGGACGGGCGCTTCCGGGTGCGGTATAAGGGGCGGTTCGTGGACTTCCGTGCCTCCATCATGCCGTCCATTCACGGTGAAGACGCTGTGCTGCGCGTACTGGACAAAGAGACGCTCTCGGAGAAGTTTCACAGTCTGAATCTAGAGGTCATCGGATTTTCCAAGGACGAGATCCGCAAGGTGCGCCGATACATCCGCGAGCCCTACGGAATGGTGCTGGTGACCGGTCCGACCGGATCGGGGAAGACGACCACGCTGTACGCGGCGATCAACGAAATCAAGTCGGACGAGGACAAGATCATCACGATCGAAGACCCTGTGGAATATCAGGTCCGCGGAATCACGCAGATCCCCGTGAACGAGAAGAAGGGATTAACGTTTGCGCGCGGGCTGCGATCGATTTTGCGGCACGATCCCGACAAGATCATGGTTGGCGAAATCCGCGACCAGGAAACGGCGCAGATTGCCATCCAGTCGGCGCTGACGGGCCATCTGGTGTTTACGACGGTGCATGCCAACAACGTGACCGACGTGATCGGGCGATTCATCAACATGGGAGTGGAGCCGTACAACTTTGTATCAGCGCTGAACTGCATTCTGGCGCAGCGGCTAGTGCGCTTGGTGTGCGAACACTGCAAGCGGCCGGTGCGCTACGCATCGGACGAGCTGTCGGCCGCAGGCCTGGACCCAGCAGAGTGGGATTCAACGTCGTCCGTGGAAGGCGAGGGGTGCCTGGAATGTTCGGGCGCCGGCTATCACGGGCGCACGGCAATCACGGAGCTGCTGGATCTCTCTGACCGCATTCGGGAGATGATCGTGAGCCGGCGGCCGACATCGGAAATCAGGCGAGCGGCGGCCGAGGAAGGCATGACGTCCCTGCGCGATTCGGGCCTGGCCAAGGTGCGGCAAGGTGTTACCACGTTAAAGGAAATCAACAAGGTGACATTCGTTGACTGAACGTCTATCGGCGCTAACGAAGGAACGGATTACAGAAAGACGATTTCCGGAGGTGCTTGTGTCGCGCCAGATTAGGATTGGCGTCTTGAGCTTGATGATTCTAACGTTGGGAATCCTTGTTTACCGCAATAATCGGAGCGGTGAAATAACATCCCGGTCGAACTTTGTACAAAAGTATCTTCCCTTGCCTTTAGAGAATCCCACTCTGCGACTTGATTTGCTAGAGGGATTGAAGAAGAGCGAATACGAGGGAGCCAGCCGAAATATTTTCGCGTTTGCACCGCTTCCTTCGCATTCCGCACCCTTGGTAAAAACTCCCCCTCCGCAGGTCCCCATCGTCGCTCCTTCTTCTCCTCCAGCTTTGGTTGTCCCGGCCACCTTCTTCGGGTATGTAACTGATGTGATCAGTGGAGTAAGGCACGCGTTTTTCCGTCAGGAGGATGAGATTTACGTTATTGGTGTTGGGGAAACACTTTTGGGCCGCTATCGATTGGTCCAACTCTCAGATGATCTGGCAGAATTTGAAGAAACTGGTTCAGGTCGTCGTGCGACTTTAAAATTGGAAGACGCGGATAATCCGATCCGGCCCACCGAACGCGCCGGTTCGGCATCAGTGAATCCTCCGGTGGAAAATACAAGCCAACTTCCGGGCCGCAGTCCCAGCAGCGCTGCAACGCAACGGCTGGAACAACTCCAGCGATTAATTAACGATCCCAATTTCCCCCCCCCAGTTGTCGATACCACGCCAGAAGAAAGTCCTGGCCAGTAGTGTTTCAGCTCAACGGATAAACTCCCGAACCACGAGATCAACACAAAAATAGAGCTACAAGTGACCTGCTCTCCTAGATCCGCAGGAATTGAATATGATTTCGTAGTTCGGAAACGGAGGAGTATGCTCAAGAGCCGACACACAAAAGCACAGATCATCGGGGCGCTGAAGCAGTTGGAAGCAGGGCGAGAAGCCCAAGACGTGGCGCGGGAAGTGGGCGTGTCCAAGCATACGATCTACGCCTGGAAGGCTAAGTACGGTCGGATGGACGTGAGCCAGGCGCAAGAGGCTAAGCAGTTGCATGATGTCCAGGCTCCGATCCGCCACCAGCTTCCGCAGCCGCGTGTTCTCACTTCACCGGGACCCACTTTCCCACAGACACGGCGACGGCTGGCTCTCTACCGAGGGCTTGCAGCAAGGTCTCAAGTTCGTATCATGACTCCTGCGGAAACCGGGGGCAGGTCATCATTGGCCGTAAGTGCGACCGAGCGTGACCGATCTGGTAGCAATCGGAAACACGGACAAAGGCGTGAACTGGCGAATGTGCCTGCAGTACCTCCCTCGAAACGGCGGGGTTTCTCGCCCTTAGTCAAATTATGGCTTGCAAGGGCGTGCAACGTTTCTGCGCTTTCATTACGAATAACTTGACAAAAAATCAGATCGAACGCAACATGCCATCCTAATTGCTTAGGAGCCGCCAGCCATGCTTGTAGTCTGTCTGTCCTGCCCCTTACGCTTGTCCCTGAGTTTTGGGTTTTCCCGAGAGATAATGGCTGTCTTCCTCATATGGTTCGTCCCACCATTGGGTCAGGGGAAGTGGACATAATTGAGGTGTGCTGACTCATGTACTTGGCACCAGACTCTTCGGTAGGTATTCTACTGGCGGACGAGTCGCTGAATCCTGTCTGGTGTAATATCGAGGCGATCCAAGTCCTCAGCTATCCGCAAAAGCCTGACCGTGCGTATGCCCCTGATGCCGATGCGTTGGGGGCCAAGATTCGAGCTAGCCTCGGCAAGCAATCTCTTCAATCACCTTCATTAACAGAATTCACGTCTGGCAGGCGACGCTACCTATGCCGTGCGTTTTTTTTGAAATCGAACGTCAAGGGAAATAGCGTTCCGAGCGTAGCTGTATTGTTGGAGCGAAGCCCTCGTGCCACGATCACGCTGTCGGAAGCATGCGTGCAATTTCAGCTTACGCGACGAGAGCGGGAAACCTTAGAGTTCCTCTCGGTCGGGCTCGACACCAAAGAGATTGCCAATTGCATGCAGATCAGCACCAACACGGCGAAGGTTTACATACGAATGGTTATGGCCAAAATGGGAGTATCGAGCCGGGTAGGCGTGCTGGCAAGGATCTTGGCTATAGATGTGCAAAATGTAAAAAAAGCCCATCCGCCTAAGGTGTCCGATCCTGAATGGCGTATGCAAAGTCGACGTAATTTAGCCTCTCCGCTGAACTTACATAGATAAGATCGAAACTGATTGCTCGAATAGATTAGTCCGATTGGCTATGCGGATTAACCGACCCACTCGATAAATTGACTTCGCTTCACAATTAGCGGTATCGAGGAGTTGCACAGATTATTGCAGGCTAAACATATGACGGCAATCCTCTCACTGATAAGATGGGACATCGCCGGCACTGGAGCTTCGAGAAGCCAACGTTCCGGGGTATTCAGTAATGTGTCTTGCATTATTGACGTGCAGGCCTTAGAAGACATTATCGACATTTGGATGGAGCATTAGAACCGCCGTCCTTCGCCAATTTTTGCGAGTCCTCGCAGACGGCGCGATAAATCCTTCCCTCTGAACTAAGCGGCGGTTTGCCGTCCATTCCATTGGCCGCGATCCACCAGCTCGCGCATGGAGTGTATCTTCACCTATCTCGTTTGCAGCGCCGCAAAGAAATGGTTAATCCAAAAGGGTTAAACTGAGAGATTACGCATAACGACTAATTACTTATAAAAATTGACAGCCCCCTCACAGTGCCGTATTCCCCTTGTGTCAAGGCTCGAGCGACCGGCGTGCTTCGTAGGTTTGGGCGCGCTCGAAAGGGGCAACTTAATGATCAAACGATCTATCATGATGATCGCGGTCTGCGCCGTGATTCTCTTCGTCACCAACGGGCTCATGGCTCAGACGCAACTGTATGACCCGAACGAACCGGGCAGCGTTCTAGTGTTTCCGAAGGTCGTTAGGGGCACGGTCGCGGCTGGCGTTCCAGCAACCGAGATCGAAATCAGTGCACACTGTCCAACTGTCGAACTGGATGGTACCGGTTTCTGCCCGGACGCAGGCAGTACGGTTAGGATACGGGCTCACTGGGTTTGCCCGGGTCAGTTCTCCACCCAGATCTGCAAAGAGGTCGACTTCAATTTCCAGACCACGGTTGAAGGAACGGTTTCGTTCACCCCTGAAGGAAGTCCGGTTGGCACAAACTTCTCAACCGTCCGGGTTCCACCGTCTCCGTGTCCAGAAGGCTACCTCATCGCGTGGGTTACAGATACCTCAGGACGGCCAATTAAGTTTGACAGTCTAGTTGGCGACGCCGTCGTGCGGTGGAATAACCATGCGGCGGGCGCGTACGAAGCCGTCGCCATTCAGGCGGTTGCGGCCTTACCGAATAAGGCGGTAATCGTCCCGACTGCTACCGGGGCGCTACCCTTCAACGGCACTACCGGGTATGCCGCGCCCACGGGCACGGTGATGGCAACGATCAAGTATGACACCGATGCAGGCACACCGCCCGCAGCCGATGCCCCGAGCACAACGTCCCTGACGCTGCTCACCCTGGACACCTTGTCCAATCGGCCGAACTTCTCGGTGTTCACGGATCTGAACTTCTACGATGCGAACGAGTTTCTCGTTTCCGAATCCACCAACTACACCTGCTGGGAAGAGATTCCTGTTTCGTCGATCGATCCCGGCTTGGTCAGAGAGAATATGACTCGCAAGGGCTTCTTCTACTCTGTCGATGCCAACAAGATTCCCTTCTTCGGAATTAACGACGTGGCGGGGCCGGTCACCCAGTTGGGTCTGATTGACACGGTGGAGTGCCCGGGGAACGCCTCTGGGACCTGCACACCGCTCACCGCTCCGGTAACCGCGTCGAACAACCCGAGTATTGTGAACCACTACATGTACCGGACCTACGACGATAGCGTTCCGGTTCCAACAGCGTTTGTCCCGTAACGAGCGAGTTAGAAACGGAGCCGTTTGGGGGCTTGAGTCTTCTCAAGCCCCCCTCGCTTAGCTACTCATAGCCGTATTGGATACCAGAATCTCATCCAAATTCCCGATCCACGATTGTGGAGGAGAATCAGGTCGGGAGCCAAAGGTGATCGTATCCCCGCTGCCTAAAGTCCCGCTGCTGGCCTGCCCGGTTAAACCAGGAGTAAGTAATACACAAGAATATCGTATCGGTATCCTTACACATAGGAAGGAGGAGCAATGCGTACCAACATCGATATCGATGACCTCTTGATGCGGCAGGCAATGAGGAGCAGTAGATCACAAACAAAACGAGCTGCGGTGGAGGAAGGGTTACGCCTGCTAATACGGACTCGGGCGCAGGCCACCATTCGCCGGCTTCGAGGGAAGGCCTGTTGGGAAGGGAACCTTCACAGATCTCGTCTGGGCCGCTTGGTTGAATAAGGATCAAAGGTGATCATTGATACCACGGTATGGATCGACTATCTCCGCGGCTTGCGAAACAAAGAGACCCCGCCGGAATTCAGCGGCGGCCTGCGGATCGAGACCACGTGTAGGCTCATCCAGAAGCAGCACGCTTGGCCGGTGCAATAGCGCGTGCGCCAAACCAAGACGATGACGGTGCCAGTGGAGAGTGTGCGCACCCTGGCGACCCATGATTACGTCCAGCGACGCGTGGTGTGCATATACCCTTGGAAACGAATATCGGAGGAAACTTTCCTAAGGATCACGCCGCGAACTCTTCCGGCTTCGGAGTTCCATTCAACATGATCACCGCGCTTGAAAGATTTAGTCATTTTGCTGCGGCGACTGTGAGCGATTGCATATGAGTGTGGGACCGTGGTCGAGAAGAATTTCGTCAATTCAACTCGGGCCTATACAAATGAAGTTTGCGACCATCCGGTTGGCCATGCTACGCCGCGGCGGGTTCGGTTGGCAAACGCCCTTCAGCGCGCTTAGTACAGCCGCGGCGTCCTGCTTAGGCGCAAGGTCGCTCAAGGCCACGACTCCCACGAGGCGCTTCTCACGATTCAGCACAAGTAATCGGCGCACCTGTAATTTGCTCATGTTTTGTGCTGCAGCTTCGGTTTAGGCGAGGCGGTCTTGAAGTTCTTACTCATTACTTCTGCAACTTGTATCTGGTCCTCCTTTTCCTTACGGCCGAATTAGTTCTTCAGCTTGCAGCTTAGCCTTGATCCGAACCAGGGCCAATACAGCGAAGAGTTTAGTTACTAGCTTTCCGGATATTTTTCCTCTTCCGGGCCGCCTTAGCTATCAGGTCACGCTGCCCTGCGGTGTCTTGCGCTCGTACGGGCCGCTTTGCGAGCAGCTTGCCGCAAGCCCGCAGCGCCCGTATGGCCGCCCGATGCCGCGATCCGCTGCCACGACTTAGCGCCGAGCGATGTGCCTGACGGGCCAGGCTCCCATGAGAGGCTGAGGAGTGCCCCTCGCGCTTAAGCGCGGACAAGATCGCCCGCGAGCGCGTCCTCGATGGTCTTGATCCGCGTGAATTTTGCGCCTTTCGGACGTCACGCTTGGCTTGCGCCCGTGTCCGAGAGGATGTTTTTCCTATCTTGGGCGGTGGCAGTTTAACGCCGGCACGACGCGCTTTGGACAAACCAATCGCAATTGCTTGTTGGGCCGATCTTGCGCCATGCTTTCCTTCACGAATGTGATGTATTTCCTCGCGCACAAATCCCCCGGCTTGTGTGCTCGCTGATTTGCCATCCTCATGATTTTTCTGAGCTCGTTTTACTACCTCTTCCTTCCGGCATGTTTTCCTCCCGACGTAATCTCGCATTTGCTCAAATCAAATCGAACCCGGGTTGAAAGCTTGCGGTACTCCGCAGCGTTCTAGTTCACACGCACAGGCTCTGGCTCTTTCCGTAAGAGAGCAATCCCAAATACCCTGTATTTTGGCTGGGAGCACCCCATTCATAATTGGCGTCCAACTGGATTCTTAGCAGCATTTTTGAAGCAGGGAAGCGTGTAAAGCCAGCTGCATCAACAGGGCTTATGGAGCGGGCTATGGAAATTGAACCCACGTCGATGTTCGAGCAGCACAGCACCTAATGGCTCGGGAAGAGTAATCGGAGCCGCGCCCCTTGCGCTTGGTTGACTGCGCCCACCCACGTCACGCGGATCGGCGGACGTGGATGGCGTGACGGTTGAAGTCGATGTCGATGTCTCGCTGGAATCCCAGGGCCTCTCTCGCGCGCATCCCGGTCATCGCCAGGAGGATGAAGAACGTACACCAGCGGCTGCCAGTGTGAGTCTCAGTCCCCCGCGCAAAGGGGACTCGTGACTTCACTTTCGACCTTGGCGTCGATCTCAACCGTAACCGCATGGACAAGTGGGCGATGTCTTCCTATAATCGCGGCTTGGGTATATTCCTTCTTCGGAGGGTGGTATATCTTGCCGTAGTGGTTCTGATCGCCACTTCAGCGAACTATTTTATCGCTGCCACCGCTCTGAACCCCCGCTCGAACTTCGAAGGCCGCAACCCTCCTCCACCGCCTGCCGTGGTCGACGCGCAGCTTACCTCACTCAACCTGAATGACAAGACCCCTGTTGTGGACAGATTTGGTCGCTGGGCAGACGGCGTGTGGCACGGGAATCTCGGACTCACGATCGACCACGAATCCGTCAATGCCGAAATGCGCCGCCGCGTGGGGGTCAGCCTGCGCCTGCTTCTGATCGGTTCCCTGCTTGGCTCTTTCTGCGGGATTGCCGCGGGTGCCTGGAGCGCTGTCAACCAGTACGAATTCTCCGACTATGCGATGACGATTCTCTCCTTTGTGACCCTATCCGCCCCGACCGTAGTGCTTGCCGTGTTTCTAGCGAACGCTGGCTCATCGTTCAACGATGCGATCGGCCACCGTCTGGTCTACAACACGGGCGAGTATACGCCAGGTCTCGAAGCGTGGACCTCCGCCGATATTGTCAATCGGCTCCAGCACCTTGTCCTGCCTTCTCTTGTTCTCATACTGCAGGGACTCGCGTTTTACAGCCGCTATCAGCGCAATTCCATGCTGGACGCGGTGGGCAGCGATTTCGTCCGCACTGCCCAGGCGAAGGGACTGCGCCGGCCCCAGGCGTTGATACGCCACGCGCTGCGGACAGCCCTGATACCCATGGGGACGTTCTTCGCCTATGAGTTCACCCTGATCTTCATCGGATCAATTTTCGTCGAGAAGATCTTCAGCTGGCATGGCATGGGCGAATGGTTCGTGCAGTCGATTCAGAAGAACGATGTGAACGCCACGGCCGCCATCGGCATGTTCGTTGCGGTTCTTGTGCTCTTGGCCGGTTTTTTATCGGACGTGGTGACAGTCATACTCGACCCCCGCATTCGCCGGAGTTGACGATATGAGTTCCGTACCTTCACCGATCGTGGAAAAGCCCGTCGAGACCACCGGCCCCGATTCGCGTATTCGGCTTGTGCTGCGCCGCTTCCTGCGCCGGCGGCTGGCCATCGCCGGTTTCGTCATCGTTCTCCTGTTTTTTGCGTTCGCATATATCGGGCCGTATTTTTACAAGTGGCGATACGACCAGATCGACTTCGAAGCGTTCCTACAACGTCCCTCTGCGACACATTGGTTCGGCACCACGCAAAACGGCTTCGACATGCTGGCGCTGACGATGCGGGGAATGCAGAAGTCACTGATCATTGGGCTTATCGGTGCCGTGCTTTCCACCGGTATTGCAGCCATCGCTGGCGCGGCGGCGGGCTATTTCTCCGGCTGGACGGACCGGGCCATCGTGGCCCTGATCGACTTGATTCTGGTCCTGCCTGGCTTTCTCATCATAGCCATCCTCTCGCCCGTTTTTCACGGCAGGACGTGGCTCATCTTCGTCGTTTTGCTGGCCGCTTTCCAGTGGATGATCACGGCTCGCGTGATCCGCAGCATGACGCTTTCAATGAAGGAGCGCGAATTCGTCTATGCAGCGCGTTTCATGGGCGTGCCCGCCTGGAAGATCATTTTCCGGCACATCCTGCCGAACATGTCCTCCTTTCTGATCATTGATGCCACCATTAATGTCAGCAGCCTGATTCTGGCGGAGGTTGGTCTCTCTTTTTTTGGTTTCGGTGTGCAGCCTCCTGATATCTCACTCGGCACGCTGATCGGCGATCACTGGGAATCTGCGCAGACGGCGAATGGATATCAGTTCTACTTCCCCGCTATCCTGCTTGTCATGCTTGTTCTCTCCGTGAACCTTGTTGGCGATGGACTGCGTGACGCCCTCGATCCCAATGCAGGATCTGCCACCGGAAAAGGTGCAGCCTCCAGATGACTCAGAGGCACCCGTTGCTCGAAGTCAACGGCCTCTCCGTGACGTTCCCGAGCGAAGCCGGCGCGGTCGAGGCTGTGCGCGGCGTGAGCTACCACGTGATGCCTGGCGAGGTGCTGGGAATCGCCGGAGAATCGGGCAGCGGTAAATCGGTGTCCTCACTTGCGGTGATGGGGCTGCTGTCACGCCGCGCCCGCATTACGGGATCGGTACGTTTCGAGGGCGAAGAGCTTCTGCGCGTTGGCGATAAAGAGCTCTCCAAGATCCGCGGCGAAAGGATCGCCATGATCTTCCAGGACCCGCTCTCTGCGCTCACTCCGGTTTTTACCGTCGGGGATCAGATCGCGGAAGCGGTCCGGATACATCAGAAGGTCTCGAAGCAGGCCGCCATGGACCGCGCGGTCGACTTATTGAATCTGGCGGGTATTCCGAACCCACTGCAGAGGGCGCGGGCGTTTCCGCATGAATTCTCCGGCGGAATGCGGCAGCGCGCCATGATTGCGATGGCGATTGCCAACAACCCGAAGCTGATCATCGCCGACGAACCGACCACGGCGCTCGATGTCACTATTCAGGCGCAAATTCTCGATCTCCTGCAGAAAGCGAAGCAGGCGACCGGCGCCGCTATCGTGATGATCACCCACGATCTCGGCGTCCTGGCGGGATTTGCCGACCGTCTGACGATCATGTATGCGGGTAAACTCGTGGAAATAGGCGAAGTCGATGACGTGTTCTACCGTCCGCGAATGCCTTACACGATGGGGTTGCTCGGCTCGATCCCGCGCATCGATGCGGCTCCCGGAACCCCGCTGACACCCATTGAAGGCAGCCCACCTTCTCTGACAAATCTGCCGCCCGGCTGTCCCTTCACGCCGCGCTGCCCGATGCGCGTGGATATCTGCTGCGAGGAGGAACCGGATCTCCTTCGCATGAACAGCTCCGGAGACGAGCATTTTGCCGCCTGCCATCGCAGCGTTGAAATCGAGCAGAAGAACCTCAAGGGCGTGGATATCTTCCCGGCTTCCACGGCAGCCCCTTCGCGGATCGAGGGTTTCCCCCGTGAAGGTCGAACCCCGTTGCTCCGGATAACGGATCTCAAGAAGCACTATCCGATGATCAGAGGGGCTATTCTGCAGCGGCGCGTCGGAACGATCTATGCGGTGGATGGAATAGACCTGGATATTCGCGAGGGCGAGACGCTCGGCCTCGTCGGAGAATCGGGCTGCGGCAAAACAACGACCATCATTGAGATTCTCAGTCTGGCCAAGCCAGCTTGCGGAAGCATTGCGGTGCTCGGCAGGGACACCGCGGGGATGACTGCCCAGGATCGCTTCCAAATACGCCGCGAGATCAGCGTGGTCTTTCAGGATCCGATGGCCTCGATCGATCCACGGATGCCCGTCTCCGACATTCTGGCTGAGCCAATGGTGACGCACGGCGTACCGGCGGAGGAGCGCGCGAAGCGCATCGGGCAACTGCTGAAGATGGTCGGCCTTCGCCCCGAGCACACCAGCCGCTACCCTCAGGAATTTTCGGGCGGCCAGCGCCAGCGCATCTGTATCGCCCGGGCCTTGGCTCTGAAACCAAAGCTGCTTGTGCTGGATGAGCCGGTTTCGGCGCTCGATGTATCCATCCGCGCCGGCATCCTGAATTTACTGGAAGAGCTGAAGGCCGAACTCGGTCTCTCGTATCTGTTCGTCGCGCACGATTTGTCCGTCGTGCGCCACATTTCCGATCGAGTCGCGGTTATGTATCTGGGAAGAATCGTCGAGACCGGCGACGTGAACCGCGTTTTCAACCGCCCGGCCCATCCTTATACGCAGGCGCTGCTTTCGGCTGCGCCGCTGCCGGACCCCCGTAAGGAACGCGCGCGGCGCCGCATCATCCTTAAAGGCGACCTGCCGAGCCCCGCAAACCCTCCCTCAGGTTGCCGGTTCCGCACCAGATGTCAGAAATTCGCAGACGAGTTAAACGACCAGCAGCGCCAAATTTGTATTGACGTCGATCCTGTGTTATGCGATTACGGCAATCCAGGCTCGGATCATCGGGCAGCGTGCCATTACGCGGAAGGATAAAACTGAATTGAAGCGAAAGATATTCCTGATAACAGTGCCGGCCGCGGTCCTGGCCGTCCTCGCGACACTCGCCGGGTGCGGCTCCAGCACGGAGAAGACTGCCGCCGTCGCTGGGCAGAAGTCGAATCCGCTCGCGGAACAGAATCAGATGAATTCGCAACCGCGCGACAAAGTACAGCAGGGCGGAAAGCTGACGTGGGCGCTTGACGCCGTAATCGTCAACTTCAACTACAACCAACTGGACGGGACCACCGCCGTCGGCAACTGGGTACTTTCAGCCATGATGCCTCGGATGTTTGTCTTCGACGCGCGCGCCACGCCAAGCTACGATCCCAACTACCTCAGCGGCGAGCCGGAACTAACGCCGGGTCCTCCGCAGGTCGTGAAGTACAAGCTGAACCCAAAGGCGGTCTGGCTCGATGGCAGTCCGATCACCGCGGCCGACTTTATCGCCCAATGGAAAGCGCTGACCGGTAAGGACCAGACGTTTCACATTGCATCCAGCAATGGATATGATCACATCAAAAGCGTGATCCAGGGCGCGAATCAATTCGAAGTGATCGTCACTTTCGGCACACCTTACGCCGACTGGAAAAGCCTGTACTCACCCGTCTATCCTGCTTCCACGAACACTCACCCGGAGATATTCAATACGGGCTGGAAAAACGCCATGCTCACGAGCGCCGGCCCCTTCCGCTTGGCGAGCTATGATGCCACGGCCAAGACCTACACGCTGGTCCCCAATGAAAAGTGGTGGGGCAACAAGCCCAAACTGGATCAGATTATTTATCGCGTGATTGACCCCGACGCACAACCGAGCGCCATGGCCAACGGGGAAATCGAACTGATGGATGTCGGCCCGAGCGCGGACGAGTACAACAGGGTGAAGTCGATTCCCGGCGTCGACATTCGCGTTGCGGGCGGTCCGAATTTCCGGCACATCACATTTAACGGCGACAGCCCGATGCTGAAGGACGTGAACATCCGGCAGGCGATCGCGATGGCGATCGATCGCGCGGCCATCGCCAAGGCGGAACTGGGCCAGCTGCCGGTAAAACCGGTCGCACTCGGCAACCATATCTTCATGGAGAACCAGACGGGGTATCAGGACAATTCGGGTGTTGTCGCCTATAATCCGGAAA
>Ga0207150_1056_pt2 | contig 24095 bp, 25 predicted proteins | sample Alteio_BWMinHeat_32_FD_153526 | JGI IMG/M metagenome (GOLD analysis project Ga0207150, IMG submission 153526) | Enriched cells from forest soil in Barre Woods Harvard Forest LTER site, Petersham, Massachusetts, United States -... | ecosystem: Environmental > Terrestrial > Soil > Temperate forest >...
AGAGGAGCCTTTTCGAGAACAGCCAGCGCCGCATCGATTACGCATTCCTCGATGTTGGCGAGCGTCTGAAATTCCGAGAAAAATGTAACCGCCGCTTTGAACTCGCCTGTCATCTGAATGACTTCAATATCAGCGATGGTGGTCTTAGCAGGTGCGGTTGATGGAAATCGGTCTTCATCAGGATCTGAACCGATCAGTTGCCGCAAGAGGGAGGTCTTGCCGGCACCCGTAGTTCCAACAAAGAGAACGTGTGAATACCCTTCATCTTTATGGGGCAGCCGAATGTGTGATTGACGCAACTCCTCGGTGTTTGCGTGCCCAGCCTGAATCTCGTCGTAGAACGCTTCTACGACCGGTTTGGAGAAACGGAGCACCGCCTCCCCTCGCTTCGCGGCGTTCCACCACGACTGGTCGGCCAAAATCACGTTCATTTCCGCAACCATGGCGTCAGCCAGAACTTCCTCTGATGTTCCCAATCCACGCCGCATCTTGAGCCCGGGGCGGCCTCGAACATCGTTGCGAAGTGGATGACGAAAACTGATTGACCACCCCGGTCGGTTTGACCGTGACTTGCTTGCGCGGTACGAATCCTTTGTCATTTACGTTGTCCTCCGTTGTACCATCACATCATGCGCAGAACCTAGACAAATGTCAAGACTAAATGCCACAACATGCCACAACATGCCACAACATAACGCAGTCTGTAAGTACGCAGACCAGCGCACTTGTGCGGAGGTTTGCGCAGTGGTATATTTCAAGGCAGTCGCCCATGCAGCGCACGCGGAAGATCACTGTTCTCCTCAGCGAGGATGAGTTTGTCCTTCTGGATGAGTTTTGCAGGGAACGTGGGCACAAGAAAAGCACGTTAGTTGCAAAGCTCATACGCGACCTTCTGGAACGAGAGCACATTGCAAGCCAGCGACCGCTGTTTGTTTCTGCCGAAAAATCCGGCCGCCGGACAGCTTAGAAGTAAACTATGGCTGGCAAAAACATTCTCCTCATCGAACCTTCCTACAAGAATAAATACCCACCCCTTGGGCTGATGAAGATCGCCCAGTACCACGGCCCGCATGGCAAGCGAGACCAGGTACGATTCATCAAGGGCGAAGACCGGAGCGTTTTGTCGCAAGCCTGGGACCGTATTTACGTCACCACACTTTTTTCTTTTGAGTTTGCGCGGATTGCGCAGAGCATCGACTTCGCAACGAAAGTCGCTGGTGCCCAGACTGATAAGATTTTCGTCGGCGGGATCGCTGCATCGTTAATGCATGAACGTTTTATCAGCGAAGAGAGATGGCGAGGAATTCGATTCATCAAGGGCTTGCTCGGTGAGGCACCCGCGGTTTCATTGCGTCTGGACGATTTCTCCGAGGAGCTATATTCCGAGGATCGGGTTGGGCCGCCCATCGAGGACCTACCTCCCGACTACAGCATCCTTGACCAAATCAGCTATCAGTACCCAGTAAGCGACGCATACTTCGGATACGCTTCGCGTGGGTGCATACGGAAGTGCAGCTTTTGTGGCGTTCCGAAATTGGAAGGCGATCAGAGGGACGTTCAGCCTCTGACGTCGTTGGTGAACCGGGTCCGAGAACTGTACGGCGAAAAAAAAGATCTCGTGCTGATGGACAACAACGTCGTCGCCTCAGCCCGCTTCAAGGAGATTATTGCGGAGATTCGAGGCTTAGGTTTCGTCCGCGGCGAAAAGCTCAAGCGTGGACGGACGTCCGTTCAACGAAGGGTAGATTTTAATCAGGGTGTGGATGCACGCATTCTCTGCAAGGACGAGGTATTCCTGAGAGAGCTGTCGTCAATCTGCATCAAACCTTTGCGAATCGCCTTCGATCATTTGGGCGTCAAGAAACCGTATGAAACATCCGTGCGCATTGCGCAGAACTTCGGTCTCACGGAATTGTCGAATTATATGCTTTACAACTTTCATGATACTCCGTCCGACCTGTACGCACGAATGGCCCTGAATGTCAGCCTGAATGAAGAGCTCGGAATTCGCATCTGGTCGTTTCCTATGCGATACCAGCCTACCGACCTACCTGACCGATCGCACATCGGTGAGCATTGGACCAGGTACCAATTGCGGTCGATACAGTTGATCCTCCAAGCGACGCACGGAGTCGTTAGTGGTGCACCTGCATTTTTCAAACGGGCGTTCGGCCACTCTGCCGAAGCTTTCGAGGAGTTGTTATTGCGGCCTCACCATTACATTTTCAACCGCGAATGGTACGAGCGGCTCAAGGGTCGTCACGAATTTGACGAGTATCAGAAGCTGTTCCGCAAACTCAGTGGATCACAGCGGTCTGAATTGTTGAAGTTGTTGTCGTCGTGCGAACCGCGGCACATCAAGAGCCTACCTTGCGGCGTGACCGATTCTGGCATCAAGCGAATCCTCCCCTATTACATCTCATTGTCCAAAACGCGAGAAGCGGAGATCTGGGCCGCGCAGAGAGCTGTGACTCGTGGAGTTCTGCCTGAGGTCCCTGACGACGAGCGCGTCGAAGACGCGGGTCTCAATGAACCAATCGAATTGGACACCGGGATGTCGAACGCCATTACCGGAGGCGTCCAATGACAGCAAATCAACCTGTCCTCATCTCGATCAAAAGCAATTGGGAGTCCATCGTCGAACCTCCCGTCATTGGAAAAGACGTTTTGGAATTGCTCAGTAGCTCTATGTACGTCAATCCTCTATCTATCTTTCGCGAGTACGTCCAAAACGCGGCTGACGCGATTGAAGAAGCGACCGCACTTGGCCTGCTCAGCCGACGCGACGCCGGTCGCGTGGACATACGAATCGACCCAGACAAAAGAACTGTTCGGATCCGCGACAACGGTACTGGTATATCGAAGTCTGCGTTCACAAAGACACTCGTTGCACTGGGTGCAAGTCGTAAGCGCGGGACTAAAGCCCGAGGATTCCGAGGGGTTGGTCGCCTGGCGGGGCTCGGATACAGCCAAGAACTAATCTTTCGTTCGCGTTTCGACGGCGAGCCCGAAACTAGCGAGATGCGATGGGACTGCCGGCGTCTGAAGGCAATTCTTCGCGATTCAACATTCGATGGCAATGTCGAGGACCTAATCAGAGATGTGGTCCGTGTACACCGCCGTGTTGAACAAGAGGGGCAACGGCATTTCTTTGAGGTGGAAATGTCTGGCGTGGTTCGGCATGGCGATGATCGCCTGGTGACCGTGGGTGCGGTGCGAGATTATTTGTCTCAAGTAGCTCCCGTCCCCTTCGCTCCGTCCTTCCGGTTCGGGAAGAAGATTGAAGAGGTTCTCCGTGACAAGGTAAATCTCGGAAGCATTCACATCCATTTTAAGAATGACGACGAGCCGCTATTTCGACCGCACCGAGATAAATTCCAAGCACGGAAAAGCGTTGAGGACCACTTTCGCGATGTCCACTTGTACGAGATTCAAGGAAACGACGGAGAGCTAGCCGCAGTTGGTTGGGTGCTTGATCACGGATATCTCGGCGCGATTGACGCTGCGGCAGCAATCAAGGGATTACGGCTGCGGAGCGGCAATATGCAGGTAGGGGAATCGACCCTCCTTGATGAGCTGTTTGTCGAACCGCGGTTTAATTCCTGGTCCGTAGGAGAGTTCCATGTGCTGGACGACCGCATACTGCCCAACGGCCGTCGCGATCACTTTGAGCAGAACGTCCACTTCGGCAACTTAGTGAGCCAACTCCGGCCTATCGCCGAGAACGTGAGCCGCCGATGCCGTCAGAGTTCGATACGTAGAAATGTCAGCCGACAATTCGACATTCTGGCACAACAAGTAGCGCACAATCTCTCAGTGATCTCTCAGGCCGCCATCGGCACGGTCGAGCGCGGGAGGCTACAGCGAGAGACAGTTCGGGACTTCAAGCGAATGGAGAAAGTCGCATCTCACTCGATCCTCACGAATGATGAAACAGCTCGAATGGGACGCACTCTAAACCGATATCGCCGGCGATTATCCAGAGTTGACGAGAGACGAGAGCACAGGGCACTAACGTCTATGGATCGTCGCGACAAGAGAATCGTTACTCGAGTGTGCTCGATAATTTACGAATGCTCACTCAACAAAGCTGCTGCCAAACTACTGATTGACCGCATTCTGGGAAGATTGTGAGGGACTAGAGATCGGATGAGTGTCAAGCTAGAACTCCTCACCTTCACAATGGCGGCCCGTACCGACATCGAAATAGGCCGTTTCCTCGTCATTCACGAAAGTCGCCAGTTCTGTTTTCCCGGCTCTCACGTTGTATCCATAGATTGCCATGGGCGCTCCATCCCTATACTTCACTACTCCAAAACAGCGAAGAGAAAGCTCAGATTGAATACCATTTAAGTACAGGGCTTTGAAAAGGGTCATCGTCGGATGAGCCCGCCGGTAGATCTCACGAACTAATTTTTTATCGTTTTCGTCGATCCCGAGCACGGCTAGTTCTCCACCGAAGTGCTTACGGATTTCGTCTAGACCCGGATTGTGCCCCAAGTGGCTTGTGATCAATAAGCAGTCGCCTTCACGAATGACTTCGCTCTGGAACATGGCAGCGAAGAGCTGTTGGTAGTCACCCCAGGCGCATATTCCGATAATGTCGAGAAAAAAAATGTGCGGCAGGTCGGAAGTTCGCTTGTGTGTGAAGATCGAACCGTGGCGGACATCAAGAGCCATTCCAGCAGCGATTAGTTCCGCTGCATTTGCTTTTGCCAATTCGTGCCGATCGTGTCTCTCCTCATACGAACATACAATACTAGTTAGCTTAGCATCCACAAATCGAAGGCTTTCAATGTCTCTCAGTTCCGTGCCGCCGAGAGTGACGTAGCAGTAGCTGGCCCCTGGTGTCCCGTACAAGCGAATCCAACGGCACAGTATCAAATGTAGCGCGGCGTATTTCTTCGGCCCATATTCGAGCCGAACAGGCGTCGGTGCCATTTTGGCTAAGCCCTCTTGGCGCGTTTCGCCTGTAGGAGTTCGATCAGATGTTCCTTTGCTTTGTCACTAAGCCCTCTTTTAGTTTGTGCGGCATCTAAAGGCCCACTGATTTGAAAATATGCCGCGAGTCTTCTGGCTTCGTCAACGGTGAAAGCCATGTTTAAAGTGACGCCTTTGTTTTTTTTGTCTTTCCTCACACTTGCCAGAACAGGCTTGAAGATCGTCTCTGGAAGTTTCTGGCCGCGCTTTTTAGTGGGATTGATCTCGATACGGTCTGAGTGGGCGAAGCTGAGCTGGTGGGTCTTTTCATTCAGCAACTCATAAGGGACATTAATTGTCTTTGTAATTTCTCCGCGATCGAGTCGACTGATTTGCTGTAATGCTTCGCTCCAGTTTTCAAAGAGATTCTTGATAGCCGGGTTCGTTCGAATGAGATCGATTATTTCACGATCCGTGTTCAAGTGCCGCTTATGCGTATCCCAAGGTATAAACACGTTCGAACCAAGGATGTTCACCCACCCCCGAGCAAGGCTGCCAGCCTGTCCTTTAGGGAGCTGTTCGTAAAAGAGGCGTTCGTCGCGCTGTGTAAACAGGCGATCATTGCCATATAGGTCAAAGCCGGGACCGACGTCGTCGCGGGAAGCCGTGGTAATACGACATCCGATTACCACCTCAATTATCAATTTGTGTCGTTGCCCCTGATAATCAAGCTCAGTCTCAAATTCGACACGTTGGGGACGTATGTCGATGGCGCCGTTGGTAGCGCCCGAAAAATCATATCGGCTGTTGAGGGCAGGCTTAATCTTTGTGCCCCGCTTCGGGAAGTAGATGTTTATCGCACCTTGGCGGGCCATCAACAGGCCATAAGTGTCTTTGATCTCACGCGAAATCTTTTCCAATTCCCCCGGGTTCTTGTACCAGCAAGCGCTGATCGGCTCAGGCCGCAGCTGCATTACGTATCGAGTCTGGCCCCGGTGAAGTCCCCCGTAATCCTTTAGGTCGAAATAAGGGAATGTGTATTCATTGACATCTGTTAGCCAATGCTCGTCGAGGTGAACAGCGACTGCACTGTCACCGGTCTCGGCGGGATTCCAAAAGCGGGTGGCGATATTAACGGCTTGAGCAAGCCGAAATATGGCCTTCTTCCCCCCAGTCTTATAACTCCCAATGCTGTGAGCAAACGCGCCTGTGTCACTGTGCCCCGGAACAACCAAGTTGACAAGCTTCTCGGCTGGGACTCCGCCAGCATTGTCCTCGTATGCGAGTTGCCCCGTATCTGAATCAACATCGATATAGATATTGAGTTCTGGCGCGGACTTGTCAGGATATTCGGCTCGTCTTCTGTTCCAGGCGTCAATACTATTATCAATTAGTTCGAGCAGCGCTTCCGACCGATCGAGGTCACGCCACGCACCGAGAACGACTTCCTTGTTCGGAGGATTGCCGGCGTGTTTAGCAAGTCCTTCCGCGAGGTTTGGCTGCCAAAGCGCGATTTCGCGCGCGAGAAGCTCGCGAAACATTCTGTCATCGAGGTCACCCGACCTGTAGTCAGCAACGATTTGCTCCAGGCTGTTGTCCCGCAGAACCTTCAATTTTTCGGCGTGGTTGACGACGTTCCAATCAGGTTTAGTTTTCATTTGGCATCCTTCGCGTTTTTGAAGAAACTGCGTTCCCGGGTTTGGCCTGCTCCTCCTCGAAACTAAGCATCCGAGTGACACGTCCGGCGTTCGCCATGACAACATAAGCCGAACCTCGTGGGAGAGTTCCCAATGCTCGGGCGATATAGTCATGCGAATGACCGTTCTTGATTTTCTTGTGTAACTGACGCGAGACGTGGCCAGACTCATCAGCTATCTGGAATACGATTTTTGTAGCGGTATTGGCAAAGGCCACAGAGCTAAAATCCTCTGGTTGCTGCGAAGCCAGGATCGCTGCCAAGCCAAACTTCCTACCTTCGCGCAAAATCTTTTCTACGGGTGAGCCGGGGCCGAAGGCAAGCTTATGAGCTTCATCTAAGACCACAAAACATCGCAGCGGGCCGGGGCCGAGTACTTCGAAATATCGAATGAGGCTCCAGAGAAGGAACTCCGTTACAGCTCTTTCGACTGATGCCTCCAGGCCGCCAAGCTGCAGAATCCACACCTCGTTTTGATGCGCTATCAAATCGGACCAACTGAGCGCGTGCCCCGTCTTGCGAAATGTGTTGAAGAAGAAGAGCGTGGAAACATGGGGACCAGCGGACGCCGCGGCACGGCGAATGCCGGAATCTCCCGAACTAGTGTACTCATTGATCTTCTCTTCGAGGTCCCGGAAGGGCGGCGGAGATTGGGTCCACGTCCTCGGGTCCTGGCGGGTGATTCCGGCATCAGCGAGCAACTCAAGCACAGCTCGGCGAAGTAAAGCGTGCTGTTGAACCCCTAAGCGTGGATACACCCGCGCAAAGGTGTCTGCTACGCGCTGAGCGACGGTGGCGGGACCGTGCGTATCGACCGAAAAGATTTCGAACGGATTGATCGCAATCCCATCGCGATTTAGGTGTAATTCGATCGTCCGGACATCGTCGCGGAAGGCGGGCGGAGCATGTTGAAGCGAAAAGCCTTGTCCATAGTCGAAGACGATCGACGGTAGGTGAGCGCGCGCAAGCTCAAGAACAAGTCGGGACGCTGTGTAAGTTTTTCCAGATCCACTTTCGCCGAGAATCAACACATGGGGATTGCTTGATGCATACGGGTCCCAGACCACGGGTCGCCCGGTATCCAGGTCGGTTCCAAGAGGGATCGAGGCACGCTGGTCGGATAGGGGCTGGTTGGTAATGCCGATTGACGTCTTCTCCACTTCAGTGGCGTGCGCACGGGTGAGGGGTTCCCGTCTGCGCATGGTGCGGTGAGCCGCAATGGCTGAGACTTGGCCGCGCGTGACCGATGCCTTTTGCGCGATCACGTTCCTGTCTTCGCCGTCGGCCAATAGCTGTTCTATCAGCCGCCGCTGCTCGTGAGTCATTTTGTTTGTCATGAGGCTTTTGGTTGCAGATGCCGGGCACCAGCGAGCACGTCCCGCAAACATGCATTGATAACCGTCGTCCGATCGCCGATGAGCGCGGATTCTTCAGCCATCAAGAATTCATCCCATAGTGTTCGGTCCACACGGAAGATCACAGAGATTCGATCAGAGACCTTACTACCCGCAGGGCGCCCAACTTTTCGATCGGGCATGCTTCGCCAAGCTCTTCGGGCAGCCAAGGAATAGTTCGTTAGCTCTTCAGTGGAAACCATTCCAGTGAGAGCCCCGTCGTGCATCGAGACAAGCCATTTACCGCTGTTAGGCCGGACAAGAATTCCGCGTTCGCCGGTGAATTTCCCGTCCTTGATTCGGACCTTGTCGCCTTTTTTGTGCTCGGACACAGAGTATAGGGTACGAAGGCCTCTAAATATTTGCAATAAATAAATTAGTGGTGTGCTAAGCTAGTTTAGGCCTATGGCGGAAATCTCGCATATCGAATGGACCGACGCGACATGGAATCCTGTCCGCGGGTGTACAAAGATTAGCCCTGGCTGTACCCACTGCTACGCGGAGACGTTCGCAGAGCGTTTTCGGGGCGTGCCTGGCCATCCATACGAGAAGGGGTTCGATCTTCGTCTCGTTCCAGAGCGCCTTCTCGACCCGTTTCGATGGCCGAAGGCAAAAATGGTCTTTGTGAACTCGATGAGCGATCTGTTTCACAACGACGTTCCAACGTCGTACATTGCAGCCGTAGCTGAAATAATGTGTGAAGGCTCCTGGCATACGTACCAAGTCTTAACGAAGCGAGCAGATAGGCTCCGGGACCTCCTTTCAGCAGAATTGAAGTTTGCCGCCGGCAAATCTCACGTTTGGTGGGGCGTCAGCGTAGAGGATCGAAAATACGGTCTACCTCGGATTGAATGCCTGCGAAGTGCGCCCGCACAAGTGCGGTTTCTATCGATCGAGCCGCTCTTGGAGGATCTCGGAGAACTCAATCTAGCTGGGATTCACTGGGTCATCGTAGGCGGCGAGAGTGGCTGGGGCGCACGACCTATGAGTCAAGAATGGGTATTGTCAATCATGCGCCAGTGCCAGCTCGCGAATGTTCCTTTCTTCTTCAAGCAATGGGGAGGCGTGCACAAGGCAAAAGCGGGGAGGAAACTCCTAGGACGCGTTCATGATGGTTTCCCTCCACTGGTCCGATCAGAGCTCCCTGACAAAAGAGGCAGACAAGAAGCCCTTGCTGCATGTTCGAAGCGAATCGCCAGCGCGCTGGGTTCTCATCTTGTGTCTTCGGAACTTCCGCTTTTCAGGAAAGAAACATCTCAAGTATCTTGAGTTTCGTTGGATCTGCGTGCCAATCGATCGTCGAGTCCACTGATCGTCTTGAGGGTTGCTCCCAGACAGTCGGGACACAAGCATTCGGTACCTTGTTTCGGCATCGGCCCATGAGGAAGATCGGCACACCAGCACTGTCATTCGGGATTGCAAGTCATCGGCGCAGATCAGTGCGAGCAGCGGGTATACATAGTAAGATTCATCGCCACAACCCATTCTGCTGCGACAGATCAAGATTATAGTGAAAGCAGGTCGAAATGGGATATGACCTTTGGACTTCACCCATCACCGGCTACAGACGGAAAGGAACGCGTCTTTCGGAATTACGGTCCGTCCTGGGAACAGGGATTACGGCCCGAACAATCCTAGAACCCCTCCAGTCGTGTTTCTTGAATGCTCCTGCTCAAGAAATAGCGTTGCTTCTCAAAGAGCGAGGATTTGACGTCGCTGGAGTTCAATCCGCCGAGAAGGGCCCCGTGATGGGCTTCGTAGCAGCCAAATCGCTCCGCGACGGAACCGTGAAAGATCTTGCAGAGCCGCTGCACGCGGAACACCTAGTTTCCGACGCGACCCCTCTGGGCGAACTATTGAGATTGTTGCGGTCCAAGGAACGCGTTTTTGTTTTAGTAGGACCGGAGGTCAAGGGAATTATTACCCTGGCGGACTTGAATAAGCCATCAGTGCGTGTGTACCTCTTTGGTTTAGTCTCGATCTTGGAGATGCACCTGCGATTTTGGGTATTTATGAGTTATGGCCAAGACGGTTGGCAGCACGAACTCAAAGACGACAGGTTGCGAATAGCAAATGAACTCCAGGCTGAACGCCGTAACCGGACCGAGGAAATCGCGTTGATCGACTGCTTGCAGTTTTGTGACAAGCGCGACCTGATTGTGGCTAAGGCCGACTTGCGCGCGAAGTTAAGCCTAGGAAGCAAAACCAAATCGGCGAGCCTTTTCGGCGAGGCGGAAGACCTCAGGAACCGCTTGGCGCACAGTCAACAGGATCTCGTGCAAGGAACTTCTTGGCCCGATCTAATCCAACTCGTGGAAAGCCTGGAGGTGGTAGTTCATCGTTCAGACGACGCTGTGGAGGAGATGGCGAAGGTCTCAGGGAAAGGATTAAACGGCCTCCTAGTAGCTGTGTGAGATGGACATATCTCGCGCGACTTGCGTGGTGTTCGGAGGAGATTTCTACAGTTCAGTCCTTTTTCTTTCGAATCATTGGTGGCAGTTCTGGTTGCACTTGGATTGACAAATCTGGGCGAAATCCGACGCGAGCCGGCTATTCGTGATTCTGATTGAAACGGCGAGTCTTGACGGTTTGAGACCGTTACTGGCGTGACCGCCAAACTGGCTTAAAAGGCCGATAATTCTCCAACCTGAGGCAGCGACACCACCAACACATTCGACCGCTCTTCCTGCAAACGGAAATCTAACTTTCGCTGCCCCAGACCCAAGCCCTGATCACGACCAAGGACGCGGCGGAGAATACTCTCCGCGTCACCCTCGTATTCCACCACATAGTCGATCATTGGAATCGGACCAGGCCCGTCCCAACGCTCGTACCTGGGTATCGAAATATCGTGTGGAAAATCTCGAATTTGGTTCAAAAACTCAACCTTAAACTGGGCCAATCTTCTTTGCGAATTCACGAACGGATTATAGCACCGGGACGGCAACTGAGCACCGATGTGCGAGTAGTCACTTTCAAAGGCGAGCCGGTTGGTGCCACCCATGAGGCTCGTACTCTTATTGCCGCCTTTTGCCGCCTCGCGAAATTGCTAACTCATTCGGAACACATCAGATGGTTGGTAGGGGCGGTGGGGATCGAACCCACAGACCTAACTGTCCACTGCCATTCAAGATCGACGCCCTCTCTGCAGCGATTTTTTTGGTAGGAACTACAGACCAAAGAGGGTAAGCGCCCGCTCGACGCGCTCCAGATCAAAATTGTGGGTGCGAAGAACCTCCAGGTAACCAAGTTTATTGCCCAAGCAGAGCTTGTGGTCCGCCTGCAGCTTGTAACCATGGCAGGTGCCACAGATGCACTGAAGGTTTTCCCGGCGATCCGGATTGCCAGCTCTTAATCGTCGGATGAGCCTCGCCGGCACGATGTGGTCCACATGGCGGCTTATCCCAGCCTGCTTGAAATCTACACCGCACAACTCTACCTCACACTTTCCACGGAGTGCTCCCGTCCGACATTTCCTCCATCCCTTCCGAGATGGGCTGGTTCCCGGCCATTTTCGTTCCACGCGACTCCAGCGTACTGGCCTTTCTTGGGTACTGAAGCGGGACCCGCAATACACACATCGCCGGTGGCGATACGAGGTGTGGCCGCGATAAACCGTCTTGAGTACTTCTGTTCGTCTGTCTCCGCAATATGGACAACGCATCAGCACACCACTCCTTCCCTTGAATCGTCAGTGCTCGGAACAACAAGGTAAACCGATGGATTCCAACTTCGATCTGTGGTCGGGACATCAAGCGTGAGCCAGCCGCAGTGAGCTAGTTACGCCGCTTCGCTAGATTTCCTGCGGCGAAGTTCTGCTAGGATGGGGCGGCAGGGTCCTGGGAAGCCCGTGCCAATGGCATTGACATTGCCCCCAAGTACATCCCCGCCCAAGTGTTCGACAGGCGGGAAGAGGAGAAGAATCAAGTGGTCTTCTACGATGTGGCAGCCATCGAGGTGAGGCCACACGCCAAGAAGAACAGCGTGGCTGTGGAGCTGACGGACTTTTCTGTTTTCTAATCACAGTGGGACGGGTAGAGGTGTTCGGTCCGCGTTTGGCGGTGGGTGAGGAAACAGACTCTCTCACTCGCCTCGATACAAAAACTCGGGCTGGTCAGACCATCACTCAAGAAAGACGGAGCCTGGATGGGGGCGCATCGGTCTGGAGGGAAACATCAATCCCTCTCAGAGTTCCGCAAGGGCCTGAGGGTCGTGAACCATTACAGCCCTACGTCCAGTGCTCACGATGCCTTCCTGTTTCCACTGAGAGAGATGGCGGCTGACCGTAAAAAGGCAGGTCCCGGTCAACTGCGCTAACTCCTCGCACGAAAGGCTTATCCTAACAGCGCCATTTACTCGTTCTCCTACGCGGTTCGCTAATCGAACGATCTCATGGCCCAGTCGATTCGGAACGTTTTCCGTAGAAATCTCGCGAAAACGCTCTTCCAGCTCCCTTAAGTGGTCGCCCAGCATGCGCGCTACATTCTGTCGCAGTATAGGAAAGCGTTGCAGGAGACCCTCGAAAACGGTAGTGCCCCAGATAAATACCCTGGAGGGACTTAGTGCCCGCGCCGTTGAGCGGTTGAGGCCCCTAGAATCCAACCCGGTCGCTCCGATTAGATCGCCTGGCCCGTGGAGTCTGAGGATTACCTCAGTACCGTCCTGGCCCAATTGCGTTGTTTTCACTGATCCTGACAGGAGCAGTATGACTTGCTCTTCGGGGTCATCCTGCAAGAAGATTGTCTGCCGTCGCGGGAAAAACTTCTCGCGAGCCGCGAAAACAATTTCCACGCAAGCGGCCGGTGAAATACCTGAGAACAATGGAAGGTGCCGAACGCGGGCAGCCTTAGGATTTAGTTGAGTTCCGTTGCCTAAGGCAGGCGCTGCCGCGCACACCGTCGGTGGCTTACTAGCCTGGTCGAATTCTTGCGTAAATTCCATACACTGCATATATAAGAATGAAAGCGCAGTTGTCTGCCAAGAGTCGGACATGTCAAAAATCAAACCATTTTTCAGGATCAGGATTGCTTCGGTTCTGTTTTACCGAAACTGAGTTGGTTTACGGATCGCGATGTGAACAGGATTAACAGCTGAATGGGATCGAATTGGAAGAAGATTTTCTCTCGTCGCGAGAAGCATTTTTCTTGAACTACGAAAACAATCTCCCCGCGTTTGAGATCCCGGCCGATAATAGGAATTTCTAGAATTCGGTCTCGTATTTCAAAGAGTCAGCTTGTTGGGATTGGACTGAGTTGGGTGTCGGGCGTTGGTCGGTCGGACTCTCGATGAAACCCAGGAAAACACCATGAACAAGGCGGAGATTTTGGGCCTCGGGGACTGGCCCAGTCTTTATCGAACACGAAAACAAGAGAAGAAGTAACTGAAGTCCGAACGGGATTGATCAATGTGAAGTTGCGGGGCAAGCAGGAAAAAGAAGGGCACCGACTGCTCCTCTGCCAGGAACAGCCGGCGCCGATCCTTAAACACGTTGCGCCAGTTTTTGCCTTTATTGCCCTCCCATCCGTGCAGGTTTATTCCCGAATCCGGTATTTCAATCAGAACCTCGAGACCTACCGGTTCGCGAAATTCAAGTCCTTCGGCGTAATGCCATCTTGCAAAAGTTCAAACCAGAAATGGAAGCTGTTGGGCCGAACTATCGGCAATCTCGTTTCTAGTGTATTCGTAGCGTAAGATGACAGCGGCGGCGCGAACGTTCTGGATACCGTTCTCCGATCGCTTCTCGACGCGAACCACTTTACCGATGCCGCGGATGAACACTCGTGTTCCGCCGGTGGGCCGTGTCGGCAGCTCGATCGTCAGGCCCAGCTTTCTGCCGACTTCGAGATCGCTTTCAACAACGAAGGAGACGCCGCGCGTAGAGATGTCGATCGTCTTGCCGTTGCATGACGCGAGCCCATTCTTAATGGAAGCCTCAATAGCCACTGGCAGAAAGAGGCCATATCGGCGTGCCTTGCGACGTTCTCTCATTGTTCTCTCAGCCCCCCGATCCAGTCGCACACACACTTCATATCCACCAACCGAAGCGGAACGCAGGCCGTTATTCTCCGAAAATTAGTTGTTAGTGTTGTCCGATCAGATGGTGTTGAATGGCATACAGCGTCAGTTCGAGGCGGTCGAAGACTCCGAACTTATCAAAGATTCCGTGCATGTAATCGTTGACGGACTGCTCTTCAAGGGAGAGCCTTAGGCCGATTTCTTTGTCGCCATAGCCCAGCGCCACCAGTTGCACGATTTCTTTTTCGTGGTAGCTCATAGATGGGCTTTCTCCCCGTGGCTCCTCGCTGGAACTCCTAGAAAAAACCTTCTTCCCCTCAGTCATGCAAACTCCTTTACTATTGCGTTAGTCAGAGTGACCTATCCTTGCGTCATCCCGGCACTCCATATATAGGAAAGAATGGCACTGTTGTCTGTCAAAAGTCTGACGTGTCAAGAATCAGACTCTTTCCGCGTTAGGACTTCCCCAGCAGCGGTCAAGCGAGCCTGCGTTGTTTTCACGGATCGCGACGTGAGCAGGATTACGAGCTCGATGGAATTGCCTTGGAAGGAGGAAGATCGTCTGCCGTCCCGAGAGAGTCCTCTCTTGAGCCGCGGAAACAATCTTCCCACAAGCGGTCGACAAAATACCTGAGAAGAACGTAAAGCGAGGATTCCCAATGCCCTATATCGTCGAGGTAGAAGAGAAGAGGCAGCCGCTGCACAAAAACATGAGCAGGCTACACAAAATCCTAAAGTAATGACATCAACGGCGTGCGGTGAATCTTCAACAGCCCGCCGTTGTATTCGACGAACCCAAGCCGCTTAAGCTTGGTCATGAAACCATTGACGTGCGTGCGTGTCGATCCGATCATCTCCGCTAGCAACTCTTGCGGAACTCGGGCAAGTGTCACGTCGTCGCCGCTCTTGACCCCAAACTGAGCGAGAAACAGCAGCGTACGGATCAGCCGTTTTTCACTGGGGTCAAAAAGTAAGTCAACCACCTTTTGCCCGATTTGTATGTTCCTTTTTAGTAGAAAGGAAATGAAATACTCGGAGAAAGCTGGTTCCGCACGAAGCAAGCGAAACATCTGTTCTTTGGGAATGACGCGCACGGTGGTTGGCGCCATCGCAGTAGCCGTCGCCGCCCTTCGGATCTGGCCCGCTAAGCACCAAAGTCCAAAGAAATTACCAGCGTCGAGGACGGTTACTACTACTGTCTTGCCGCGGTCAGAGGTAACCGACAGTCTCACCATACCCTTTTCTATATACAGAACGTTCCCGGCGGGATCACCACTGGCAAATATGATCTCGTTTTTTTGAAAATCCACTAGCCTTCTGGCGCCTGCGGCGAACTTGAGAAATGACTGGACATCGAACGTATCCGCTTTGCTGTGGGCCGTGGACTCTCGAATTCCCTTAGCCACGGTAGGCCTGCGCTCGCGCGAAATTATCGCTGGTGCCGGCATGGCGCTCTCTTGTGCACCGTTTCCAGGACTGCGCATCTGCGGCCTCACCTTGCTATGTGGATATCTTATACTCCACAACTCGCAGGCGCAATTTGACTAAGGTCAATGATCTGTGAACTTAGGGCGGGAGCAGAGAATATCTATTAAGATAGCCCAACTTCTGCCTGACACCCCCAACGGGCACGCCAAATCAATTGCGCGAAAGGTATCGATCAAAAAAACGGACAAACAACTGCACTCCCACGAGCCAGGCCACTCCTGTCAAACCGAGCGCTACGGACATTATCAGGTCGAAGCTGGCCGCCATACGCCCGGTAAGAAATCGCATTTCTGGAAGACCGAGGATCGCCAGGGCGATCAAGATCAGGCCCATAGCATTGGTGACCCCTTTGGCAACTCCAAGCACTTGTCGTTTTGGTTTAGCCGACATAATTACCTCCCTTTGGATAGCGCCCCTGAAAACGTTTACGTACCCGTAGAATGAAAACCACACAGCTTAGGACCCTATTCGCCGCTAAAAATCGGCCCACTTCTTGAAGCGAACCAATCTCATCCCTTCCTGTGGCCAATTGGGGTGCGAGTGTTCGATGGCCAGAGCAAGCAGAACGCCTCTTGATGACGTCCATATCAGGAATTGCGGATGCATCGCCACCTTGAGGGAGAATTCATGAGCGCGCCATTTCTGGTCCGCAGTTTCCAAGTCTTCCTCGCCGAGGTAATGCAGTTGTCCGCTGAGCATCACCGGATTGACAGGGTGAGCGGCATTCGGCTGCTCAATTGACAACAGCTGCACATTGGTGCTACGCGCTGTATCGCGCTCTGACTGTCTGGTGAGGCTACTCAGCGAAAATGGGGAAATGGGCCACAAGAACGCGAACGGATCCTCAATCGGAACGTGCAAGTCGACGGACTGGTGAGGATCCCGTGCGCCCGAAGAACAGTGAACCTCTTTGGTGAAGAACTCGCAGCTCAAAGGCCCTGAATCGCGAATCCAATCCAAATGGGTGAACTCGGTCATGCTGATGACTGTCATATCGCGAGAAAGGTCAACAAGAAAGCGGTTTGCATGCGCCATGTACTTCGGAGATTCAAATTTTCGCTCTCCTTCAACTTGATACGGACCTTTTTCCGTCCGCCAAAGCGTCCAAGATTCGTGAAAATCATAAACTTCTTCTCCGAGGGGGCCGAATGCGCCACTGTTCGCCTGCTCATAGATGGCGTATTCACCTTCGGCAATTTGCGTTCGTCGCGTGGCTGCACCTGAGGGCGCCGGGACCGTGAGAGACTGTTGAGCATTTCTTTGTAGAACTTCTCTTTGCTGCGCGTGCGTCAAAGGGGGAAACAACAATCCAGGGAGCCAACAAAGCAGAATCCCAAAAGGTGAGATATCGTTGAAACGTCCCCGAGCACCGCTCGCGCAGGAACTGTGATCACAAGCGGGTTTCATCCTGCGTTCCATTGTAAGCCCCTCTGCTAAACAGTCTGAGTTGAAAGAGGTTTCCGGGCTGTGATGCACGTCACTTTCTCGAGTGATGTTGGCCACAGCCCTTACTTGGGCGGTCTGATAATTTTCCACCAGTGATTTTAAGTACATGGAATCGAGGGATCACAATGAACACTACACACAAGTATCGAATCGGAGCTAGCTCCACAACAGTAAGAAGTGGTTTGGCAGTGGCCGAGGGAGTCGAGCCGTCGATTCCGTTCAGCGCCCCCCCCGGAATTTAATGGCCGGGCAGGCCAATGGACTCCGGAGCATTTCTTCGTCGCGGCCGTTGCAAGCTGTTACGTCAGCACTTTTTCCGGGATGGCGTTTCACTCCAATTTTGAATTCTACTCTCTTGAATTGGAGACAGAAGGAATTGTTGAAAAAGATCAAGTCGGCTGGCGCTTCCGAGAGGTCGTGCTTCGTCCCAGGCTGACGATTGCGCACGCGGAAGACAGGGATCTGGGTAACCGCCTCCTGCACAAAGCTGAGAAGAGTTGCCTGGTCGCACGATCCTTGGCTTGCCCGGTCATCCTGGAACCTGCGCTTTTCATAGCGGAACAGCCAGCAGTAAGTTCGTGACTTCGTTCCGGGGCGAGCAATGTAGTGGGCCATCCGGGGCCTCAACGCCGAGAATCGTCCGCAAGTTGCACATGTCCGCATATCTGGTGCATCACGCGGATATGTGGAGTGGCGCTTAGCCGCAGATGGCTCGAATCAAGCGCGAACATTTAAGGGAGGGCAGGAGGCCGATGCGATGAAATCTACAAACGAATACCACGAACAATTCCAGTCTCCGGGTCTCGCGTCGTGGGGGAATATGGCGGGGCATTTGCCTGCATACGCTCAGATCGCTTTCAAGAATATCTTGTTCGCGACTGACTTTTCCTCCACCGCAGAATCGGCGCTGCCTTACGCGGTCGAGATTGCGCGTCGATCGGGCGCTACGATCCATGCAGTGCATGTCGTCCGCCCAGATATCTATCCTCTTGTACCGCCGTCCGAGTGGCCCAAGATCGCTCAAGAGGAAAAAGATTTCCGTGAAGCGAAGAAGAACCAACTCGAAAGAGAATTACAGGGGCTCCCTCATGAATTTCTCATGCCGGAGGGCGATGTTTTTCAAAACCTGGCAAACATTATCGAAGACAAGAGCATCGATCTGCTGGTGCTGGGCACGCACCGACGGACTAGAATGGAAAAAGTACTGTTAGGTTCCGTGGCCGAGAAAATCTTCCGGCAGGCTACCTGCGCTGTTCTGACGGTGGGTCCTGCGGTTCCTTCAAAGGCGAGTCGCGCTGGTGCAACGGAGTTGAATCGGATCCTCTACGCAACTGATTTCAGCCCCGAATCTCTGGCAGCCGCCCCGTATGCGATTTATTTTGCGAAGGAATACCAGGCAGAACTAATCCTCATGCATTCGATTCAGAATGCGGAACCAGACCAGGTGGATTCCGCATACGACACTCTGCGAGATGTGGTCCCCGCTGCTGCGGACCTTGAATTCAAACCCAGATGCATTGTGGAGCGCGGAGCGCCCGAAAACATGATCCTGCGCGTCGCGGCATGGCACGATGCCGACTTGATTATTCTAGGCGCGCGGAGTGGCCAAGAGCATCCCATGGCGATTACTCACTTTTTCAACTCGATTGCTTACAAGGTTGTCACCGAGGCGGCGTGCCCGGTTCTGACCGTTCGTGGGTAATGGTTGTCTTGCTGACTTCAGGAAGACGCATTTTACTTCGGACCAGTCCGAGGGCCGGTCCCCACAGCGGTTGTAGTCAAGCGGCACGTGAGTCGGCGTGAATCCTGCGGGCGGGGTGGGCGTTAGGCAGGGATATTTCCAGCATGCAATGGTCAAATCGTGCTGTCGCACCGGCAGGATCGACTTCGATAGGCAAGTCAAGAATGCGAACGGTTTCCTTTTCTTGCGTGATGTACCGACTCTTTGCGAGCATGTAATATCCCCAGGAAGCTCGCTGTTCTCCGAAGATGGTGAGGCGGTGCGGCTCGACGCAGATTTCAATCGCACCGTCTATGTAAAGGGAGGCTGTAGCAGTCACTACGATCCCGCCATTTGCCGGTGTCCATCCGCCGCAGAGTGGGCCCACAATTTCGGATTCGGCGCGCTTCCAGTCTTCCATCTCGTGTCCTGGCGTAAAGCCACGTGCTTCACTGATCTGAAATGCTCGCCGGGCGACGGTGTCCGTAATCCTTTTGTTGCAGTCGGCAGATCCCATCGGTATCACCCTCAGAGTTCTACCGCCCCATGATTGATTCGTTCGCGTTTGTTCTCGCATCTCTCGTACCTCGCAATCTTGGCATTCTCCGTTCGCCAAAGACCTACCTTCCACACACTTCAGTGTCTCCAGGAATGACCGCCACCCCAATGAATCAAGTAAAGAACCGTGATGATGAGCAACACCATGAAGAGATAATCTTGGGTAACCATTGAATCCTCCTCTAGGCATCCCTCCAACGGCTAAAGGATAGCTCCCAGCATCGGCTTAGGATGTGACCCGTGTTACTTTCGCGAGTGACGGTGGTCACAAAGCGGCAGAAACAGTGTGTTCAATCTCACGAAGTGTGGTCGTCTCCCGACACCCAATGCGTTCAAGTTGAACCATAACGGTAGATAGAATGTTCTTCGCTCGGCGCAGCAAATTCTTTGAAGGACTGCGTGTGATGATCGTCTATCGGGCCGTGGCCTAACACGGCAGTTAATCTGGCTATTCTGCTGAATGGATGAAAGTTAACCAATCGCAAGATTCGCGTTATAGGATTGACTTCTGGATAGCAACGCAAAGATTTGCCAAGGTGCCGACGGGACACAATGAGCGGAGCGCCAAAAAAATTGATGCCTGCCCAAGAGCAAGCGCTATTCGAACAATTATTCGAATTTTCGCCTGACGCTATCGTTGTGACCGATTCGGAGGGGCGAATCACGAAGGCGAATGCGCAGGTTCAGCGAGCCTTTGGATACGCTCGCGAAGAACTGGTGGGACAGCCTGTCGAGACACTCATTCCAGAGCGCTTCCGAGGCGCGCACCCGAATCACCGTCAAGCTTACAATGCCCAACCCAGCCTTCGCCCCATGGGCGTGGGGCTAGAGCTCTACGGCCTGCGCAAAGATGGTACTGAATTTCCCGTCGACATCATGCTCAGCCCCGTGGAGACAGCTGAAGGCCGTGTCATCGTCAGCGTTATTCGCGACATCTCTGAAAGGAAAAATAGCGAACGCATTCTTCACCAGGCGGAAGAACGGTTCCATTTGCTCGTGGAGAACGTAAGGGATTATGCCATCTTCATGATGGACCCTTCCGGGCATGTTGTTAGTTGGAATCCTGGAGCGGAACGATTCAAGGGATATCGCGCAGACGAAATCATCGGCCGCTCGTTTTCCTGCTTCTACACACCTGAGGACATAGAGCGTGGAATCCCTGCGGAATCGCTGCGTTTGGCCGCCGTCCACGGCCGCTTTGAAAGCGAAGGTTTGCGAGTTCGCAAAGACGGCTCGCGTTTCTGGGCCAACGCAGTCATCACCCGCATTCAGGATAAGAAAGGAAGCGTCATCGGTTTTGCCAAAGTAACTCGTGATTTCACAGACCGCAAGAAGGCGGAAGAAGCTCTTCGACACAGCGAACAGCAGCTGCGCGCGCTTTTCGAGTTCTCGCCCGACGCGATCATCGCCAGCGATCAGGAGGGGCGAATTGCAGAAACGAATGCGCAGGTGGAAAAATTCTTCGGCTATACCAGGGCGGAGTTACTAGGCCAATCAATCGATGTCTTGGTGCCTGAGCGATTCCGCCCAGGGCATCCGGCCCACCGCAAAGATTATTCTGATCGAGCTCGCGTCCGGCCGATGGGCGCCGGGCTGGAACTCTATGGCAGGCGCAAGGATGGCAGCGAATTCCCCGTGGACATCATGCTGGGCCCGGTTGAGACTGCAGCGGGCCGAATGGTGTTGAGCGTCATCCGAGACCTCACCGAGAAGAGGGAGGCCGAAGAGGCTCTACGGCGAAGCGAACGTGAGAAACAGTATCTCGAAGAGGAGCTCAATACCGAATACCGGTTTGAGGACATCATAGGCGAGAGCGTAGGTTTGAAGCGCGTCCTGAAGAACGTCGAAACCGTGGCGGAGACAGATGTGACCGTCTTGATTCTGGGAGAAACCGGGACTGGAAAGGACCTGATTGCCCGAGCGATTCACCAACTCAGCTCCCGGCGTGAGCGAACTCTAGTCAAATTGAATTGCGCGGCCATACCTACCGGCTTGCTTGAAAGCGAGTTATTTGGGCACGAAAGAGGCGCCTTTACGGGAGCAATCTCCCGGAAGATTGGCCGCCTGGAGTTGGCGCACGAGGGAACCTTGTTTCTAGATGAAATTGGTGATCTTCCCCTGGAGCTTCAACCGAAGATCCTGCGCGCCTTGCAGGAGAAGGAATTTGAAAGACTTGGCAGCACGCAGACAATCCCGGTCAACGTGCGCTTAGTGGCAGCTACGAATCGCGACTTGGCGAAGATGGTAGCTGACAAGGAATTCCGCAGCGATTTGTATTACCGGCTGAAAGTTTTCCCGCTCACGGTTCCACCTCTACGCGAGCGGCGCGAAGACATCTCTCTGTTGGTTCGCTACTTCGTGGACAAGTTCGCCCGGCGAATGGACCGGCGAATCGAGACCATTCCAGATGACGTCATGCGGGCGCTCACGCGATGGGAATGGCCCGGAAATATTCGCGAGCTGGAGAACTTCGTTGAAAGAGCAGTTCTCCTCTCAAAGGGACCCGCATTGCGAGTTCCTCTGGGTGAGCTCGAAGTGCTCGCAGAATCAAGCCCAGAGGGAAATTCCACGCTCGAAGCGACCGAAAGAGAACATATCCTTCGAGTCCTGCGCGAAACGAAGGGCAAAATCGCGGGGCCACAAGGCGCCGCAGCCCGGCTCGGTCTGAAGAGAACTACTCTCAATTCCAAGCTGAAAAAGTTGGGAATTGAACGAAACGACTTTATTTAGCCAGGGGTGACGATAAATCGTCAGTGATCGTCGCCACTTTCCTCTCGTCGTTCTTCAAAATACTCCAGTCGTCCCGCTAGGCCATTGTTTCAACTAGGGTTGGCCCATTCCCGCGCACAATCAGGAGTTTGGCTCTCACATTGCTATCAATGGGGTGTGGATCAAGTCAGGACAAGCTCACGGTGAGAATCACCATTCACGAAGCGGACAAAATCGTGACTCTCAAGATCGAGGGAAGGGTTGCCGATCTATTGACAAGTGAGCTCAATCGATCGTGGCAGGAGCTGGCACCCGCCCTCGGGATGAGGAAACTCTCGGTCGATCTGCGCGGAGTAACCTTCATGGATGCGGCCGGCAGACATCTGCTCGCCGAGATCCACGCCAAGACCGGTGCTGAGTTTCTGGCGGATACGCCGATGACGAAGTATTTCGCCGAGGAAGCAATGCGGGGCATTCGAACGGATTCGAGATGAATAGAATCAGGAGGCTGCAATGAAAGGTCCCTACGGATTGGAATTGAATGATGGTTGCAAGACTTGCAAGCTCAAGGCGGCGGGTTTCTTCTGTCAACTGTCGCCAGCCGCAGTGAAGGAATTCGACGCAATCAAATCAACCGCCACCTATCCGAAGGGCGCATTTCTCTTTATGGAGAAGCAGGACGCGCGCGGGGTCTACGTTCTTTGCGAAGGGGATGTGAAACTCTCGATTAGTTCGAGCGAAGGAAAGACGCTCATCATGAGAGTTGCCAAAGCCGGCGAAATCCTGGGCCTGATGGCGGGAATGTCAGGAGGCCCCTATGAAGTGACCGCGGAAACAATTCGCCCGTGCCAGGTTGCCTTCATTCGCCGGGAAGACTTCCAACGCTTCGTCGCCAAGCATCCCGAAGCATCCCAAGGCGTGGCCAAGCAAATGACCATGCAATACCAGGCGGCCTGCGAGCAATTGCGGACGGTTGGTCTTTCCGCTTCGGCGCAGGAAAAACTTGCCAGGCTTCTTCTCACATGGTCCGCCGGAATACAGCAGACGAAAGAGGGGACGCGAATCAAGGTGCCTCTGACTCACGAAGAAATCGCGGAATTCATCGGCACAACACGAGAGACTGTCACGCGAACACTGAGCGATTTCAAGGTCAGACACCTGATTGCCATTCAAGGATCGACAATGATGATCCCCAATCGAGCAGCTCTAGAGAACTTTGCCAATGCGTAGGAATATGGCGGAACTTGGAAGAAGCTCGTAGTCTATTGCACCAATTGATTTCGCACAGGAGCGACTCATGGACAACCGAAGCAGGCGAGGCCGAAACGACTGGCACCAAAGAGCCGCTGAGTTCCACGATCTTGCCGCGCACGCCCACCGTGTCGCTGCGACGCATCACGGCCAAGAAGATCACCAGACCGGACGCGAACTTTCGAAACAAGCGATGGAATACTCAGCCAAGGCTCACCAGTACTCACAAGATGCTCATCAGAAATCAGGGAAATCCTTCAGCGAAACACCAAATGCGGCGCGCGCGAAGTCCGTCATGCGGGACAATGGTGTCGGCAAGCGTAGTAAAAAGAAAGGGTAGTCGTCGCGGCGCCGGTACATTTGTCAGCTCGCGTTGCGTTGCATTCGGCACGAACTCTCCTTCGAGCTAGCCCGGATTCATTTTGAACCCACAAAGCGCAACGCGTGATGCCTGCGATCATACCGCTTCCTGCAAAGCGAATTTAATAGAAGCATGGAAAGGCATTTCCCGTTTGGGGCTGCTTGCTACGTCGAGCCGACGTCACCGTGGGCCAAGAGGTGCGCGTTAGGTCTGCCCTATTTTGCCTGGCGTGACTTGATGTAGTTCGTAAGATTGGCAATCCGCAATGCAACCTGAGTCGCATCGAGTCCATCCATCTCCCTAAAATCAGTTCCCCATGCGGGCATCTGGGCGGGACCATGCTCGGGCAAGATCACGCCACTCCGTAGGACGTCCACAACATAGGCGTCAGGGAATTTGCCGCCGTGTCGCCGCGCCAGCGTGGTCAGGTCGGGCGGCACTCTGTACGGTTCAGGGACAGGGCCAACTCCTTTGAGATCATTTCCATGGCAGACTGCGCAATGCTGTTTAAACAATTCCGTACCCGATGGGGAATTT
>Ga0207150_1059_pt1 | contig 23947 bp, 18 predicted proteins | sample Alteio_BWMinHeat_32_FD_153526 | JGI IMG/M metagenome (GOLD analysis project Ga0207150, IMG submission 153526) | Enriched cells from forest soil in Barre Woods Harvard Forest LTER site, Petersham, Massachusetts, United States -... | ecosystem: Environmental > Terrestrial > Soil > Temperate forest >...
GATACCCGGATTCGATCCTGGGAAAAATCCGTTTGATAAAAAGGGTCTTGAAGCAACGTCTTTTTCCGATCCAAATTGCTCATCAAGCATTGGCGCAGAGAAGTACGATGACGTCCAAACATTTCAGTTGGGTAGCGGGAGGTTGAATGACAGAGAACGTGCCTTTTTCGTAAAGCTATCAACGTCACGCGGAAATGAATATTTAATTGTCGTTGGTTATTTGCATGATCATAATCATGATCGTTATGCGTTGCTCCAGTCGCCAGAAACACAAGCAAAAATTTTGATGGCAGTTCAATCAAAGATAAAAGAAATCGAAGCCAAAGAAGCGACACAGGCATCATCATCAGCCGCGGCATCATCAGAATCTCCCAAGCGTCGAAAAGCATTTGGTCCACATCAGTTGAGCGAGACGCAACGCGGAGTGTTGAATCGATTAGCGCACAGTGGCGTAGTTTTGTGGGGTGCTGCAGGATCTGGAAAAACTTTGTTGACTGTAGATTGGTTCCGGCAGTTGCAAGCAACAGGATTGCACATGCGATATTTAGCACCATCCGATGCATTGTGTCAGGTGGTTTCAGAAGCAGTAGGACCCGACACGCAGATCATGACGCCGCGCCAATTAGATAATTATCTGTGTGATCAATTGCCGGATATTTTGGAAAGAGAAACACGGATTCCAGCAGATTATGTGGTGTTTGAAGAATGGTTTCGTTCGACATATCTCGTAGCTTCTCCAAAATTTAATCAGACACATGCCGACATTTCAAAAATGAATCCGCGTTTGGTTTATGATGCAATCATTCACAGCATTATTCAGCCTGTTGGAAAAACGTTGCGAACATTGCGTCCTTGTTTGTCGCGCACTGAATTTCCAACTGATTTAATTTATACGGTTTTTGAAGCGTATCGCGCTTATTTGGTCGAATCAAAAAAATATTTCGAGCCACATTTGCGACAATTTGGCGTCTTTCAAGCATTATTACGTTGTGATGATCCAAACCTATTGGAAGCGGTGAGTGTTGATAAATTGGCGATTGATGAATTGCAGCGTATGCATCCATGGCTTCTTTATACTGCATTTTTGCTATTAAAAGATCACAAGAGTGGGCAGCATTATTTCTTTGATGGAGATCCCTATCAAGATTTATCACTGCATAACACGCGCGCTACACAACAATATCAAACGATGATGCGTCATTTTAGCGTGGCTCACATCGAAAATCCTGTTGTGCTCACAGAAAGTTTTCGCAGCGGTCGATTAGTGGGATTACTGGCGAATCGATTATTGTGTATGTACGAAGATTATTGCGGTTCGCATTGTCGTGCTGAAACGTTTGGTTTTATTCCGCATGATAGCATGCATGAGGGTGATCTTAAGTGTGTTACTTACCACGCTGATTTTTTTGAATCTTGTAAAAATGATGCAGAAACATTTGTCTTAATTCCCAATGGATTTTCGATGGAAACTGCAAAGCGTCAATGGCCAGGCATGTCCGTATTTTACGTCGCGGATGTGGTTGGATTAGAAAAAAGACGTGTTATTTTGTGTGGATTTAGTGAATATTATGCGCAGGAGCTGAACGCATTAAAATCGATTTTGTTGCCCGAACTTGCAGCATCCCCCGTGTTTTCTCGTAAAGTAAAAAAAGGAACGCAAGGCGAGCACAGCGAAAGGGTGCATACAGCGATTACGGAAATTTATTCCGGTGTTTCGCGTTCGTTTGATGAAGTGGTGATTGTGGATGACAAGCTCCATCCTTGTTTTACGCATTTAATTGCAGACATTGTTACACTCAAAACGCAATCTGCGACGGCTGTTACAGAAGCTGTCCACTCAACACCACAGCAGTGGTTGGAAACTGCAAAAAATTATTTGCGTCAAGAAAACAGAACTGTTCAGCAAGCAGGACTTGAGATTTTATTCAGCGATAAAGTGTGGGGGCCACATGCAGCGCTTGCAAAGGAATGGTTAACTGCTCGGAAGCTATCGATCAACCATACAAAATTGTGTGTGAATGTGATCGATGAGATTCAAAGAATAGTGTCGGCGCAAGATGTGACGCAAACATTGGGGGCGCTGATCGGACCACAGCGAGAAGCGGTATCTGTCAATGTGGGTGTTGTGCGTTCAGCTGCAGCAGCTGCGGCTCCTGAAGCCTCTCCCTCAACTTGCCTCGCACAGTTATCTACAGCCACTGTCGTTGACCAAAAGAGGAACGCTAAGATCACAACAAGGCTAAGAAAAATTTGTGAGGCTCAAAATAGCTATTTTCCGCACCAAATTGAACTTCCTACACTTAACACGTCGCAACTTAATCAACTTGAAACGCAGATTGAGCGTGCATTAACGGATCTTGAAAGTTTGGGGTTGCAGTGTCCGACGATGAAATACCGATACGCCGAAATTCTGCTTATAAAGCAGCTTCGTGCAAACAATGATGATCTTCAGAGCATGAGCTTTGATATTTTTCGTGATCTTGCTGTCGTTAATACGAAGTCTGAGACAACTATTTTTCAATTTCCAGGAGATTGCAATAATGTCATTTTGTCAGCATTGTCTAATTGTCGACTAGGGATTTTCCTTCGTAGAGCGCATCAAGATTCCGAAGCTATTCAACACTTTTCAGCCTGTGTGAAATTATGTTCTGATGAAGAGACTCGCAAACACTTAGGGGCGATGGCGTGGGGCTTTTGGCATTTGGTTTTATGGGAAATCATTAAAATTAATCGTGAGGCCAAAAATTACGAGCTTGTTCTTGAGAATATCAATGCGTTGATGAAAGTCCACGTGCGAAAGCATCTGGAGAAAAAAGATAATATGAGGCAATTGACATGGCGTGATATTTATATGGAAGAAAATCCCAAGTCCTTTCTAGAGGTAGAAAACTTACGCATTATCTGTTTGATTAAATTGAATAAGTTTCAGGAAGCATTAATAGTGTGTGACGATTTCAAGAAAATGGTGACTGATTATTACGCAAGAACCCCATTGTTGTATTCCGCAAACGTCACTAAGGTGCTGCTTTCTTGGCAAATAATCACACTCAGGTATCAAGTAGTATGTTATTCGAAATTGGGTCAGGCCAATCGGGTACCAGCAATATACGGGGAAGTGAGTTCGATCGTGTCCAGCTGTGAAATCGATGCAATCGGTAAGTTGCAGCATCTTATTGATGAATGTGGCAGTACGGAAGTATTCGAAGCAATATCGCTTTTTAAAGGAGAGGCCTTGCAGTCCATTTTGCAATCCGTTTTAAAACTATGTGAACAAGTGGATCACAGTATTAAGACTATTGTCACTCAACAGTATATTAACGCCGCAGGGGTAGCGAACGCTTTAAATCTTCTTAAAACAGATTGTTTGTTTCTTAAAATATCTTGCCATTTGTTAATGAAACATGATCCTGTATTGACAGACTATCTTGAACAGTGGATTTTATTTTGTAAAAAAATCATTGATGCACACCCAAATTCGATAGAAAAATTTTCAGATAAGGTAATAGAATTCTTTATGCGTTACGTAATAGGTTCATTCAGTGGTTCACCTGATGTTCTAGAATGTACACGCTTTATTGATAGGAAAGTTGAGAAAAACACGCTAATCGACTTTCATCGCGCTCGGTATAATCACTTGCGGTCGTCCAAATCGATGAAGAAAGAATTAATCGCTTTTGACGATCTCATGATCAAGAAATTAGCGAAGGCCCAGGCACAGACACCCGTTGCTGCTTACATCGAAGTTTTTAAATCATTAAATGCAGACGAACAAAAAACAATAAGTGAGATTTTTCCTGATTTTGATTGGAATAGGGTTTCTTCAACTTCGCCTCATGCGTTATCGAGCGGTCCGAACATGTTCGCGTCTTCATCGGCCGCTGCTTCTGCCCCAGTCGCTGTTGCCACTGCCGCAGGGCTTGGCAAAGCTTGATACAGGTGGCATCAAAACATTGAAGAAAATCATTGAAAAATAAAAAACAAAACGATAATGTGACGCTGTTGATGGGAAATTAATTAAAAATGGAATGATATGACAAATTCTTCACTGCAAACTCCTGGCGCTAGCGCTGAAACCACTTCGCAACAAACTGATCATAGAAGGCAAGATACTCCGCAAGAAGGTGACAACGTTATTGCGATTGACGCTAATGATCAATCTCAAATTCAACTTCCACTTCAATCTAATGAAATATTATCCTGGACTGGAGTTTTATATGACTTGTTAAAACAAGCAGGCCCTAATGCGTTAAGAGGGAGTGTTGTTGCAACGAGATATGTTGCCATCGCTTATTTTTTAGGAAGAATTGATGAACGATTGCTGGCGCCGAATACGCTGGTTTCATTGGTTGAATCGTTGTTGGTGGTGTTGGGTAGTCGCTCACTGAATTCTGTTTCAGCTGAGATAGGTCGTTTGAATGGGGCTACTCAACTGGACGGTATTGGTGCGGTTGGTGCACTTGGTGCAGTATTGCGACAAGGATCTGTTCTTGCAGCGGCTATTAGCATCCCGATTTGTGCGATGTATTATTTTGCCAATCATCGTTTTTTAGAATTAACGGGGCAACATGAATTCGCAGTGGATGAAGCGAGAAAATATTTTCAAGCGGCTATGCCAGGTTTTTTGGCATTGATGTTGTTTACTGTGCAACAACGTTTTTTTCAGGGTATTAAACAATCGACTGCAGCTTTGTATTCTAGTGCGCTACATTCCGCGTTGATCGTTGGTCTTTCCTATCCCTTTATGTTTGGGAAACTGGGTTTGCCTCAACTGGGATTAACAGGTGCAGGTTATGCCTTTACAGCGGCAACCTGGTTGACGTTGATTTCACACACAGTCTATTTGCTATTGGCAAAATCATTGAGTCAATACAAAATTAATGAGATAGGAGATACTTTTAATTTAACGAAAATTATTCAATTGGCGCGCGTGGGAATTCCCTCTGGCATTCAAAGCGCCATGGAAAATGCGGCTAATTTGGTATCTAGTCTTTTCTTGGGTCATCTAGGCGGTTTAAATGCATTGACTGCAGACCAGGTTGCGTTACAAGTGGCGCAAGTGGTGAGCATTTCAAATAATGGATTAGGCGGCGCAATTAATCCTTGCGTAAGCAACGCACGTGGTGCAAAAAAATATACTGACCTTCGACGCTATGGTTATGTGGGTATGTTATTGGGAACGGTTTTGCCAACACTGGCGTTTTCTGTGTTGCTACCTCTTCATCAGTCATTTACGCATATTTTTATTGATACTAATAATCCAAAAAATGCAGCCGTTGTAGATCTTGCCAAATATTTTTTATTGTTGGAGCCTTTGCGACAATTAGCTACTGGTTGGCAAGCAACGACATCTTCTGCATTGCAAGGGTTAACAGACACAAAGTTTCCAATGATCGCAACCATTGCTTGTGCTTTTTTCTTTAACTTGGCTCTGTTATTTTCGTTAACAGCTTCAAAAGAATTCAAAAATAATCCAACCAATGTCACAACATCTGCTAATGAAAATAACAACACCAATCTGGAAATATTGTATGCTCTTAAGGCAGTTGGATTTTTTATGGCGGCGATTTTTAATCTAGGTCGATTTGTCATGAAAAGTCATGAAGTGTCTGATGCTGATAAAGCTGAAATTAAAGACAAATCATTAAGAGAACGTTTCTGCAGAGGGGTGCGGTTACTTTGCAGTTCTGCGCCGCGTGTAGATGCTGCGCTGCGGGTGAATGACGCAGATGCAAATAATTTGTATGCGCCACTGATGTCGGGAGCGAGATAAGTGCGTGTGACATCGCAAAAAACCCGGTATTGACCAAAAAATTAAATAGATCTATTCTGCTGCTTCTTGAATTTTCAAGTTCTGGTGGGCCCACCTTTTTTCTAAATATATTAAAAAATACGACGATTTTTTCGTCGCGGTATTTTTTTGTCTTTTTTCAGAGGGGGAGTTATGAGAATGAATGAGATAGTAATGAATGATTCGTTTCAAGAAATACTATTTGTACCACCAGATTTTTCACACTATAACGGCGGTCATACATTTATATTCAACAACAAAGTTTTTCATAGAAAAAATAAATCACTCGGGCGTGGCGCGTATGGCGAAGTATTTTGTTTTGAAGCAAGTGATAACACAAAAGTGGCGGTTAAAGTAGAGCATTCGCAGAATCACGAATATTGGGATGGAGCGATTTTTCAAAAAGAAGCCATGTGGTATCAAAAAATTTATGGGTTGGGCGTTTTTTCTGGTAATCCCAATGATGAAGAGTCACCCCACTACATTTTAATGCCTTATTTTGAGGGAAAAACGCTCGATAAATTGTCATACACATCTACACAAGATCTACTTTTTTATTGGATAAAAACAGCGGACGCAGTGCAAACCCTACACACGAAACACCTCGCCGTTCATGGTGACTTAAAACTCGACAACATTATGGCGAACGAAGACAAAAAAATATTTGCCATTGATTTTAGTCTGATGATGGGGCCTAAAGAAAAAAGACTGACGTCACTCCTCGACACGCCATGGAGCAGAATGAGGTTTCGGCAATATCCACCCGAAGCTTTTTCAAACAGAGCAAAATTAATCATGGCGCATCCAACACAAGATATTTATGCGCTCGGTATTTTATTATATGATTTATTTTCGCACTTTTTAGAGACCAATCTTTTTTCTCAGCCTGCATCGGGAACCACGGACACTATCATTGACGTACAAAAAAATTTAACGCAAGAAAATCCTTATCAACGCTGGCCAATTGCAAAAGCCATTTATATGTTGACTATCACATTCTTTTCGAAAATTCCGAGGCACATTTGGATCTTGCATGCGCCTGATGACAATAAATTAGTGGGACTCAATCACACGAATCTCATGCAAACATTATGGCGGGAAACAAGTACTATTGCGATTGCCATGCGCATCACTGAGTTGCTCGACGAGCAAGAAGATTTAAATGAAAAATCTCCACGAAAAACGCAGAAAATTGAAGGACTGCGAGCGCTGCACTCTGAAATTATCATTAAAAATCCAGAACAATTCGGTGTCATTGTTTCTGAAACCAAAAAAACATTTCCGGAATTAACCGCGGGCGTGTTTTCCAGACGAACGAAAACATTGGTGGATGAATTGTCGCATGCGGCGCCAGTGTTTTTGTAACAGCCCGCACGGCGGTGTGCGAGCGCTAATGCATTTGACGCTCGCACTGCCCGTTATTTCGCTTTTGGTCTTGCTAGCAGCCCAAAAAGAAATCCAATCAAGCCTCTCTTTGCAATCACTGAGCTATCCAGAAGCCTGGTAAGTGAAGCGGTTTGTAGGCCGACACGCCCAGGACCAGTAAAGCGTTTATACACCACGTTTCGCGTGCCTAATAATCCCGTAAAAAAACAATTTTTTTGATCTTCTATTCCAACCGTTGTGTCTTTATAAATCCAGCTGCCAGAATCAATGTCTATTTGTTCGTCTTTTCCCAATGTGATTTCAAATAAATCGCCATAACTGTGCAACCAAATCATACCATTGCTATCTGTCGCCTTAAACTGATCAATAAAAAACGCCGTGCCGCCAAACATGACGTTGGGAATTTCATCAATCGATTGAAACGTATAATCTAAATTGCTCGTCGCAGCTACGTATTGATGTTCACGAACATCGAGTGTCTCACCCGGCGCCAAATGCATTGGAAAAATATGGCCAGTGCCATGACGACTTAACGAAATTGCGCCCGTGCCACTTGCTTCTAAAAGTATAATCGGCATACTTCCAAAAGCCCGCTTAAATCGGCGGTTGAATTTGCTTGTTGCGATGTTCAGGGAAGATGTTTTCCATGACATCACATGATGCTCGAAAAATACGGATTGTTTTGGCGTGATTTCCAGCGTGAGTCTTGGGATCAGATTGCCTTCAATCGAGTGAGTAATCTCAATAAACGGACGTTCCATCGTCTTGCGCTCCTTTTCACGTTAAAACCAATAGAATCCCTTCGCAATGAGACCACCCAATACGCCCATTAATTGTAACCTAAATATTTCGATAGTAAACTTATCCGCATCATTCAAATTTCAAAGAGAAAGATCCATGTCGCGACAAACAACGTCAGCAGCTGAACCAGCCGCATTGCAGCAAAAAAAGGTGTTTCATGTTAATGGGGACAAATACATCTATTCCACAACATTCACCGATTCAAATGGAAGAGTTTGGGAGTATTTTGGTCATGGTAATTTCAATGTGGTTTATCGCCTCGCACCGCTTGCTGAAGACACCACAATCAATGGTGTAACATATCCGCATGGCTTTGAACTCATCTACAAGGAACCACTCAAAATTGACGACCTAAAATCAGACACAAAAGCAAACAAACCCGCAAGAGCGGTTCGCGTGTTGAATGAAATCTGGGAAAAGTGCTATCCCTATCTACCAAAAGCAGTTGAGTACACCGGCGGCGTTGGAGCGCCTGGTCGCGAAGGTTCAATTATGATGTTTGTTGAAGGCAGACCCAGTAATGCGAATGAAATATGCGGGGAACAAGTGAGAATTTACAATGCAACAGGCAGAATTGTTGTTGATGCTTTAGCGAATAACTACATCACAACATGGATACCCACAACAACAATAAATGAAATACGCGTAACCATTAGCATCGACAACACATTTGCCGTAAAAATTCCCGCCAGCACCAATCAAAGTCAAGATAGCCTGGATTATTGGGATGTTATGCAAAGTAAAATAGATAATTACCTTACTCAGTATGAAAATGCTGTTCAATACAGACCTATCTGCAATTTGACAAAAGCCATCCTATTTTTAGCGATGCATTTTCCCGAAATTAAAAATGTTGACGTATTATTGACTCAACCTGCTTTAGTTGGTGCGCTGAAAAATGCTTACGATAGAAACATACTCAAACCACACCGACTACTTTGCCAACATTTTAGCACTCAAATTTCTTTCAACCATTTGATCGAAGATAATCCATTATTGATAGACTTAAAGAATAACGGCCTCTCAGAAGAATACATTCGAAGATTAGCAAAGAATAATGCTTTATTAACACTGACTGAAAAGCATAAAGAAATTTTTCTTGTACTCGCAGATAAAATATCTCCAACGGAAGTAATGGATCGCATACTTCAACTAAAGCCAGAAAATTTGGGGACGCTGACTATCAACGAACTTGCGATTGTAGTGGCTACTCATGATTTTTCTGATCTGAATATTTGTAGATATCGAAACCAAGAAAACCGCGCAGAAATCAACAATCGAGATCGGGATGAGATACTCACGCTGATACTTACCACTAATCCAGAAGAATTAAGAATAGCAACTATCTTCAAAAATCTTTTATACAAGCTCAATACAAATATCTCACTCGCGCTTAAAGCGATGCGCTCATTTTTCAAAAACGGCGGAAATTCTTCAGCAGATGCAAATCAGGTTTTAGTTGCATTGGCAACCCAATCGATTGATCACGACGTGTTGAATCAGATGATCGACAGTAATAGCAGATGCTCCGAAGACATAAAAAATCTTGCCTGTAAGCGGCTAAATAAATTAGCCGCAAATTCTGCAGCGGCAGCGGCCACTTCCACTGTTGCAGTTGCTTTTTTTCAACCAGTACAGTCTGCAAACAATTTGCTAGTACCTTCGGCGACAAGCACTCGCGATATGGAAGTCCAACTAGCTGATTTTTGCGATAATAGCAAAAAACTCCGCGTAGGATAAAATGCGAATTACTGAGCTGAAGAATTGCACCCGCTCGCAACCGTTACAAGATCCCTTGATTTTATTATTGCCGATGACCTGAATCGAACAGGCGACCTACTGATTACGAATGGTCTTGGCTGTCATCCAGTGTATTATAAATCAATACCTTGCGATGCAACTCAAGGTGAAAAACAGTCTAACACAGTCACAATTATACCCAATGTCATGATGTCACGTCACAATAATGACACATTGCGATAAACCTGGCGTGATTCATTTTTCTCAAAGTAATAATATTAAATTTGATTTGAAAATCTTATCATAAAATTAAAAAATCGGATGTATAAAATTGTTATTTTGTACAGTGCAAAATTACCTTGTTTTTATCGAACGTATCAGATCGCAGCCTGATTTAAAATCGGCTGCAATTTTTCACGCAATACTTTAACAACCTCTGGAAAAGATTTTTCCGGCAATCGATTTTTTTGCAAAAATGAACGCCACATAATTTGTTTTGCAGGATCATTGGCAAATTCATCACTCAATCCGATCAATGGTTCTGCAGTAATAGCACTGCCGCGTCTTGCAAATTGTGTAAACGTGCACGTACAGATTCCGCCAAATTATTTCTCATGATGACATCGCCTCAATGTAAGGAAGTATAATTTTTTTCACACGTTCGATTTTTGCAAAATAAAACAATTCATCGCGCGTTGCTTTTCTTTTTCTAAGTACATCTTTCAGTGCTTCCAATGCGACATCCAATCCAACTTTATTTCGAAATTTAAAACAATCGACAACTGTTTTTGCAGGGCTATAAATTTTAAGCGAAACGCGATCGCGCACCACTGTTTGGACGCCTTCCGAATAAGTTTTACCGGAAAATTGCATCATTTTAATTGGAGGATAATCCATCTTTGGTGCCCTACTCCCCTGCGGCATAGCGATCCAAACTTCACGCGGCAATTGCGTAGTAAGTCCATGGAATTGCAATGCACTCAGCAAACAAAAAATGGCGCGCGGCGCGACCAATGCAATATCAACCAACGTCTCGTTTTCGGAAAGAAATGTGTTAGGTTTGCGATAAAGCCCGCGTGACACCCTTTCAAGCGCGCCCTCTCTCACCATACGAGTAAGCACCACTCTGGGGATACCCATATCTAGAAGATCACAGGATCGCAGCGTCAACTTTTGCTTGATCAGTTTGAGTACTTGTTTTTCATGGGTCTTATTCATACCGATAGTATGTTCCATAAAGACATTAGTTGTCAATATTTAATGTCTATATGGAACATATAAACTTACATTAAATATCCGAAGGGGCTATCTCAACAAAGCAATATCGCTAGTTTTCTAAACTCGAATAGATTTCTTTCATATCCAAATTTTATTTGTCTTAATGGGTATTATACGCCCGTGTTTTAAGCGTTCTGCACCAGTTTTTACGGATTGTAACTAAGTAATTCTTTATCTGTTTTTTCCGTAATAAGGTTAAAGCCAGGAATATAAAGTTCTAAAATAGAAAAAAAATGCTTACCTAGTTTTACCACATCTTCGTGACGTTTCAATGGATAGGAATAACCAAAATTTCCAAAAACAATATGTTGAACGGTTGCAATGTCTAATATGATTTCACAAAAACCATTGGACTGGTTAGTGAAAAAATTAAATTGATCAACGGTTAAATCAGCATAATTCTTTTGTATAGCTGTTAAACCAATATTCGATGTGCAAAGATCATGTATAAACGCTTTTCTATTCTTTATTTCAGCGATTGCGCTTTCTGTCAAAAATGATGCGCAATCAAAATCTACTGCAGGTTGTAACATCACATGGATGGTTTCTTTGAGTTTTATTTGATATAAAAATGCAATATCCCAGATTGACATGGATTCATCAATATTGTGTGATGTGAAGATAATCTCAAATAAACAATCTAATACGTGATCGCTCAATGTATGTGCGAAATATTTTCGTAAATTAACACAGGTTGATAAACCTATTTCATTGGTTAATTCTAATCTTGTTTTTTTATAAGCCATCAATAGTGCTGATACTAAGATATTATTGACCGTGTAATTCTTGTCTAACTCCAAATTTTTTTGCGCAATAATTGATTTGAGTGGTGTTAAATCAAATGCAAACAAAATGTTTTGTGTAGTCCGATATTCTCTGTCTACAAATGTATCAAATGTTTTACCATTTGGTATCGGATTATTTTCACGAAAGATTTTTGTTTCCTTTATGCGACGTGATCTAGTTTTTGAATTTGCAAATAGTTCAGCGGGAGTTTTAAGAACTACATCTTCTGGCAAATACACCGGTCTATTGTTCTTAAGCGCGTCATAAACCATCATCAACTGATGTTGTAATGTTGCTGTGGATGCACCATCACAAATAGCATGGTGAAAGTGTTGCAGAATAACGCATCGGTTATTATCTTCTAAGATTACTGTCAATTCCCACAAGAAACGATCAGTTGGAAACTTTTCTAACAATTTTTTATTAAGAACTGATCTCCAAGTGTTTTCTTTTTGATGCGAGAGCACTTCAATAGGGATTCTTGCAAAATCAAGATGAAAATCTAGATAATACCGCACATCCATTTCATCGAATCGAATAGTTGATCGCAATAATGGATGACTCCAGTATAAAAATTCTAACGATTGTATTAACAGAGCCATATCGACCGTTCCCGATAAAATCAATACTGTTGCATGTCGAGCTGCTGCATTAAAATAGCTATGTTCTCTTTCCAATATTGACGCGCCTTCTGATAGTTTTTTAGAGCTACTTTTTTCATGTGGAATTTGCGTATCTTTTTTTCTTGATATTTTTTCAAACTCAATTCGGTCTGCCATTATTTTTTCCATTGTTAATTTTTTTCATATGCTTTAACTAATCTAATTCATTTTCGATGCAGTTCACCACCGAATTATAGATTGGCGCCCAGTGTAATTCTCTGCGTGCTTTTTCCGCACTGACGCGACTATTGCATCCCAAACCATAGGTTGCATGTTCAAAGCCCCACTCTTTCACTGCTTCTTCATGCGCCCAATCTTGCGGCGCACCCAAGCCAAGTCGTTTTGCAATAGCCGTGGTTATTTCCACAAAAGAAGCAGAACCATTTTCAACAAAATAAAAACTACCTGCAGGTGCATTTTTCAGCGCAAGTAAGTACAATTCAACAACATCTTTAATATGAACATTCGACCAGATATTAAGTCCTTTACCCACGTGGCGCGCAACACCGCTTTTTTTCGCTTGTTTTATCAAGCGCGGCAGTTGCACGCTGTCTTTATTAATACCAAGACCATCACCATAAATTAAGCTATTACATAAAATAACCGATCTGACATTTCTTTTTGAAGCATTCATAACAACGCGATCTAATGCGATACGCGCAGCTTTTAAAGGACTCGGTTCGATCGGTGTTGATTCATCAAATATTTTTTGGGATGCAAATTCACCGCGCGCATCATCACCAACTAAACTACTGCCGCTGGTATGAACGAGCGGTTTATTGAATCCAGCAAGACCTTCAATGAGTGCTTCAACGGCAGCTAAATTATCGGAGCTTGCTGCATTCACAACGGCATCTGACCACTGAGCGTTTTTAATTAAAATATCTCGATCCGATAAATTGCCAAGTACAGGCGTAATACCCATTGCAATTAATTGATCGACATATTCAGGCTTGCGCACCAATCCTCGTATTTCATGCCCTGCTTTTAAAAAACGTGCGGCCACAGAGCCGCCAATAAAACCGGATATGCCGGTGAAGAAAATTTTCATGATTGACCTTATTCTGCTAGAAATTAATGGGGAGTTCTTGCCGTGTATTTTACTTGAATTAATTATTTCCTCGCGCAGTCAAAGTCTATCAAATTTTTCGCTGAGTTAAAGCGATTCACGCCTCTGAAATCCGTTTTTTGATCGCAGAATTATGTTGTTCACACTTTTTAATATTTTATTCGTTTGAGTTATGCTACGGCAAAGAAGAAATTATTGAAGCAAGATGAATGTGTAACAAATTAAAATCAAAAAATAATGGATTATTTTTATGCCACGATTAAGCATTCTGACTGATAAAGAACAGCTCGAATTTAATTACCCACCAATTCTGAAAATGATTCGAGCGCATTGGATTTGCTTAAACTAATACGTTCACATTATTTTCAGGATTTAATATCGGACAAGCTAAGAATGATGTCGAAAAATATTACCATGGAAAATATACCAAGATAGCTGACTGCATTGTCACTCAATCGGCAATAGAACAGTTTAGAGAAATACAAGAATTATCATTAGCTTTGGAAAGCAATAGATCATATTACAGAAAAGGGATAAATAGGTGATTTTCCCCGTCAAAATGCATTAGTTTGAATTTAATCCGATAAGTCAATCCAAGTTATCATCCCGATTAACATCATCTGTTTTTTTCGGATGCTTCAATGGCGCTTATTTTTGTACATTCTGTTAAATTTTTATACAAGTAATTTTTTTATGATACAATTCCTACCTATTGGATTACCCCGCAAGGAGAATGCGATTAACGAATGACTGAATGAGGTTGCCATGAGCCGAGAACAAATAGATTCTTTGATTTTAAAAGATGTTATTTTACCGATCACCACCGGGAACACAGCAATTAACACCGATTGTCGTGATGGGTACTGTTGTGAATTCAGATTCAAGTAGTATTGGAAATGAGATAGAGAAAGCGTTGGGTAGATATCGGGATATAGGTTTGTTTGAATCAGACAAAAAGGAACAAAAGCGTATGTTGGAGGCGGCGCATATGTTTGTTCGATCAAATAAATCTACCTTGGATCGCACGGCTTTTGCGGATGCATTAAAAAATAATTCGAATTATGGAAAAGATTCAGAAACATTACATTTGGTTCAGCAAATTGTGTGTTCTAATCCACCACTGCGTATTTTATTGGAACAACGCCAAGCAGCACTTCAAACACATGCGGCAGCAGGATCGGGTTTGTTTGACGGGAGCGCTAATGATAAACGGTCGCTGATACAAGCTTTGGCTATTCCTGCTCATCTACCAATATCTGCAGCAGCAGCAGTGGGAGTTATTGTTACGCCTCAACAAAAAGTTCTTGCTTAGAATTTGTCAAAAAGATGGGCGATGCGGATTTTTATATTGATTATAAACCTATTTCTCTTTCACCATCGTAATGGCTAAGTTGCGTTTTTTGAAGATCGGGCTAATTTTTCTAAAACATTCATATAATCACTCCCGATCGTGCTTTCTGATAGTACTCATTAATAATTTCTATCAGCATATGAGCAATATTGTCTTTGGTATTTTTTTCTAAATGAATAATGTTATCTTCTGTAATAATAGTGGCAGCATTTTCATCACAGCCAAATCCAATATCAGAGCGACTCACATCATTAACCACCATCATATCAGCACATTTTTTTATTCGTTTTTGTTTGGCATTTTCAATGACGTTTTCTGTTTCAGCTGCAAAGCCGACTGTAAATGGTTTTTCTTTTTGTGCGCACACATATGCCAAAATATCGATTGTTGGAATCAGGGTTAATGTGAATGGTTCATTGCCACGTTTTATTTTTTGATCTGATTTTATCACTGTATAATCAGAGACAGCTGCAACACTAATAAAAATATCATTGCGATTAACTTCTTTTAAAACTGCTTCATGCATTTCTTGACTCGTTTCAACTTGAATGAATTTCTCACAAAGTGGTTTTTCTAATTGTGTGACCCCGCTGATTAAAGTCACCTTTGCACCTAATGCACAAGCCACTCTTGCCAATGCATATCCCATTTTTCCTGAGCTGTGATTACTCATGTAACGAACAGGGTCAATCGCTTCACGTGTACCGCCTGCTGTAATTAAAATTTTCAGGTTAGCAAGAAATGGCTTGTGCCACATCGCAGATAAATAGTGAACGATATCGAGTGGTTCCATCATGCGACCGGGGCCGTTGTCACCACAAGCTTGCATTCCTGTATCAGGACCTAAAAAAAGAATACCGCGTTTTTTCAAAGCAGCAACATTGCGTTGAGTGATTTCATTTTTCCACATTACCTGATTCATGGCGGGTGCTATAACAATACGTGCTGCGGTTGCAAGACAAATAGTGCTTAATAAATCATCCGCGAAACCTGCTGTAATTTTCGCAATAATATTAGCAGTTGCTGGAGCGATTAAAATAACATCAGCCCATTTTGCCAATTGGATGTGCTGCATCTCTGGCTCGAGCAATTTTTCGAAAACACGATTAGGCAGTAAAGTTTGTAATGTCAGTAGACTTACAAATTCAGTCGCGCTTTTAGTAACAACGACTTTGAGATCGAAATTGCTGTCTAACAACCGACGAATTAAATCCGGAGTTTTGTATGCGGCAATGCCTCCTGTGATGCCAAGTAATACCTTTTTCTGTTGATTTTTTTCAATTGTTATACTCATAGTTGACCATCAGGTTTTTGTCAAAAATTCGCTGATGACATACTACACTCTGTTTCCCCGAATAAAAATGTTATTTTTCACAACTTTCTTCATGATTGATCGAAATAAAACACTAAAAACATTTTTCATCCGTTGTGTCCAGAGCGGCAAGATGAGTTTTGGGTGTTTAATCACATCTCAATTTCTGCGTTATGTTTTTTAATTAAATCATCAAGCATATTCAAACTCGCTTTGTGTTATCACCTAGCTTTACGATGTTCAATATCACCAAAACCACTTAAATTAATCAGTGGTTTATTGGGAAATTTTGCGGTGATACTTAATTTACCGCCCATCGCTTTAATATATGAATTTAACGTAGATAGCATCAAATCAGAGCGTCTTTCTAAACGCGAAACAGCTTCTTGATTAATATGTAATTTAGAACTCACGTCAGCCTGCGTTAATTCAAGCGCTTTGCGCAATTCAGGCAGAGTACTTTCTATCGCTATTAATTCAGCAGCACGCTTGTTAATTCTATTTCTACGCGTTGCCGGCAATTTCGCTAATTTACTTTTTAATGTGGTCGTCATATGTTTATCTCTTTTTTATATCAATTAAATGGTCATTAAAACGCTCGTCTGCCTTCCGAATTAATTCCTTATAAAATCGAGTTTCACTCACTCCAGATTTATTACCAGCCACTAACAATATTGCTTGTCGTTTTGGATCAAATGCAAAAGCCACCCGCCAAACACCGTTATCAGCCTTAAAACGCAGCTCTTTCATGTTGGCATGTTTTGAGCCATTTAGTGTATCAACCGCCGGTCTACCCAACTGCGACCCAAACTCTTCTAAAAGCAACGCATGCGCTAGCAATTCGTCCTGAACTTCTTGATTCAGCTCATCGAATTCTTCTTCAAATTTTTTGTGAAAATTGACCGTCCATTTCATATAGAGATATTATGACATATCTATCATATGATTTCAAGGTCATATTTTGGAATATTCTTATCTTTGCTATCAATTAAATTCATTGGTGTTTTTCCTTTTAATTATAAATCCGATTTCATTTTTTAGCTGCGCTGAATATAATCGTTGATATATTCTTCTATTATTGATTAATTGGCTTTCACCAAAAAATCGCATCGTGATATGCACGTTTTCTGGCAGTATCCAATGTCCATCAGAAAAATTTACGTGATGTGCGCACAATAATAGCCGCTTTAATTTTTCATAGTGCGATTGTCGAATTGGGATACCTAAAAAAACGCGGCTTTTATTCTGCATGCCAGCAGGCAATCCGTGTAAATCAGGCGTGATCATCAATCCACCATATTGCGAATTTTTAAAAGCAATGGTGCCAATTTCTTTACAGCACAGGCACGTCGAGCGCATGTGCGCGAATATCAATTCAGCGGTGAATCAATGATTACGCATTGTGACGAGCCCCAAAATAAAAAACTAGAACATCGAGATATAGGCTAGACGCACTGTTTTTTTGTGGCACAAAAATGGCACAATTTTAAGCTATTGCATAATGGGCTTATACCAGGTAAAACTTTAATTAGTTGATTTTATTAGTATTTTTTAACTGCCGATGACCCGAACAGGCGACCTACTGATTACGAATTATGTCAACGGCCTATGATTTGTTATAAATCAAACACTTGCGATGCACATTACTGCGAAAAACTGCCTAGAACTGCCTGCAACACACCTGGCGCTGCTTGAATTGGTGACGTTTTGGCTACACCCCATCTCCACAGTACCAATCTAAATTTTATTTTAAAATATACTTCATTAATACCCATTTTATGGCAATATTGAAGTAAATAATGAATTCATTAATTGGGTACAGGGCTACTTTGGGAACCTTTGTTTTTTAACTCGCACACCACAATAAGTCACAAAAAACCGCAATAAACAGCTATGAATTAAAAATAGTTATGCTATAATTTTAATACCACCCCTATCACTCTGTGGCAGGGCACAAGGCTCCTTTGGGAGCCTTTGTTTTATATGGACTTAACCACGTGAATAACACCCCCAATAAAAAGTCTAGAGCGATTGTCTATATCGACGGTTTTAATTTGTATTTTGGCGCATTGAAAAATACGTCTTACAAATGGCTGAATTTGGAAAAATTATTTCAGAAGTTATTGGGCGAACATCATTCAATTGAGCAAATTAAATATTTCACTGCACGCATTTCAGCAAGAAGCAACAACCTCGATTCGCCATACAGACAAGAAGCGTATATTAATGCTTTAGAAAAGCAATGTCCGCTAGTTAAAATTTACTACGGTCATTTTTTATCGCACAAAATAAAGGTAAAAGTCGATAATCCGCCGAAAGGCTGTCCGACTTATGTGACGGCTGTCGACACCAAAGAAAAAGGTTCTGACGTAAATCTTGCGCTACATATTTTAAATGATGCTTGGCATGATCGTTATGATTGCGCTATTTTAGTTTCAAACGATAGCGATATTGCTGGCGCACTAAAATTTGCGAAAGAAGAACACAACAAAAAAATCGGTTTGATTATTCCAGGTCATCGTCATCCCAGTCAAACATTAATGCAGCACAAAGATTTCATGAAAATAATACGCCCATCTGTGCTTGCAGATTCGCAATTACCAAATCATATTCCTGGCAGCAATATTTCTAAACCAACAAGCTGGTAAGAAAATCCGACACACTGCGGCGGATTGTAAACACAAATATTAAAATGCACAGACTGTGAGATAAATATGAATCAACTCATAAAAGCTGTCCCTGGCATGAGGCACTCAGTCATTTATACCACTGTTGATGGTAAGCATTACCGTTTCTATGATGGAACTTGGGCGTGGAGAAATCATAATCCTGGAAATTTAAAATCTGGCTTTTATAGTGAAAAACACCATCAAATTGGTGTGACACATCATCTTGCTATTTTTCCAGACGATCAATCAGGACACGCTGCATTGCTTGAGCTTTTGAGAGCAAAATATGACAATTATTCAATCCATCGAATGATTTATAAATTTGCACCTCCAAACCAAAATCCCACAAAAAAATATGAAAAATATTTACATGAGGTGACGGGTGTTCAAGGAAATGAAAAAATAAAAGACTTCACTTCGCTACAATTTAAAAAATTATGGGGAGCCATTCAACATTTCGAAGGCTATAAAGTCGGAAAAATTATTCAAGTATATCGCATTACTCGTGTGCGGAAAATCAGCAAAAATCAATATCAATTTTTTCGCGAGGATGGTGTTTGGATGTCTGAAGCAAAATGCATTCAATATGCGAAGCAGAAGCGCGTTGAATTGGAAGTGTGTGTTTCAGATACAGGCGTAGAATTTTTAAGATCATATCCAAATAGTTTATTTCAAAAATCATTGAAAAGCTTAATGCAAAAATCGGAATAAATTTTATGCGAAAAATCATTTTATTTCTTACAAGCTGTGTATTTTTAACATCCGTGTTTGCTGATCATGGTGTTTATACCTACGCAAAACATGGCAATATTTTTTTCTATTCAAACAACCAGCACAAGGTATTGCAGCTTACTCATGATGGAATCGATAAAGATCCCGTGCTATCACCCAATCGAGAGTGGTTGGTATTTATTAGAAAAACAAATCATGTGATGTCAGATAATTGCGCTGCTTTTGCTGAGACGGGTAGTAAATATAGCGATGAAATTTGGGTGTATGATTTTAAAAAGATGCAATTACACCGTTTGGTGAAAAATAATTTTTTATGCAACCACCCAACCAAAATGATAGTAGATCCACAGGATTTACTATTTTCACCGGACAGCAAAACGGTTTATTTTGAAACTTCAGCTTGGGCTACGTCTGACGCAATTCATGCGATCAATCCCAACGGGAAAAAATTACGTCTGGTAACAGATGCCAATGAATATCATGTTATCCAACACGGCATATACAAAGGCGATTTAGTGGTTAATCAACATCGGTATCATTCAAAGGGTGGCAGTTACGATTGGGATTGGTTATTTTCACCTGGTGGCAAGCAAATTAAATTATATCGACGAGAAGAGTGATTTTACTTAGCCAAAATGGGGCACTCGCACCTCATTCATCGCAATTGTACATCACACACCACAATTACTTTTCCCCCATGTGATCATGTGCTCGAAGAAACAAAACTGCTGATTGGCGAAGTTATTTTTTGGCATTTGATGCCTATTTAAAAACAATGGAAAAATATTGTTACACACTTAGCAAAGACCAACTGATTTCTTGGTGACAAAACGGTGACAAAGTGGCTACATTAATTGACAAAAATCAGTTGGTCGCCACCAAAAACAAAACTTACAACTTTATGATTTAAATCATTTTTTTAAACTGCCGATGATGTGAATCGAACACACGACCTACTGATTACGAATCAGTTGCTCTACCAACTGAGCTACATCGGCGTTTTTGTGAAAAAAACTTAACGCGCTTACGCCATTTTTGCAAAAACACGGTATTGCGAGTACTGCGCGCATAACTTAACGTATTCCCTTCAAAATCACAACATAAAAAATGAGGGAATCATTTATGCGCAAACAGCTTAAAATGCAGGGTTTTACGTTGATCGAATTAATGATCGTCATTGCCATCATCGGCATTTTAGTGGCGATCGCGATTCCATCCTATCAAAATTACACGCGACGCGCACATTATGCGGAAATTGTGCAGGCCACGGAACCATTCAAATTAGGCGTGCAGGAATGTTTTCAAATGACGGGCTCGCTCGATGACTGCACCGCCGGCGAAAATGATGTGCCCAACGCAATTGCGACTGGAAAAGGCGCGGATTTAATCGACAGCATTGATGTCGCAACCGATGGCGTCATCACAGTCACACCGAAAGCAATGTATGGCATTTCGGCCGCCGATATTTACATACTCACACCGACAGACACAAACGATACATTAACGTGGGCGTCGAGTGGACAAGGTGTGACAGACGGCTATGCGAATTAATACTGCAAATACCGACACCGGAGAAGCATTGTTAGTTGCAATGCTTCTCCAAAAAAATATATTGTCAGCGGATGCATTGAAAAAAATGCAAGCGCAAGCCGAATATTTTAAGCAAACGCTGTTTCAATACATTATTCAATATCGCTCAATTTCTGCGGAAAAAATGTTAAGTGCATGCGCGGACCATTTTCAATTACAGACTATTTCACTTGAAAATAAAAATATACACGATCTTGTGCTGGAAAAATTCCCGCTGCACCTGATTAAAAATCATTTATTATTACCGATCGCTAAGCGTGACAACACATTAATTGTCGCGATTGCCAATCCGAATGATATTACCATTGCAAATACATTGTCATTTCAACTGGGATTATCGATCGATCTGCGATTGACGCGATACGATACGTTCTGTCGTTTGCACAATGCGCTCATGAGTGAACTTCAATATCGAGATTTACAGCATAATAATGAACATCTACCACAATTACTGACGCATCAATTATTATCAGATGCCATTCACCGCGGTGCGTCTGATATGCATTTCGAACCGTACCAACAGCGCTTTCGTGTTCGATTTCGTATCGATGGCTTACTGCATGAAATTATTTATTTAGCTACTGAATTAACTGATGCGATCAGCAGTTGCATTAAAGTATTAGCGCATCTTGATATTGCCATCAAACGCATGCCGCAAGATGGACGATTACGTTTCACTACAAATCTAGGCTTTTTTAAAGATTGTCGAGTGAGTACGTGTCCAACTTTGCATGGTGAAAAAATAGTGATTCGATTATTGGATGCGAACACGCAAATAAAACCGATTGAAGAATTGGGATTAAATATTAAAAACCAGACGATTATCTTGCAAGCAATTCAACAACCGCAAGGACTCATTTTAGTCACAGGGCCGACAGGCAGCGGAAAAACAATTACACTTTACACTTTGCTTAACGCATTAAATCAGCATCACCGTAATATTATTACGATTGAAGATCCGGTTGAAATGCAGCTCGACGGTGTCAATCAAACACATGTGAATGCAAAAACGGGGCTTACTTTTTCTCACACGTTGCGCACGGTGCTACGACAAGATCCGGATGTGATTATGATCGGCGAAATTCGCGATCAAGAAACGGCAGAGATGGCAATTCGCGCTGCGCTCACCGGACATTTGGTATTAGCAACACTACACACGAATAGCGCACCCGAAGCAATCACACGATTATGCCACACTGGCATTGCACCCTTTCATTTAATTTCTGCGCTGACCTTAATTGTCGCGCAACGACTCGTTCGAAAATTATGCGTGCTTTGTAAAAATGGTTGCGCGCACTGTACGGATGGTTACCAAGGACGCACAGGTATTTTTGAATTAATGCCAATGAATGAATCGATAAAAGCGATGATTTTAAATCACGAATCGCATGTTGCCCTCGGTAAACATAATCAAGCAAATGGCCATTTGAATTTATGGGAAGCTGCACTTGAAGCGGTAAAACAAGGCATAACATCTTTAAATGAAATCTATAGAGTAATCCCAACTACGAGCAACTAAGTATTTGAAAAGAAATTAGCAGGAGAGGGTTAGGGTGAGGGTCTTTGGGGAATAATATACGAGAAAAAAATGACAACAGAATTCAAATGGACCGGCATTAACGTTGACGGGAAAAAAATCACGAGCACCATTCACGCGATTAATCAAAAAATTGCGCGCGACAAATTAATGCATTCGGATATTACTATACTGTCATTGAAAAAAAATAATCCGACGTTTTCATTCAACCATAAAAATAAATTATCACTCAAGCAACGCCTGGATTTTACGCAGCAACTCCATTTATTATTACAAGCGAGTATTCCATTGACAGACGCACTTTCTTTAATTGCACAGACGACGCAGCACAAAAGTATTCAAGCAATTTCAAATTCACTGAATGAAAAAATAATAACAGGTATCTCACTTTCATCCGCATTAATGCAACAATCTGACTGCTTTGACAAAACCTATTGCCAAATGATCGCTGCAGGGGAACATAGCGGGAAATTAGAAATTGTTCTGGAACAACTGATCGACAATCAAGAACGACGCGCGCAGATTCACAATAAAATTGGTAAAGCGCTTTTTTATCCCTTGAGCGTGATGTGCATAGCGCTCATTATTTCCGTCGGATTGCTGATTTTTGTGATCCCACAATTCAGTGCGATTTACGAGAGTTTCGGTGCGCAACTGCCAACTATCACACGCTGCTTAATTTCGATGAGCCATTATTTGTGTCGGCAAGGTATTTTATATCTCATCATACTCGCCGTGATTATCTTTACTCTTAAAAATATGATGCATCAGTTGCTTTTCAGAATACCGTATTGTCGGTCGTTGCAAATGACGCAGCAAACGGCGCAATGGAGTCAATTGCTGGCGATGACCTTATCCTCCGGCATTCCTATGATTGATGCATTGCACATCGCGAATCATGCGATTTCACAGCCTATGATGCATTCGCACATGCAACGCGTGCAAGACGCGGTTATTGCGGGAAAATCGTTATTTGCTGCGTTGGATCAGTGCCTGCACTTTCCAGCACGCGCAAAAACGATGATTGGGATAGGCGAGAATGCAGATGCCCTGCCCCAGATGATGAAACGCATCGCTGTTATTTATCAGCAACAATTGAACGATACGCTCGACCGCTTGAGCAAATTACTCGAGCCTGTCATCATGATGTTAGTTGCAAGCATGGTATCAGGATTAATTATCGCGATGTATCTGCCGATATTCAGAATGGGGAGTATTGTTTAACCATGAATTGGGCGCTTTTTAT
>Ga0207150_1060_pt1 | contig 23849 bp, 23 predicted proteins | sample Alteio_BWMinHeat_32_FD_153526 | JGI IMG/M metagenome (GOLD analysis project Ga0207150, IMG submission 153526) | Enriched cells from forest soil in Barre Woods Harvard Forest LTER site, Petersham, Massachusetts, United States -... | ecosystem: Environmental > Terrestrial > Soil > Temperate forest >...
ATTCCTGCTCTTTTTCCAGGGCTTTGGCGCGCTCGGCAGTGGTGACACAGACAACGTTATCTATTTCGCACACCTTCAAATCGGCCCTGTTGGCGCAGAGGCCAACGACGCTGTCTAGCGGCACGTTCATGAATCGCGCCGTAATTGGGAGGTTCCCAGCTTCTTTTGGAATGGTCGGGTCCAGAATGATGTTTCTGCCTGTCTTCGCGCTCAAATCATCAAGGACTTCATCCAGAGGCTGCTTTTTGAAGGAAACGCTGACCAAAGGGGGAATTCGACTGACAAATTCTTGGCCGTTGAAAACCTCAAACCCTTGCGCTTCGAAGGTCGTTACTTCCAGATGATCGGCGCGGACCATGAAGGTTGCCCTGGTACAGCCCTCGCCGCCCATTCGCGCCAGCACCCCCTTTAATAGAGCGCCCCAAGTCGTACCCTCGTGGATTGGAAATGGACCTTCCGCAAGCAAGGTCAAATTCAGTCGCTGTTGGGGATTGCCGCCGAATTGCTCGAACGCCTTTTCATTGATCGAATAAGTAAACCCGCCTTTGTTGGCCAAGAACTTCAAAGCATCTTCAATGGTTGTCTTTTCATCTCGGAAGATGCCTCCTTCTTCGGCCTTGACGTTGTACTTTTGATACAGCAGCTCGGGCAGCTTTGATTTGGGACCTGGTTCGGCCTCGGACTTGCGCTCACTGGCACTGGAAGCGAGTGCAAGCACGAAAACCGCCGCGGCGGTCAGGCATGCAATCCGAGTCATAGGGGAATCTCCAAGGCCTACAGTAATGGCGCGCGCCTCCTCCGCTGAGATTCAACCCGCAAAACGTAGGGATGTTTGCCGCCGAGAATCCACAGGGTACAATTCACCGAAGGTTGAGTGCTCCGATAACCATCGATCACCATCCGGATGCGCGTAGTCATGAGCGCGGCATTGAAGAGGAATCTTGTTTCGATCGAGGATTACCTGGCCGGGGAACTCGTCTCTGCGGTTAAGCATGAGTACTTTGGCGGTTTTGTCAGAGTCTAATCCGAGCCTGAGCCCTCGCTATCCGACTTTGCGCCGCCGCGCGGGGACACAATGCGTCGCTTCTTAATGAGCTGCTGCTGTTCTTTTTCCAGTGTTTCGACCCGCTGGGGGCTGGTGATATAGATCACGTTGTCCATTTCGTAGACTTTCAAACCTGCCATGTTGGCACAAAGGCGCGCGACGGTGTCTACCGGTGTGTTCATGAACCGGGCTGTAATGGGGAGCTTCGCCGTCTCTTTGGCGGTCGTCGAATCCAGGATGATGTTCATGCCGCTTCGGTCGCTTAACTCATCAAAGACTTCATCGATCGGCCGCTTTTTGAAGGAGACGCTGACAATAGGCGGGACGTCTTTGCCATACTCGCGGCCTTTCAAGACCTCGCATAGTTGGGCAGCCACGGTCGTTAATTCGAGGTGGTCTCCTCTCACCATCCAGGTTGCCTGGCTATCACTTTCGCCGCCCATTCGGGCTGCCACGTCGTGAAGCAGCGATGCCCAAGTGCCTCCGGCAATGGTGAAATCCCCTGCAGAGAGCAGCGTCAAATTGAGGCGGTCTTCCGACTTACCACCCGCTTCAACAAACGCGTGTTCGTTCACGCGAAATGCGAACCCGCCTTTTTCCGCCAAGAGATTCAACGCGTCCTGAATGGTAAAGTCTTGCTTTTGAAAGACGGCGGCGTCATCAGCGGTGAGGTTGTGCTTCTGATAAAGAAGGTCGGGCAGTTTCGGCTTGACCTGCTCTGCCGATGGCTCGCTGTCGGTCTTGCGGTCATCCGCCGTGGAAGTCAGTGCCAGAGCAAAAACCGCGGCGGCGGTCAAACATGCAAAACGGGTCATAGGTAATCTCCGAAGTCTAAGTGATGATGCGCGGCTTCCTTGTTGAGATTCAACCCGCAAGGCGAAAGGATGTTTGTTTGAGGGCTCAGTCGCTAATCTTCCGCGCTGCCGGCACTCCAACATCGCCGTCGTACCGTTTTTTCACTCGGGTCTTAGCAATCTCAGCGTCCTGCGAATTGCGATTAGCGCGGGTCGGTTCATGGCAAGGGCATTGATAGTCGCTCGCCCCATGGGGGAAACTCCGTCCAGTCTGTTGTGTTCGGTGAGCAAGAAATGGTCGTCCCAGCGATGCCGACGAGATGAAAAGACAACGATTGGAGATGTGTTGAAGTTCTTGGCTGAGAAAGGGGGATTTGCTCTTCGAATCAACCGATTAGTGTTTGAGCGAGTGGGCGGCAAACCGGAAGATCGTCTGAATTTGACCTTGCTCGCGGAAGGGCCAATTCCAATCGACGATAGTACCACTTGGGCTTCTCTATTGAAGCAGGTGCTGGAGCGCATGGCTGGTGAGGGCGTTTCTAGGGCGGCCTATATGGTCCGACCCGATCATCTGGAAATAACGACCGTGGAAGCGCAACAGATTGAGGTTTTCAACGGCCAAGAATTTGGCAATCGAACGCCCCCTCTGGTCAGCGTTTCATTCAAAAAGCAGCCCATAGATGGAGTCCTTGATGACTTGAGCGAGAAGACGGGCGTGAACATCGTTTTGGACTCGAGTATTTCCAAGGAAGCCGGGAAGCTCCCGATTACCGCTCGCTTCCTGAACGTGCCTCTGGACAGCGTCCTTCGCCTCTGTGCCAACATGGCAGACTTGAAAGTTTGCGAAATAGATAACGTAATCTTTGTCACCACTCCCGAGCGCGCGAAAGCCCTGGAAAAAGAGCAAAAGGAGCTTATCCGGAAGCGCCGCATTATGTTCCTGCGCGACAGGGCGAAAATGGAAGGCGAAGATCCCGCAACGATATTTGAAATACTTCGCGGAAAGGTTCTCGACTCTCATTCGCCTGAAGAGGCGGCCCAAGCATACCAGAATTATTTCCTCTGCACTGGTCGAGCAGGACTTAAAGTCCTCATGAACGACGAAAACACAAGCATCGCTCTCCAGGCTGCATGGGAAACCAACCTGAAACCCGTCGAGCGGAAAGTAAGAGGTAGTGACGACCGGACCGACGACACCTACGATCCGACGGAACTGGCCAAGTTCATCTCTTTTTTCAAGGATAGAACCAGGGCTCCGGTGCCGGACTGGTGGGCAACAGCCGTGACTGATGTGGACCTGATGCCCAGTGAACATCATTCGTTTTCGGCTGCGATCAAGCCACGCAAGCCAGAAGGATCGAAAACCGACACCAGACACTTCAAGGCAACAGAGGACGGCGACAACATCGTTTGCTCGGCCGATGGCAGAACGCTGACGTTTCCAAAGAGGATGTTCGAAGATGCCCCTTTCCACAGTTTAGACGCATTCCACAATTCATTTGACTCATTCATCGGCTTTTTGCATGAAGACTATTCCGTGGTCGCCGCCGACCGCGCGAACGGCGGGTCCTCCTACCCGATCGCCTGCTTCAAAGGCAAGGACGGGGAGCGAAACTGGAATGACAAGGTGTGGGGGGCAGGCCGCAGCTTTGGGGGACTGAATCGCAACCGCGTTGAAATGACGGAGAAGAATGGCACTGTGTACCTATTTGGAATAGAGGCACAAGGCGCCTACGCCGAAGCCTTCAACATGGACACTGGAAGGGTGCAATTCCGGTTCTGCACCAGTTATTGGTTTCACTTCTCTGAAAGGTGGGACTTGGAATAGGGCTTGAGAATCCTTTGCGGGGTCAGAACGTAGCGTGGGGAACGTGGTGGATGGAGTCCGTCGCGTAGCGACGGCTGATGGTAGCCCGGCGTTTCAACGCCGGGTAAGTCCGGCAGGAAGTCATAAGCGTCACGTTAGTGACGCCTGAAGCGTGATGGATCCACGGGGGTGTGGGGTTTCACGCGTCGCTAACGCGACGCGGCATCGCCGGTGAGGTGTTCGGCTTGCCGGCCTTAAAAGGCCGGCCTACCGTCAAGCGTCGCTCCGCGACGCAAGAACAAGTTGGCGAGGCACGCAGTTTTGAGGGCCAGCCATGACGCGAGTCGCGCTTACCTGCCCGTTGCTTGTCTTGTGCCTCCTTCTATGCCGGCCAGCGATCGCGCAGGCCGATGAGGACATTAAGAAGCACCTGCCCGGCGAGCGGCTTTACAAGGCCGTGGAACTCAACTCAGACGACGAGGACTTTTTCAAAGATCCGGCGACGACCGTACAAGCCGCACTGGACCGGATCGCAAAGAAAGGCGAATTTGACTATCGCATCAACGATGACGCATTCGAGGCGAAAGCCGGGGGCACAGCCAAGCAGCGTCTGTCGGCCAAGTTGAAAGAAGGCGGTCCGTTTTCAATCACGAAGGATGTGACACTGGCGACGCTGCTGAATGACGTCCTCGCGCGCATGCCGGGCGAAGGGGAGGATGGCGCCACCTTTCTTCTGCGTGCGGACCATATCGAAATCACGACCCGCGGGGCGGCGCGATTGGAGATCTACCCTGCGAACTTCGCCGGACCCTTTATGCCGCTCGTCAACGTGGACTTTGACCAAGTTCCGTTGCCGGAGGCACTGAAGGAGCTTGTTGTTCTGAGCGGCATTCGAGTAAAACTTGACCCGCACACCGATGGTCGTAGCAAGAGAGTCGTTACTCTCCGTCTGAAGAATACGCCTGTCGATACGGCTGTGCGCCTGGTTGCCGATCAAGCCGACCTGACGTCCTTACGCATTGATTACACACTGTCTGTCACGACCTTCAAGCGCGCCGCGACTGTGCCAACGGATTTGCTTGGAGCAAGCGATATCATCGAAAGGCTGAGCATCGAATATCCCACTGCCCCTTACGTGCGAGCGAGCAGGTTGCTTCGGCCCTTCACCTCACCTGTCGTTTTCGGAGGTACACGTGCAGAGACGCACGCGATGTATGCGCTGCTCGGGAGATCGGTGACGGTTTCTTCCGACGAGAGCGAGATTCTCAAAGACAAGAAGGCAACGGTCAGGGATGCCATGGATTGGCTGGCGCTGCGGTGGAAGTTTGCCTACGAGGTGAATGAAAGAGCGTTCGAGGGTGCTGGGCGAACTGGCTCTGAGGCGTCTCTCAATACTCCGTTCTTGAAGGACGGCGCGTTTGAAGTGAGCAAGGACACCGCCTTGGGTACGCTCCTGCAACGGGCAGTTTCCCGTATGCCGGGCAAGGGCGCCGATGCGGCGACTTACCTCGTGCGGCGCGATCACATCGAAATCACGACCGTTGCCGCTCTTCGCCGCGAGAGTTACGGCCCCATGTATAAAGGGCCGTTCCGGCAAGTGGTGAGTGTGGATATCAAGAAGCAGCGGCTCGATGAGGCCGTCGGTGAACTAGCTGACAATGTGTCGGTAAACATCGTCATCGACCCACGGGCCGAGGCTGCGGCAAGGGAGCGTGTGACCCTTCAATTGGCGAACATGGACATCGACGACGTGCTGCGCATCCTGGCAAGCATGGCCGGCATGCGCGTCTATCACGTCGACAACGTGTTCGTGCTGGCCATGCCGCAACATGTCCGGGAGATGGACCAGCGCGATGGGCAGCGGCAAAGGGGAATCAGCGCCCCGCAGTAGCCGTCAAGTGGTTCATTCAATCTCGAACAGAGGTCCACTGGGGTCGCGGGGTATCAGGCGTTGATGTTTGCTATCGACCAACAAATCGAGCGCTTCCAGCACGATGGCGCCGATGAGCGCATCCTTACGCTGTGGCTCGACAATGGCGTCGAAGGTGCTGTCACGGCCCAGAAGCTCAATATGCGCATCCGCGACTTCCCAACGCAGCCGAGTACGGCCGTCTGCGTAGCGAACCTTGGCCTTCCGCTTTTGCCTTAACCCCAGTTGCTTGGCGACCGACTCGGGAAGCACCAAAGAAGCAGCCCCCGAGTCAACGATTGCTTTTATCGTCTGACGACGGATTTTGTCAGGAGCCAGAGCGCCGCGATCGGCCATCACCATATCCCCGTAATTTGCGATTTCCACATCGACGAGGGTTCGACCCACGGTCTTCTCTCCCACGAGGTTTCTGATCATGGCAGTTCTCCGGCGCAGCTTGAGGTCCACGATTCATCTTAGGTGCGAACCCGTACTCGACGCAAGACTGGGAGGAATCAGAGCAACAAGGCAAGTTTGGTTCTCTGGAATCCTCTTAGCATTTATGTCGTCGTGTGCCACATATGGTAGTCGGTTCGCTACTGCGCCAGGCAACGAGATCCCGAACACCAGCGGTTCAAAATGGATGAGAACCTGGCCATCGATCCCGTATCATCGACCTCGCCCGCTGCGGATTCCACAGAGGGACGCCAGCTAACGCAGGCTCAGGCAGGAACGCAGTCCTCGGTTGCACTTCGCATCTCGAAAAAGAGATTGGCTTTGGCGCTGGTCATCGCAGCGATCTCGGATGTGATCGCGATCTTCATTGTCGCGCTTCCTCCTCTTGTTTGGGCGTTGGACTTTGTGACAGCGCTGCTGCTATTCATGGTGCTCGGTTGGCGATGGCTGCTCTTGCCCGGCTTGATATTGGAGGCAATTCCCGGTGTGGCTGTGTTCCCGTTTTGACTCGTCGTCGTGGCGGCAATCGCCATTTGGGGCAGCGCACGGCCCAAGTTGAAATAGTTACCGGTCGCCGTCGCCAACGCCAAGCATGCCAAAGCGCTGGATCAAACTCGCGCAGGCATGGCTTACCGCGATCAGTGCACAATTACCTTGCATTTTGGAAGCGACTTCTTCCTTTCCTCCAAGTCGGACTCCTCGACGCTCCTTCGCCGAAGGAAGAGCGTTTTGAGCGTCTTCAATTCCTTCAAGGCATCAAGCTCCGCAGGCTCAATTGATAAGCAGTCGAAGTCGAGCCAGGTAAGACTTTTTAGGTCTCGCAGCTCTGTCAATCCGGCGTTCGTAACGGATGGCCTATGGTTCCAACGCGGCGCGCTGCCACTTCAAACGTCGGCGGCCGGCAATTCGTTTGCCAAATTGGCGAGACTATCGCGCGCCTGGCCGTGTCCTGCCAAAACTCGTTTGCCCCGCATGGCCCTGGCGGGTAAAATCCACTCCTCCTCATTAACCTCGGACGGCGTCTTCGGCGGAGGATCCAATGCGCTTATTGCAACAAATCTCGATCACCCTGATGCTTATTATTTCCGCATCGACGTACGGCGACGAGAAAGTCGAGCCAACGTACCAGGGGAAGCCGGTCGATTTCTGGGTCAAGCGACTCGAGAGCGACGACGCCAAGGAACGCGAGCTGGCGATGAAAGCCGTCGAGGCCTTCCACAAGGACGCTGCTCCGGCCGTGCCAATTCTTCTCCGATGGCTCAACGATCGCTGTGACGAATACCGGCATTTCGCGGCCGACCGACTCCGGGACATCGGTCCAGGCGCCAAGGATCATCTGCCCGACCTGATCGCGCAGCTCAAGAATCCGGATTACTATGTCCGTACTCGGATAATGTGGACGCTCGAGGCGATTGGGCCGGATGCCAAGGCGGCGGTGTCGCCTTTGCATGTCATTTTCTTCAAGGAGAAGGAGCAGAAACTACGAGCCGGTGCTCTCGATGCCATTGCGGCGATTGATCCCGAAAATGCTGATGTGCGTGCGACCGTTTTGGGGTATCTCCAGCGCGGTCCGGCCGCCGTCGCTCGTTGGGAGCCAATCCTTAAGTATCTCCAGAAAGCGGGCCCGTCCGCGAAGGCTGCGATACCTTCCCTCGAAAAAGCGCTCGGTTCCAGTTCCTATGACGACAAACAGATTTGCATAACCCTGGGCAGAATTGGCGAGGCTGCTGTGCCGGCGCTCTTACGACTCTCGAAGGACAAGTCGCCGGAGCTGCGCGGCCGGGCGATGAAGGGCTTCGCCGAGATGGGTCCCTCGGCCAAAAGCCTCGTCCCCGCCCTGGAACAAATGCTCCTCGATGAGGAGCCCGATGTCGGCATCGAGGCGGCGCGAGCCTTGTGGATCATTGACAAAGACGAAAAGGCGATGGCGTTTTTTGTGGATCGTCTCGAAGCCGACTACAAGATTGCCACCAAGCCGTCGCCTGCCGAGGGCGACCCCAAGGGACGAACCTGGGCGGGGATAAGGGCTATGAACATCGCGCACTACCTTTCATACATCGGGCCTGAAGCGAAGTCGGCATTGCCTGCCCTAAAGAAATGGTGCGGCCTCAAGGAAAACCCTGACGAAAACTACTTGAACTTCATCAAGGATGCCATCGAAAAGATCGAAAACAAATCAGAGGACAAGTGATTCGCTGAAATCGAAGGGATGCGTCACGTGTGCCGAACCGGTGGGGTGGCCGGGGCTGGCACACTGTCAGAATCGAGATCGCATTCACAAACTAAGCCCCGGCCCCATTTGGTGCACGGAGCCGGGGCTTAGTCGTTGTCAGCATCCAGGTGTTGAAACGATGCCAGCCCCGGCCACACTGCCGCCGCCAGAAGACGGTCAGGCCCCAACGAAGTTGCCCGGCCAATCGACAATTGCGTCTTTTCGCGATACCTCGGGCGAGCCAGGTCGGGAGGGGCGGCCACCGTGGCAAACCCGGCGGTGGCCGTGGTCTCAAGACGCTCGCCAGTTTATTTGGTTCGGAGATTCAGTTGGAAATCGAAGAGATGCGTCACGTTTGCCGAACCGGAGCGTAACGCACGAGGGTCGCTTGTTTGTGTGTGTGCGCTGCGCCGCGCATTTCATTAAGTACCGTGCTGACAAGAACATAATGAGATGCGCTGCCATGCGCATGGCAAAAGAGGGCGCCTGCCCCCGTCAAGCGCCCTTCTTAGGTTGACGGACTCGAACTCACAACGGATCACTGTCCGCCGCCCGGATTGGCACCGCCGCCGCCGCCACGATTGCCACGGCCGCCGCCACCTCCGCCATTGCCGCCGCGACCGCCACGCCCGGCGAAGGGATTGGTCTGGAGCGTTTTCAAAGCCTCCTTCTGCTTATCCGTCAAGATCTTACTGATCTTGGCGTCGATCTCCTTTTGCAGATCTTCGATTTGTTTTTTCTGGTCGTCGGTCAACTCCAGGCTAGTCTCTTGGTTGGGGGAGAAAATCTGGCCTGCAAGTTGGAACGTTCCGGCGCCGCCGAATGCCGGTTGTTGGAGCTCGAACGCCACGCCCAGCAAATCCTTCACAGCCGCGTTCTGCGAGTCGTTGAGCACCTTGGTGACACGATCCATGGCGTCCTTTTGCAGCGCGGCCACCTTCTTTTGCGTCTCAGGATCCATGCCGCCTCGCCCGCCACGGCCGCCACCTGGATTTCCGCCGCCCTGACCACCGGCAGCTCCGGCACGAGCATCGCGAATGTCTTTTTGAAGCTCGTCGTTGAGCTCCTTAATCTGATCGCTTTGCTCATCTGTCAGCTTCAACGTCTTCTTGATATCGTCGCTTTCGAATAGGACGAGGTGAAGCTGCTGATTCTCGATCTGGTGCAGCCGCTTGAACTGATCCGCCGAGAGAATGGTGCTGACGGCCTTGTCATAAGCATCGTTGATCTTCTTCTGGATGGCGGCACGCTCTTCGCGCGTCAACTGCTGCGCATTGGGGCCAAACAGCTTGGCAGTCTCATCGCGCATATCCTCGCGGACCTTAGTAACGGCGTCGGTGATTTTCTGGATTGTGTCCTTGTCGAGCTTGAGCTCCTTTTGCAGCGATTCGTTGGTACTCAATTGGGCCACGAGGTTGCCGCGGCCGCCTCTGCCCATACCACCGCCACGGCCGCCACCGCCCCCCTGTTGGGCGTCCGCCCAACCGACAAGTGCGAGCCCAAGAAGCAAACCTAATGCGAGTTTTCCGAGATGCATCACCTATCTCCTAATGGATCAAGAAACCACCGAAATCTTTGGCACCATTGACGATAGTCCGTAAGTGTGAACCCCGCAGGGGCGGTTGCGTTTCGCGCGGCGGGGTTTTTGTTACGCGCCGTTTGGGCCCGGCGGCGGCCAGCGGTTGCCGCCCCCTTGCCGCAGCCGGTAGCCCGCTCTCGAGCCTGTTGCAGAATTAGCGCTGTCATTGTGGGATCGTTTAACCCGGAGCCAGCGGCGACGGTGAAAAACGCCGTCGCCGCTGGCTCCGGGTTAAACGATGGGGGTTCCCGCCGTTGATTTTGCAACAGGCTCTTAGTTGTCCTGCTACTGCTCCCAGGGAACGTTGAGCTTTGTTCCGGGCACAATGATGCCGCCGCGCTGGCCGGGCACGACGGAGCCATATCGTTCCGAAAAGACCTCCGGAAGGGGGCGGGCCCGTGCGGGAGCGATCCATAGGCGGAGCAGGTGGCGCTTGCGTTCCGGCTCGGGCCAGTCCTCGAAGGCGGTGCGATCATGCAATAAGGTGTGGTTGTGAACGAACTGCAAATCGCCGGCTTCTAACTGCATCGTGAAATGAAGGGCGGGATCATTGGACAGGGCATCGAAAAGATCGAGCGCCTCGACTTGTTGCGGTGTGAGGGGTGGCACTCCCGGGAACCTTCGGGCCGATTCGATGTAGGCGCGTTGATAAACCGCGGACAGTCGATTTTCGTACCAGTTGAACACCGGAATCGAGAAGTATGGCTTTTGTCCGGCCGGAACTTCGCCGCGGCGGTCGGTTTCGATGGGTGCGAAGAGGACCTGAGCAAGATCGGGGCGGCGCTGACGGATCTCATTAAAGATGGTGACGGAACTGACCAGGCTCGACAGCCCGCCCGACTTCGCCGGCTGCAAGCACAAGAGCCCAACCACGTCGCAGGAGTCGGTGTGGTAGTTTTGCCGTTCGCGTGTCTGGTAGATGCGGACGTTGGGATCCTGGCTGGAAAGCCCGGCATCGCGGACGTGGCCCAAGAGATGCCCCTGGCTGTTTTGCGAACGCAAACTTCCCCAGTGCAGACCCAATCCCAGAAAGGCAAGCGCGGACAGGCGCCGGCCCCAGCGCTCTACGGGGAAGCCGCGCAGGAGCACGAAGCCCCGTCCGTCCAGAATCTCATCGAGGATGCCACGCAAACGCTGCTGCAGAGTCGGCAAGGGGAAGTCTGCCGGTCCGGCCTTCTGCCAATCAAAATCGGAGCGTGCAAGGCGTTGAGCGGCGGCTTCGATCTCGATGAGCTCTACCGGCGACAATGGCTCGATCCAGTCCGGCCGCGAGGCAACCTCTGGGCCGTACCACGCCGAAGCGTTGCGGATGGCTGGTGGCAATTCGATCACGTTGTTCATACCATCTTCGCCGGGTCCACCACTCGGTCAAAATCCTCGTTGGAAATCAAGCCGCTGCCGACCGCTGCCTCTCGGAGCGAAAGGCCCTTCTCCATTGCCGTCTTGGCGATCTTGGCGCAATTATCGTAGCCAATGACCGGACTCAGGGCGGTTATCAGCATCAAGGACCGCTCGAGATACTGTTTGATCTGTTCCTCATCGGCCTTGAGCCCGTTGACGCAGTGTTCCCTGAACATGGTGCAAGCGTCGGTGAGAATGATCGACGAGTGTATGAAGTTGTGAATGATCACGGGATTGAAGACGTTGAGCTCGAAGTTGCCTTGCGAGCAAGCAAAGGCGACGGCGGTGTGATTGCCGTAAACCTGGACCGCCACCATGGTCATGGCTTCGCACTGGGTCGGGTTGACCTTGCCCGGCATGATGGAGGACCCCGGCTCGTTTTCGGGAAGGATCAGCTCGTGCAGCCCGCAGCGCGGTCCTGAACCCATCCAGCGGATGTCGTTGGCGATCTTCATCAGCGAAGCGGCCAGGGTCTGCAGTGCGCCGCTGGCCATGAGAATCTCGTCATGTGCCGAAAGAGCTGCGAACTTGTTGGGATGCGACTTGAACGGCAAGGAGGTCAACTCGGCGATCTTCTGCGCCATTTTCTCGGCAAAGCCGGGCGGAGCATTCAGACCAGTGCCCACCGCGGTTCCGCCGATGGCAAGATCATAGAGGCCCGGCAGCGTCGAACGAATGCGCTCCATATCGCGATCGAGCAGAGAAACATAGCCGGAGAATTCCTGCCCGAGCGTCAGCGGCGTGGCATCTTGCAAATGCGTGCGGCCGATCTTGACGATATTCTCGAAATCCTCAGCCTTGGTGTGCAAGGCATCACGCAAGTTTTCGACGGATGGCAAGAGTCGAGTCGCCACCTCGGTCGCGGCGGCGACGTGCATGGCCGCGGGAAACGCATCATTGGTGGACTGGGACATGTTGACGTGATCGTTTGGGTGCAACAGTTTCTTGCTGCCCCGCTCGCCCCCCGCGATCTCGATGGCGCGATTGGCGATCACTTCATTGACGTTCATATTGGTCTGCGTACCGCTTCCCGTCTGCCAGATACGCAATGGGAATTGATCGGCGAACTTGCCCTCGATCACCTCGTCCGCGGCCGCGATGATCAATTTGGCCTTGTCGGGGGGGAGTTTGCCAAGGTCGCGATTGACCATGGCGGCTGCTTTTTTCAGGATCGCCATGGCCTTGATCATCTCCGGCGGCATGGTATCGCGGCCGATGGCAAAGTGAATTAATGACCGCTGGGTCTGCGCACCAAAGTAAGCTTCGGCGGGGACGGACACGGTACCCATGCTGTCGGTTTCAATCCGGGTAGCACTCATCTGCACTCCAGGGGTCAGGAGTCAGGAATCAGGGGTCAGGAGTCAGGGGTCAGGGGTCAGGCATGGCTTACTTCAAACAATGTGTCCCGTGGGTAACGGCCCCGCCGGCGCGAAGTGCTGCGGCTACAAGGACCGACTCGGCGATTTCCGCCTCGGTGCAGCCGGCGGCCTTGGCCCGTTCGCCATGAATTTCGATACAGTAGGGACACTGCGTAGTCATGGCGACGGCGATGGCAATCAATTCCTTGGTTTTCGACGGGATAGCGCCATCGGCCATGGCCGCCTTGTCGAAAGCGACGAATCCCTGCCAGGCCGCCGGGGCCAGCTCGGCGAATTTCCGCAGTTTCTTGATGTTGTTCATGTCGTACATCGTTCACTCCTTGAAAACGGTTGTGCGGATCAATCCGGAAGAGCTTTTATATATAATCAATCACCGCCGGAGGGGTGGCAGAGCGGCCGATTGCACCGGTCTTGAAAACCGGAGTCGGGGCAACTCGACCAAGGGTTCGAATCCCTTCCCCTCCGCTCTCAGCTAGCCGCGGACGCGTCAAGGTGATTCAGGTCCTCGACCAGAGCAAGACCAATCGTCGTAAATCGGTCGTACACTGCCGGATCATTGCTAAGCAGAGTAAAGATGGTGACCGCAGTGCGGCTTACCTAAAGGCCCGGAAAGGCTCGTCCCGCAAGTAACTTAGAATATCCTGCATTCCCATAACGTGCCTTTCAGTTTGCGGAGATGTCGGCACCTAAGCGTCACGGTAACAGCCCCAATTCCTTGCCTGCCTTGGTAAACGCCTCGACCGCCTTTTGCAACTGTTCCTGAGTATGTGCCGCGGAGACCTGAATGCGGATGCGTGCCTGGCCCTGCGCGACGACGGGGAAGCTGAAGCCGATGACGTAAATCCCGAGCTCCAGCAGCCGGTCCGCGAGCTTAGTGGCCAGTGCCGCGTCGCCGATCATCACCGGCATAATCGGATGTTCGCCGGGTTTCAATTTGAAACCAGCAGATTCGAGGGCGTTGCGGAGCCAACGCGCATTGTTGTGCAGCCGTTGCCGCAATTCGCCGCTGCCTGCGATTAATTCTACGGCCTTGATCGCCGCTGCGGCGATGACCGGTGGTAGTGAGTTGGAGAACAAATACGGACGCGAGCGTTGCCGTAAGAAATCGACGACCGGCTTCCGGGCCGCGGTGAAACCGCCGGCGGCGCCGCCTAGCGTTTTGCCCAGCGTGCTGGTAATAATGTCCACGCGGTCCAGGACACCCAGCTGCTCCGGCGTCCCGCGTCCGTTCGAGCCGAGGATCCCGGTTGCGTGGCTGTCGTCCACGACCACGACAGCGTCATACCTGTCGGCGAGGTCGCAGATCTCCGGCAAGCGGGCCATGTCGCCGTCCATGGAAAAGACGCCGTCCGTCACGACCAGCCGAAGTCGGGCCTCCTTGGCCTGTTGCAGCGTCTTCTCCAGCTCGGGCATGTCCGAGTGACGATAGCGCAACCTTTCAGCCTTACACAGGCGAATCCCGTCGATGATGCTGGCATGGTTCAGTTCATCGCTGATGACCGCATCCCCCTCTCCCGTGAGGGTCTCGAACAGCCCGCCGTTGGCATCGAAGCAGGACGTGTACAGAATGGCATCATCCTTGCGCAAGAATCGGGAAACTGCCTCCTCTAATTGTTTGTGCAGCACTTGTGTGCCGCAAATGAATCGAACGGAGGAAAGGCCATAGCCGTAGTGCCGCAGACCCTGATGAGCGGCCTCAACAATATCGGGATGATTCGCGAGTCCCAAGTAGTTGTTGGCACAGAAGTTTATAACATCCCGGTCATTCACACGGATGGCCGAGCCTTGCGGCCCCTGAAGCTGCCGCTCCCGCTTGTACAGCCCCTTTTTTTGTAGGTCATCCAGTTGAGGTGCGAGAACTTTCAGTAGATGTTGGTCGCTCATAGTTAGGTTCCTGTGGCAAAATGCCAGACGAATGGACGTCAAGATTCCTTGGGTTCGGCGTCTAGAATATGTGTGGAATCCGCGCCCGTGAACTAGATTTTAGTGAAGGGAGCGGATTTTCAGGTTATTATGAAGCTTGTATAATCACTTGGAGTATTTTACGAGACCACCTTTGCCCGCTCGTGTTCAATGTATGTAAGCACAATTCAGCAGCAGAGGAGATCGCTGTGATGCCGCGCGTTCCTACCCCTTTCCGAAACCGGGTGCATTTCCTGGCCTTGATGGCGGCGTTGGTCTTGTTCTTGCCGCAGCTTCATGCGGATCAATCCAAGGGCTCGACGGAACCGAAAGACACCAAGACTCCGCTCATCGTACCGGAGGTCTTCAGCAAAGTCGCTCCGGAGAACGTGGACGACCTCAAGTCCATGGAGTCCCATGTTCGCACTTTGGTGCAAAAGGTCATGCCATCGGTCGTTTGTGTTCGCGTCGGCAATGCCTCGGGCAGTGGTGTGATCGTCAGCGAAGACGGTCTGATTTTGACTGCGGCACATGTTGTCGGCAAGCCCGGACAAGATGTCGAAGTCATCCTCAGTGACGGTAAGACCAAACTCAAAGGCAAGACTCTCGGAATGCACACGAGTATCGACAGTGGCATGATGAAAATCACCGACGAAGGCAAGAAATACCCATTCGTTGACATGGGGGAATCGGCCAAGCTCAAGAAAGGCCAATGGGTGCTGACGCTGGGTCACCCGGGCGGTTTTCAACCAGGCCGTTCCCCGCCCGTCCGGCTTGGCCGGGTGCTGGAAACCGATTCACACAAAATCCGCACCGACTGCACAGTGTTCAGCGGCGACTCCGGCGGACCGCTCTTTGACATGGAGGGCAAGGTTGTCGGTATTCACAGTCGCATCGCCAGTTCGCTGACCATCAACTGGCATGTCCCGATCGATACCTTCCGTGAGACCTGGGACCGGCTTGTCAAAGGTGACAAGTGGGGCGGTGCACTCGCGTCCGACGATCTGCCTGATGAGCCAAAGAAAGCCGAAGCCTGGTTGGGGATACAATCGGATACTAATAAAGACGAATGCATCATCACGACCGTGGTACCGAAATCTCCGGCCGAAAAGGCTGGCCTCAAGAACGGCGACCAGATCGTCAAATTCGGCAGCAAGAAGGTTGAGACCTTCAATGATTTGAAGATACTCCTCAACCGGCAACAACCGGGCGACAGTGTAGCCATCGAAGTGAAGCGCGACGGCTCATCCGTAACTCTCAATGTCACGCTCGGCGACACGGCCGATAACAAGTAAGCAACCATGGCGCAGGCTCACCCCGCGGTGGGCCTCAACGTCCCGGAGCATAAAACCTCATGTATTCCTTCCACTTTTATCGCATGCGACTTCTCAGTGTTGCACTTTTAGCTGCCGCTACCCTCGCAGTCGGCAATTCGGCGCGGGCTCAACGCGACGATATTTACAAAAACGGTCCGAAGGTACTTGCCGCCTATCGTCAGGTTGTCGCCAAACCCAGCGAGAGCACCGTGCGGGTGCGCTGCGATGGCAAGGACGCGGCTTACGGTACGATCATCCAGGCCGATGGCTACATCCTTACCAAGGCCAGCGAGCTGAAAGCCCCGATCGTTTGCAAGCTCAAGGATGGCCGCGATCTGGACGCCAAGATCGTCGGCGTTCAGGAAAAATACGATCTTGCAATGCTCAAGGTGAATGCGAGCGACCTCAAGCCGATCGATTGGCGCAAGAGCACCGAGGCACAGCTCGGCGCCTTTGTGGCCTCGCCCGGGCTCAGCGAAAACCCCGTTGCGGTCGGCGTCGTCAGCGTCGCAACGCGCGAAGGTTACAATGGATTCGTTCCCGATCCGAAGAGTGGCTTTCTAGGCGTGCAAATGGCGAAGAGCGAAACCGATCCAGCCGTTATCGAGGACGTTTTGCCAAACACCGCTGCCGAAAAAGCAGGCCTGAAGAAAGGCGACGTCATCTTGAGCATCGAAGGCGCCAAGATCAAGGACCAACTGGCCGCGCGCCAGAAGCTCGGCAAATATAAACCGAACGATGAAGTAACGCTCAAGGTCAAGCGTGGCGACGAACAATTGGAATTGAAGGCCAAGCTCGGCAGGAGGCCCCGTGAAGACAACATCGAACTGATGGGGCCTATCAGCGAGCGGAACTACGGCTTCCCCATTTTCCTCGAACACGATACGGTCTTGAAGCCTTCGGATTGCGGCGGGCCGCTAGTGGATCTCGATGGCAAAGCTCTGGGCATCAACATCGCTCGCGCCGGCCGCTACGAGAGCTACGCCATTCCTTCCGAGAACGTCCAGCCCTTGATCGCTGATCTGATCTCGGGCAAGCTGGCGCCCAAGGTTGCGGACAAACTCAAGGACCTACGCGAAGCCATCGCCAAGATGGAGGATAAGCGCGACGCGCTCATCAAGAAGATGGCCGAGGCCACGGAAGTCATGAAGAGCAGCGAGAAAGAAAAGGCCGAGGTCGAAAAGAAACTCGCCGAAGCTCGAGAGTCGCTCAAGAAGCTCGAGACCGAAAACACCGAGGACACGCAATCCAAAGACAAGGATGAGTAGCTGATGAAACTCGCGAGCGGCGGGGCAAGTCCCCGCCGTTTTCGTTTCGCGGCTATCGTCGAATATGAGCGACTCCACAGCCAAGCAGCTTCTTGCGTTACTCGCAAGTCCAACGGTCGAACTCCGCCGTGCCGCTGCACTAGTCGTTGGCGAAATCGGCAACCGCGATGGTGTCACATCCGAAGCGCTGTGCCAGGCCATCTCCGATGGCGATCCGCAAGTTCGTTTGCACACCCTCGAAGCGATCGGCAAGCTGAAGATTGACCGCGGTCTTGAGCCGTTGTTGACACGGGTGGAACAAGGAGGCCCTGAAGCGGAAGTCGCTGCACTGGCGGCGGCACGATTGGGCGCCAAAGGCAGCCGCGCCCTTCAGGGGCTGATGGGGAAGGTTGCTCCCGGCCTTCGCCGTAAGATCGCCGCTGCACTGGGAGCTTCGGGCACTGCCTCCGCCGAGACTGCGGCCCTGGATGCCTTGCTCGACACCGACCCCGGCGTTGTCGAAGCGGCCGTCAGCTCTCTCGCCGGCGAAGTACCGACGCTAACGGGGTCGCACCGTCAGTCACTCGCCGATCACTTGATCGAACTCCTCAAGCACTCCCGAAAGCAACCGCTGGCGCTCGCTTCCGAAGCCGCTGTGCTGCGTCTGCTGGCGGTGCTCAACGAACCGCGTGCCGAGTCCTATTTTTGGGACCGGATCGATCCGGCGCGGCCGGCAGAATTGCGTGCCGCCGCGCTGCAAGGCTTGGGTCAGCGCGCCGTCACCCCGAGTGGTGAACGACTCAAGCTGCTGATGCGCTGTGGCGCCGACACGGACTTTCATATCGCCGCTCCGGCGATGATGTTGCTCCGCGCCGTCAAGGTCACGGACCGTACCGCGGCCGACTGGCTGCCCCTTCTTCAGCGAGGCGATGTCACTGTCCGCCGCATGGCGCTGGAAAAAGTCGGTGGCCGCGATACTGCCGAGATCGCCGCCGCCCTCACCTCGCAACTGGATCACCCCGATCGTTCATTCCGCGATGAGGTCCTGTCCCGCTTGACGAAGTTGAAGTACGGTCCCCAGGCGCTCGTTCAAGCGCTCCTGGAAGCCGACACCCCTGATCGCGCCTGGGCGCTGGTTCGTATCCAGCAGCCACTTGCCAATTCCTATGCTGCCGATCAGCGCTTGAAGCTGCTGAAGCTGGGCTGCAAGTACCTGGAAGAAAACGACCGCCGCGCGGACGCACTATTGAACCTCGTCCGCCAAGCCGACCCGGCGGAGCTTCGCGACCGGCTTGAGGCAAGGGCCATCGAGCTTCGCAAGAAAAAGAAATTTGAAATGGCGCTCATCTATTTGCGACTGCTCAATCGCGATCCGGCTACCGGCTTGCCGCTCCGCTTCGAGTATGCAAGCTGCGCGCTGAAGTGCTCGGCCAAAGACCTCGCCGGCGAGGCCCGCTCCGCCGATCCCGCGATTGGGCAATTTGCCAACCTTTTGCACCACCACGGTGCTGAGGTCTTACCTTTGGTACAAAAAACGAAGTGGCTCGAAGCCGACGATCTTTTCTACCTCGGCTTCCATTTCAGCGAGAAGGAACGTCAGGATAAAGAATTCGGCGGCGAATTACTCAAGCTCGCCATTGCCCGCTCACCACGGTCCCAGGTAGCGAAGGACGCCAAGAACAAGTTGAAACAGACGGGACTGACCTAGACTAGTTCCTCCGCCAACACAGCCATCGAATAGGCGCACGCCGCTGTGGAGACGTCCGCGCCGAGTACCTCGCTGAACGATAGGATGTGCGCTACTCCATTTCGTAGCACCTTTTTCGCGAGAAACTCGCCGGAACCCGCCAAGAGTATGGTCTCTGGGGGCGCGGGCAACGATGCAGCCACTTTGTCCACCGCCGTCGCCACCGTATCAGTCCACCGGTGTAGTAGCTGAGTTGCGAGGCCTTCGCGCTCTTGAGCGGTGGAGGTTTCGACGTCTGCACAGATCATGCGCGCCAATCGCGCCTCGGCAGCGGAACGAATCGCCGGCCGACCATCCGCGGTATCACCATCTCCGTGGTTTTCTCCAACGAACCCCAACACCAGCAACACATCCTGCATCGTGGCGAAGGATTCCGCGGCTCCGCTGGTGCCCAAGAGTACGTTTAATGGCGTTCGCCGCGCTCCCAGATAAACCAGCTCTCCAAAACGTAGCCGTTCCGCATCGCATCGGCCTTTAGGCACTGGATTACCGTCCAGCAGCGGCACAATATCCGTCGTGGTCGAGCCTACATCGATCAATAGCGCCGGCCCGCGGCGTGCGAATCGGCTGGCGAAGTGTGCCAACGCCAGCCAGTTGGCCGAGGCGACTTGCAGGGGTTGCGCTCGCGCCTCATCCAGTGCCACGAAGCGAGCGTCGTTACACCAAATGCGAACAGGATTTCGGGATCGCAGGCCCGCTACCGCGTCAAGGATTTGAAGCACGCCGTCTCGGCGCGAAGGGAAGCAATCGCACAACTCTCCGGTCATCGTGACGGCAAGAAGTTCGTGCTTTGGCCAGTCCGCCAGAAACTCTTCCAGCATCGCCGTGAGCGAGGCTGGATTCTTCCAAAGGGCAAAGCGTGTTGTCCGCGCTTGCCCGCAAGTGTGCGCTGCTTTGAGATTGGCCCCGCCGATGTCCAGCCCAACAACCGGCATGACTCACGAGTGGCTAGATCCGGTCGTCCTTGCGCTCCTCACCGAGAACGCTTTCCAGCTCCCGGATTGCTTGCTCGACTCCGTGCAGGTTGGGGTTGAGCCTGTGGCTCTCGCGGAACGCTTTCAGCGCCATTCGCGGCTTGCGCAGGTTCATGAAACACTGAGCCATCCCCGCCAAGGCGCCGAAGTGACATGGATTCAACTTGTAGGCTTTCTCGCAATCAATGGCCGAACGCTGAAACTCCTTCATTTTGAAGAGCAGGACCGCACGTTGGTTGTAGGCCTCGGCGAATTCGGGGGCCTTGCGAACGAGAGTATCGTAGCCGGCCAGTGCCTCCTCGCGATTGCGGATCTTCATCAGCCGTTGCAATTCCTTGTTGTTCGCCTCGGCGTCGGCCCGGAACCACACGCGCCACATGGCATCGCCTGCGAGTGTCCGGACGATCATGTCGTCATCGCGCAGATGCTCGGCCAATAGGTGATTGGAGTCCATCGTGCCGGCCACACCAAGTGCCAAGGACGCCGCCCGGCGGCTCCGCTCATTACCATGCTGCAACAGCCGTTGCAACGTTCCCTCGATATAACGCTTCTGCACCACGGCCTTGAAGTTGTTGAGGGCGTTATGGCATTTGCGTTCCCACTTCTTGGGATCGCCGCCTTCATTGATCTCGGGGAGCTGATCATAAAACTCAACAAGCAATGCTTTGGCCACGATCGGCACCTCTAGATGGTAGGATCCCAGCCGGCTCTGGCACGTTCCTCACGCCGCCGGCTCCTATGGTTGGATACAGACGAGTCTATGATTCCACGTCTGGACAGCAACCCGAAAAATTACCCCGCCGGCCTGTCTCTGTTAACCCGCGGAAACACCGCGCAAATCACCCATCACAACTCCGGCGTTCCATGAATGCTCCTGCTCATAAAGCAAACTCAGTGCCGCATTAATGTAGCGGAACTCGTGAGAGTTCAACATTGCCGAAGCCTCACGACTTCGGCTACTTTGGCTACTTTGGCTTTTTTCGTATTCCTATTCAGCTTCCTGCCAAGCCATAAACTTCCTCAATATCCAACACCTGATCATTCCGCTCGAACAATTGTCGCATCGCGGCCTGATGGATCTTCATTTTCCGTTGACCCATGGCGATGGCGCCAAACGCCCGCACCCCGTGCCGCTCAATGCCGCTATCTCCAACTTCTACGCCCTCAATCCCCGCGGGAGGCACAGCGTTCAGATCGATCAGCAAGCGGATTCCGTTCAACCGCCGCCGGACGGCCAAGGGTAGCAATTGCACTCCCGCCGCCCCTGCGCCTATCACAACTTCCTGTCCCTCAAGAACAGACAGCAATTCCTCAGCGTTGCGCGGAGAAAGCGGTTCCAGACCGGCCTCCGGCATCCAGCGCGCCACCGCCTCACACGCCTGCTTCGCCGTCTCCATTGTCAATGACGTGATTCGTATCCGTGCCTTTTGACGGGCAAGCAGCATCGCGATTCGTTGTCCCACCGGGCCACTGCCGCCCAAGAGCGTCACTCGGCACGATTTGAGTTCGACTTGTTCTGCCGCGATACGTGCCGTGGCCGCCGCCGTGGTGTTGGCCCCATTCGAATCAAGCAACGCAGATACCGTCAGCCCGAACTGCGGAAGTAGATGATTCTTCACCTCTGCTAGAAGCTCTTCACCCAGCGCGACATTGCGGCCGCCAATGAAAATGGCGGTGTGCTTTAGGTCCTTCGATCCACGCGTGAAAATCGCCCCATGGACGAGGTCGCGTACCTGTTCGCGCCGAACGCCGCCGTAGCTCAGGACTTCATCCGCACCCGAGTCCAGCGCGACGATGCGATCGAAGACGCTCGGCAATGGATCAGTATCAAAGTGAAGGAGAATCTTGCGGTGAGGCGTCATGGTAGTCAAATAGTCCAACCACGGATTGCACGGATAAAGCAGACAACAGTTCGTTCGTGGTTCATGGTCGCCTGCCTTCCATATCCGTGTTATCCGTGCAATCCGTGGTTAAACTCCCAACAACTATTTGTAGAACGGGTGCGCCTCGTTCCGCCGTGCCAGGATTTCCTCCAGCTTCGGCTCGCCCGTCATGGCACGTTTGATGGCCAGTTTGGTTGCCTCATAATTGAACTGATAGATCTTGTCGTTGTCTTTCGCCTCCCAGTGAATAAACACGCCGCACACGCAGACGAAGTGATCCACCAGGTGCTTCGGAATGGTGTTGTCGGCGACGCAATCGGTGACCGCCTTGGCGACCGCCTTCTGTGCCGGCCCAAACATTTGCACCGCTTGGCCCGCGCCCTTGATCGTCACTTTTGTGATGAGCACCGTTGCCGGCTTGCAAATCAAATTCGGCGTGATCACCGCCAGCAGGTTCGAGTGTCCCTGCTGCTGATGCGCCAAGGCGTTGGCAAAAGCAATACCCACCGGCCCGTCCTTGGAGCCGACCATCAAATCGATGTGCGCCACCTCGTTCCCCTCGCCCACTAACGCCTCACCGATGTAGATAGACACTGTCCAGCTCCTTTCCAATGTTTCTGAGCGAACCTGTATACCGATGAATTGCCTGGGGAGGACTATATGAGTGGGAGAGAGTAAGGACACCCCTTTTTCATAAGGCGAGCCGGGAGCGTCAGCGACCGGTGTTCGGTCTTATAATGACTGCGTCATGCCAACAGAATCAGCGTCCACGATACCCCAGGTCCGGCTCAAAATCGCCCGGCGCTCGGGCCATCCCTGGATCTTTCAAAAGATGGTTGAGAAGCCCGCCGAGCGCATCCCGGGCGGCACCGTCGTCGATGTCATCGACCGCGATAACAATTGGGTCGGGCGCGGCTTCTACAACGGCCACTCCCGCATCGCCCTGCGCGTGCTCACCACCAACCGTGACGAGCCGGTTGACCGGCCTTTCTTCGCTCGCAGGCTCGAGCAAGCGATCTACTTCCGCCGCCGCCTGCTGCACCTCGATGAAGTCACCGACGCTTACCGGATCATCCACGCCGAAGGCGACCACATGAGCGGCCTCATCGTCGATCGCTTTGGCCCAACGATCGTCCTCGAGTTCTTTTCGGCCGGCATGTATCGATTCCGCTCTACGATCCAGGAGATCCTCTTGGAACAATTCCCCGGCAGCGAGTTCTACTGGTTTGCCGAGGAGCACATCCAGAAGCAGGAGTCCATGGACTGTCGCGCCCCCGAGCCGCCGGCGCCTGCTGTGATTACCGAGCACGGCGTTCGCTTTCGCGTCGCACCGGGCAGCAAGCACAAGACCGGCTTCTTTGTGGACCAGCGCGACAACCGCAGACGCCTCGCCTCTTTCTGTCAGGGCGGCCGCGTCCTCGACCTCTGCTGCAACACCGGTGGTTTCGCCGTCTACGCCAAGGTGACCGGTCAGGCCGAGGAAGTGATCGGCGTCGATCTCGATGAAGACGCCATTGAACTGGCCCGCGCCAACGCCAATCTAAACCAAGCCCGCATCCGTTTTGTCCAGGCTGACCTCTTCCCCTGGCTCCGCGATATTGTCCCTTCAGGCCAGCGCTTCGACGTTGTCGTCCTCGATCCTGCGAAACAGACCCGCGACCGCGAAGAAGTCGGCTGGGCGCTCAAGAAGTACCTCGACATGAACCGCCTCGCTCTCCAGGCCGTCAAGCCGGGCGGCATTTTCCTCACCTGCTCCTGCACCGGTCTCGTCAGCGAGCAGGATTTCCTCGAAACGCTCCGTCGCGCCGCCTGGCAAGCCGGCCGCACGCTTCAGCTCTTCCACATCGGCGGCGCCGGACCCGACCACCCCTATCTGCTCCAGGTTCCCGAAGGACGCTATCTGAAGGCCGTCTTTTGCCGCGTGGATTGACGCTCATCTCGTCAAGCCCGTCGATCCCGACCAGTTGGAGGCTCATTTGTCATCCGTTTGAGGCCAGGCAGTTCGCTTGGACGACGGTGTTGCTGTGTGTTCCGCCAAGTCCCGCACCCCCCTTGGCGGTGGGGGTAGATTCCATAAGTGCTGTGATCGCATGGTGTTGTGCACAGGAAATGGGCACCGCCGCCAAGTTCCATATATGGCTAGGCCAACTTTGGCGGAGCAGTGCGAACCTTTCAAGTCTGGCGGCGTCTAGTTGGCA
>Ga0207150_1061_pt1 | contig 23590 bp, 24 predicted proteins | sample Alteio_BWMinHeat_32_FD_153526 | JGI IMG/M metagenome (GOLD analysis project Ga0207150, IMG submission 153526) | Enriched cells from forest soil in Barre Woods Harvard Forest LTER site, Petersham, Massachusetts, United States -... | ecosystem: Environmental > Terrestrial > Soil > Temperate forest >...
AAATAATTTCAGCCGTATCATTGACCGACAATGTTGTTTGCGTGACATACGCGCATTGTTCTGGATTTCTTAATTGCAACGTCAGCGCATCTTCAATCGTTTCAATTAAATAAATACCGCTATTTTCATTGCGATATTGACCCATCGTGCCTTCGACCTCGGGATGGCCTGCATGACCAATCAAAATGCATTCGATATTATTTTTTGCATAGCGCGTCACTTCCATATGCACTTTGGTAACGAGCGGACAGGTTGCATCGAATAAATTAAATTCTCGAACGCGTGCTAATTCACGCACCGCTTGCGACACACCATGTGCGCTGAAAATTAACGTCGCACCTTTCGGCACTTCACTAATATCATCGAGAAAAATCGCGCCTTTTGCTTTTAATTTTTCAACGACCGGGCGATTGTGAACCACTTCATGACGCACATAAATCGGCGCACCTAATTGTTCTAACGCGCGTTCGACTATTTCGATCGCACGATCAACACCGGCACAAAAACCTCTAGGATTTGCTAGTAAAACTTTCATAAAGCAATCTCACAATTAACCACGTTGCGCCGATAGATACTGCGGAATCCGCGACATTGAATGTGGCATAGTGCCAACCATGCACGTGAAAATCAATGAAATCCGTCACAAAACCGAAGCGAATGCGGTCGATTAAATTACCGAGCGCACCGCCTAAGACCAAACTCACGGGCAATGCAGTCATCCATTCTGATCGCGGCAAACGACACAACCAGACAATTAAAATCAGTGAAACGGTAATAGAAATGCCCGACAAAAAATACACTTGCCAACCACTCGCGTTTCCTAAAAAACTAAAAGAGGCGCCGGGATTAAATCGCAAAATAAAATTTAAAAATGGAAATACGTGAACAACGGTTTGTTCTGTGAAATGCTTAACGACAAAATATTTTGTGAGTTGATCGCTGGCGATAATAAACAGACTCATCAAAATCCATGGACTGGCTTTTTTATTTGTGTTCATAAATCGCTTCCCAACAATTGCAAATTAATTTTTCATGCAAATTCCCGCATTTCACCCTCGCTCACGACGTTCAACACGCAACGTCCGCATAACTCAGGGTGTGTTTTGTCGGTGCCAACATCGTCGCGGCGCTGCCAGCAACGCGCGCATTTTTGGTGTTGTGATACGATCACTTCGACTACCACACCATGCTCGCTTCGCTCGCGCGCACGGGCTTCCGCCCGTGCTTCTGAACTATTTATTTTCGCATCCGACACAATTAATAAAAACCGCAATTCATCTTTCAACGCGTGCAATTTTTTCATACGCATCACCGGATGCGTGCAAAATAATTTCTGCATCTAATGCGGAACCAATTTTTCCATCCGCACGATAGGTTTCTAATACTTTATTCACCTCATTGCGGACATTCATCAAAAATACCCAATCAAATTGATCTACATTTTTAACAACTGGAAAATCCGTAAACCAACGATTCAAAAAAACAGATTCATTACGTTTTCCCGGGATAAATTGCCAAATTTCATCGGCTGTAAAACTCATGATTGGCGCGAGCCATCGCACCATCGCTTCCAATAAATAATACATCGCGGTTTGACTCGATCGACGCGCAATGCCTTTTTTCGCAGCGGTATATTGACGATCTTTAATGACATCCAAATAAAAACTGCCTAATTCCACGCTGCAAAAATTATGAATCGCATGATAAATCGCGGAGAATGAATACGCATCATATGCAGCAATAATTTCTTTTTGTAATTGCTGCGCGCGCGTAATTAACCACGCATCGAGCGCGACTAAATTATCTGCATCAACCATATCCGTTTCGAGATTAAAATCCGATAAATTCGATAATAAAAACCGCGTGGTATTTCTGATGCGACGATACGCATCACTACTGCGTTTTAAAATTTCGTCAGAAATACTAATATCATCGGTGTAATCAGATGCCAACACCCACAAGCGCAATACATCCGCACCATAATTTTTCACAATATCAGCTGGTGAAATGGTATTGCCCACTGACTTCGACATTTTGCGACCTTGGGCATCGACAACATAACCATGCGTTAACACCGATTTATAAGGCGCATTTTCGCGCATTGCCACAGCAGTTAACAATGATGTGTGAAACCAACCGCGATGCTGATCTGATCCTTCCAAATATAAATCTGCGGGTTCTTTTAATTCAGGACGTTTTTCTAATACACAAAAGTGAGACACTCCAGAGTCAAACCACACATCTAACACATCAGTAATTTTATCGTAATCATTGCCATCGTTAATTAATGTGTGAATATCACAATCAAACCAAGCATCGATCCCCTCTTTTTCAATTAAGCACGCCGCTTTTTCCATCACCGCTAAAATATCCGGATGTAATTCACCCGTATTTTTATGCACTAACAGCGTAATCGGTATTCCCCACGCGCGCTGACGCGAGATACACCAATCTGGACGTGCTTCAATCATTTTCGTAATACGACTTTCACCCCATGCAGGAATCCATTGCACACTCGGAATATTTTTTAATACATTTTCACGCAAATGATTTTGTTCCATGGAAATAAACCACTGCGGTGTTGCTCTGAAAATCAACGGCGTTTTATGTCGCCAGCAATGCGCGTAACTGTGTGTGATATTTTCAAAATGCAATAAATGGCGTGATTCACGGAGTTTTTCGATGATAGGTTCATTGGCTTTAAATACGTGTAAACCTGCGAAATGTTTCACATCATCGATAAAACAACTTTGCGCATTCACGGGATTGCGCATTGGCAAATTATATTTTGCGCCTACCACATAATCATCTTGTCCATGCGCAGGTGCTGTGTGTACTGCACCGGTGCCTGCTTCAATCGTGACATGTTCACCTAGAATAATCGGCACTTGACGGTCTAAAAATGGATGCTGACATAAAATGTGCATCCCCTCAAATTCCCCGGTTAAAACATTATCTTCGTCGTAGTGATTTACTCGGGGAACTTGAGTGGATGGTAAAATAAGTCCCAATTGTTTTCCGGTTGTTGTTCCGAGAATTTTATAATCAATAATTCCGTAACGCATCATCACAGTTTCTAACAACGCTTCTGCAAGAATTAAATATTTTTGATTCGCATTTACCAAAACATAATTAAATTCTGGATTAACTGCAATTGCTTCATTTGCAGGAAGCGTCCACGGTGTTGTTGTCCAGATAACAATACTGATTTTTTGTATCTGTAAATCCAGCTTAAAAGCAGACAAACATTTTTTAACATCCACCACATCAAACGCCACATCAATCGCCGGCGACACTTTTTCTTTATATTCCACTTCTGCTTCTGCCAACGCCGATCCACATGCCGTACACCAATGCACCGGTTTTTGTCCGCGATGCAAATGACCGTTCGCAACGATTTTCGCAAGTGCGCGCACCGCATTCGCTTCATAACTTTGTTGCATGGTTAAATACGGATGATGCCAATCACCCAATATTCCTAATCTTTCAAAATCTTCTTTTTGACACGCGACTTGTGTGGTTGCATATTCACGACACGCAGCGCGAAATTCTTTCGCGTTTAATTTATCGCCAACTTTTCCCCGCTTTTTCTCGACATTTAATTCAATCGGCAAGCCATGACAATCCCAACCCGGCACATACGGCGCATCAAATCCGCTCAATGTTTTTGATTTAATCACGATGTCTTTTAATGTTTTATTGAGTGCCGTGCCCATGTGAATATTCGCATTCGCATACGGAGGGCCATCATGCAAAATAAATTGTGGTTTGCCTGCCATTTGCTTACGAATCAATCCGTACAGATTTATTTTCTGCCAATGCGATAACATCTGCGGTTCGCGTTTTGCCAGATCTGCTTTCATGGCGAAATCGGTTTTGGGTAGATTTAATGTGTCTTTGTAATCGGTCATGATCATTCATCTTGAATTAATGGGGTTAAAACTATATCACGAGGTGGCTGTTTGCAACACCCCATGCGGCTGCACCCAGCCCATGTGATACGCCAAAAATAAGAATCCAAATAGCACAAATGCGAGCACAATACGCCAGGTCAGCGCTTTTGCTAATGAAACACCTTCGCCGCGGCGACTTAAATAAAACAAACCGCTGCCCAAACAGTATAAAATGGCGATAAATGCGGCGGTAATAATGATTCTTGTAAACATTTTATTTCTCCAGTACTTTTAAAAATCTCTGAAAATCCGCGTCAGTTTCACAGCAATACAATCTATTCGATAGTATCGAACACTTTTGGCCTTTTTCGTTCGATACTATCGAACAGGTCAAGGTTAGAACAGCACAGAAACCCCCGCTGTCGTAATATTCTCTGTCACCGATTCGCCATCAGCACGTTGAAAATTAGCAAATGCGCCATAATTGTGATCATATTCATACTGCGCATAAATTTGAACGCCTGGTGCAACGCGATAAAAAGGCCGAACCGTATATTGCATTTGATTTAATCCATTTCCAATTTCTGCTCTTGCAATAGTCTGCGTTGCAAAAATACTGCGAACACCTAACGCAATAAAAAAGTTATTCGTGATTTGTGTATCACGCGATAACGCAACATCAAATTTAAAGCTGCCAGCATAATCATACAATCGAACATCCGTATCAATAAAAAATGGCATCAAGCCCTCGATACCAACACCGGGTTGCCAATATGCTTTTTTCGCAGGACGATACGTATAATTCGCACCACCCTTGATCGCCCAAAATTGCGAAATCGGATGATAATAAAAAATATCAACATCCGCATCATCGACCTTACCTTTATCTAGTTCAGCATTTTGCATATTAATTTCTAGTTTATGATAATCACTGCCATACAATCCTTTAAAAGAAACTGTTTGAATGTTGTGAATCGGATCTTCACCGACATCTAATAAATTCGAATAATAAATATGCGACATATGTCCCGCGGGATGATGAATTAAATGTAAATCCAATGGACGTGTAATATCTTTTCGTACAATCGGTCGATTCACAAAACCAGTTTTTCCCACAAAATTCTCGGGTCTCATAGAGCCATTGGCGACTTGCGAAATCGTGCTGTATTGAATCACGCGCGCCATACCTGCCAACATGTGATAGGCGTTATGACAATGAAAAAACCATTGACCACTTGCATCGGCATCAACATCAGCAATGATAGTTGCACCTGGTGGCACTAAAATCGTATGCAATAAGGGATCATGCGCACCATGACCATTGCGTAAAATAAACCAATGTCCATGAATATGCATCGGATGAAACATCATTGTTGTATTCACAAAAATAAATCGATAACGCAACCCCGGTTTAAAAATAATGGGCTTCGCTAAATATTCCGGCAATCCATTTATAAACCACATGTAACGATCCATCCATCCAGATAAATCCATGTGAATTACCTTCGCAACTTTTTTATTCGGATTGTTCGTCTTATATAACGCAATTAAATCTTGATAGGGTTTTTTCGTTTTTAATTGCCTTGTTGGCATTTGCATTTCCGCATGTGCATTTGACGCTGCATTTACAGGCATTGAAGACATATTCATTGCAGGAACAGGAATTGGAAATGGTTTAATTGTGTGCGTATTAAATGATTGATGTGGCTGCGTTAACAACACACCAATCGCAGCACCTGACGTATCAATTGATTCCGCATAAATAAAATAAGGATGTGGTTTTTTTATTGTCACGAGCACATCATACGTTTCACCTGGAGAAATCGTGAATTGATGCACAGGAATCGGCCTCACTTCATTACCATCCACCTGCACGATTGTCATTGTTGCGCCCGGAATTTTCACGTGAAAAATTGAACTTGCCGCAGCGCCGATAAATCTCAATCGAACAACATCACCTACTTTCACGTGCGAAATCCACGGATGATGATTGTCGTGTCCATTTAATAAAAATGCATCGTAAGCGACATCACTCAAATCATACAAACCCATGCGTGTTTTTTGCATCATTAAATATTGATCGACAATTTCTTTTTTCTGCATAGCTGATGCATTGTGATATGCGTGCATAAAACGCATCAATGAAGGTTGCAGCGGAAAGTTCGGCGAATAATAATCACCCGATCGTTTTAGATTTTCATAAATTTTATCAGCGGGGGTATGACTCCAGTCGGACAATACCACGACAAAATCTTTATTGGATTTGTAAATCGGTGGATGATGCGGAGCAATAATAATCGCACCATACATCCCTTCTTGTTCTTGCAAACCCGTGTGCGAGTGATACCAATACATTCCCGACTGATGCAATGTGAAGTGATAATGAAAAACACCGCCTGGCGGAATAGGTTTTTGACTCACATTATCAACCCCATCCATTTGCCACGGCACTAATAAACCATGCCAGTGAATCGTTGTGCCTTCATGCAAATGATTAAACACATTAATCGTTACATGATCACCTTGCTTAAAATGCAATGTTGGACCCGGTAATTGATTGTTGATAACAATCGCTTGCGCTGTTTTCCCCGCAAAATGCACGGTTTTATAGCCGACAGTTAGATTCACAACGCGATTGGTTGCAAATAGATGCACCGAAAAAAAAGATGCGATAATAAAAATAAAGAATCGATAACAGAAATTATTCATGATGATCCTCAAAATATTTTTTTGCCACCACAACATCTTTTTCAATCTGCACAATCAATTCAGGTAGCGAATCAAAATGCGCCTCATCGCGAATTTTTTCTAAAAACTCTACCGTGATTTTTTGTCCGTAAATCACTGCATCAAAATCAAAAATAAATACTTCTAATATTATTTTTTTTCCATTAAATGTTGGGCGATAACCAACACTCGCAACGCCATTCAAAATTTTATTATCGAGACCATGCACGCACACGATAAAAATGCCCATCAATGGCACTTGTTTGCGATGCAAATGAATATTTGCCGTTGGATATCCCAGCTGTCGACCAATTTGATCACCGTAAGCGACTTTTCCTGTCAAAGAAAAAGTGCGATTGATGAGCGCAAATACTTTTTTAAAATCGCCTTGTTTTAAAGCATCCCGCACGCGCGAGCTACTAATACGTTCGTTCTCAACCATCGATTGCGTTAATGCATCAACCGTAAAACCGTACCTTTTACCGAGAGTTTTTAACACATCAATATCACCCGATCGTTTTGCACCAAAACGAAAATCATCACCGACGATTATTTTTTTCGCACCCAACTGATCGACTAAAATCTTTTTCACAAACTCTTCGGCGGATAATTGTGCGAGCGCTCGATTAAATTTCAAGCAACAAAAATAATTGACACCAAATAGTTTCACAAAATCCCATTTCTCCGAAAAACGCATCAAACGCGGCATTGGCGCATCTGGCCTAAAAAATTCAGCAGGATTAGGTTCAAAGGTCACTACAACGGATGGCAACTGTAATTCATGCGATGATTCAATCAGGGTTTTCAATAACCGTTGATGACCAATATGGAACCCATCGAAATTACCGATGGTAATCACGGAATTCATTTTATGGGTAAAAGGATCACGGATGAGTTTCATGAAATGTGCACACTTTTCTCGAGATTGTAGCGGAACCACTGTCGGAATTCTATTATACCTCTCTTGTCTTCAACACGGTGATCGAAAATGTCTCACACGCACGCCCATCACACCCAACAATAAAAAATAACTCACCATACCTGCGAACAAAATCAAAATCAAATGCGCAATACGCATAAGCGCATCCCATCCTAACCATGCCGTTACTGTTCCCGCCATAAAATAAATCACTGCCGCCATCGCACCATTTGCAATCACCAATTGCAAAATCGTTTTTCGCCACACTTTCGATGGCGTAAAAATATTCTGTTTAATTAATAAAAACCACAATAATCCCGCATTCACAGTCGATGATATAGATGTCGATAACGCCAAACCTGCATGCTTCAAAGGAAAAATTAATATCGCGTTAAAAATTAAATTCACAACCAACGCGATCGCCGCAATTTTCACCGGCGTGCGAATCATTTGTCGTGAATAAAATGCAGACGCGAGAATTTTAATTAACATAAATGCCGGCAAACCCACTGCAAACGCACTCAAACTTTTTGCGGTCATGATCACATCAAAGTTATTAAATTTTCCATAATGAATCAGCGTCGATAAAATCGGGCCTGACAAAATAAATAATCCTACCGCGCACGGCAATCCAATAAATAACGTGCAACGCAATGCCCAATCGAGTGTTGCAGAAAATACTTTCTCATCTTTTTGTGCATGATTTTTCGATAAATATGGCATCACCACTGTCGCCAACGCAACACCAATAATACCCAGTGGAAAATAAATTAAGCGATCGGAATAATACAACCACGAAATGCTGCCTCTTGGTAAAAATGACGCAAACATATTATCAACCAACAAACTAATTTGCGCGACAGATACACCGAACAATGCCGGCAACATGCGTTTCATCACACGCAGCACACCGGGGTCGCGAAAATTAATTCTAAATCGCGGCATTAAATTCACGCGTTTTAAAAACGGAATTTGAATCAACATTTGCGCGAGACCACCAATAATCACACCCCACGCCAACACATAAATTGGTTTTGCAGAATGCGGCGCCCACAATAATGCAACGCCGATCAATGCAATATTTAATAACACTGGTGTAAACGCAGGCGCTCCAAAAATACCACACGTATTTAAAATCGCGCCCGCAAATGCCGTCAATACAATTAATAATAAATACGGAAACATGATGTGAATCATGTGCACGGCAATATGAAAACGCGCAGGATCTCGCAAAAAACCCGGCGCAAAAATCATAATTAATAGTGGCGCAAAAATTTCTGATAAAACCACTACGCCAGCAACAATAGTTGTTAATGTGCCAGCGACATGATCAATAAACGTTTGCACTTCTTCGTGCGATTGACTGACGCGTTGCTCCGCTAAAATCGGCACAAACGCTTGCGCAAATGCACCTTCGCCAAATAGTCGACGCAAAAAATTCGGCAAACGAAACGCAACGACAAAGGCATCGAACAGCCCGCCAGCACCGAAAATACTCGCCAAAATAATATCGCGTGCAAATCCCATAATGCGTGAAAGCAGTGTGAAAAACGCGACTGTTGAAGTTGAACGTACTAATTTTTGAGACACTATCGATCACTCTCCAAAGCCATCATCACTAAGGTTGCAAAAAAGAGTAGGATATTAAATGTAAGCATTCCAAAAGCGTATGACCAATAACTTGTTGGAGAAATAAAAGAAATAATCGTAGAAATAATCATTAAAAAAACTTGGATTGATCCGACAATTTTTAAACGATAATTACATAACACCACAAGACCTAATAAAATCTCCATGATACCTGCACTAATCATAGCAATCGGTAAGTGTCCGAAATTAGGAGGAAACGTCTGAGACAGCCCTACCCACAAACTACCAATTCCAGAAACAATCCATATATAAGCGATACTCAGTCTTAACAAGGGTCTCAGAAAAAACAATCGTGCATGCCATCGATCTTGCACGCTACTTGTCATTTCATTCAATCCGTCGGTGAATGATCGCGGTGCAAATCCAACCGTATTTTTCAACTGATCAAAAGCTTGATCGGTGACAACGTTATCAATAACCATTAATTTCACACCCGTGGTGCTTAACGGCGCATTTCGAAAAAAATCACCGAATTTTGCAGACAGTTTAATCAAAAACAATGGTACTTTGATATTAATTGCTTTTTTAAATCCCAACCACGCACGCATTTTATTTAACAACGATTGCAGCGATAATTTTTCAGATCCCACCGCACATAACAATTGTTTTCCCGATAAATCCAGTGATTTTTCAACGACGGTTACCAAGTCATGCACATGCACGGGTTGCAATAATTGTTGTCCACCGCCTGGTAAAAAAATAAAAAAAGGTAACGCAGCGAGTCCTCGAAATAATGAACTGCCGCCATAAGATCCTTTTCCATAAACAAACGACGGACGAATAATCACGGAATCAATATTCAAACTTTGTAAATACGTTTCAGCGCTCAATTTGCTTTTCGCATAATCCACATCACTTTTATCGACTCCCAGCGCAGAAATCTGAATAATTTTTTTAATACCCACTTCCTGACACGCATCAAATAATGCACGCGGTGCATTGTAATGAATATCCCACATTGCTTTAGATGTCAGTGTTTGAAACACACCAACACAATTAATCACTACATCGATATTTGATTTCAATAAAAATGGCAACCAATTTGATTTCTCGGTGTTAGACTGAAAATCTGTTTGAATAATACGAACATTATCATTTTCTATCACGCAACTTTCACGATTTCTCACACATCCGATAACGTGATGACCCAACGATACCAATCGATTAATGATTTCACGTGCCACAAATCCATTTGCGCCAGTTACTAAAATATTCATTTGAAAATACTCCAACGTGCTGTGAGATTAAGCAAAACAGTGCCGTAATAATGAAGAACTTTATCACATGCTCATTGACATCTGTAGCATAACACGGCAAAATTTCGCCTCCAGATCAGGGTCTCATTGTCTGAATTGGTAAAACGTCGATGTTGATGCGATTTTTTGCGATAAATTGAGTTAAAAGCGCAGACGTACTTGTTTGTACGTCGAGCATTTTAACGAGATTTATCGCAAAAAAGCGCGCAACAGCGGCGTTTCGGCCTACAGAGTGAGAGATAACTATTTTAGTGGAGCAAACACTTGGCAAACACAGCACAAGCAAAAAAACGCGCAAAACAAGCGGAAGTTAGACGTCAACGCAATTTCAGTCAAAAATCGACCATGCGTACAGCGATCAAAAAAGTATTGAAAGCAGTTCAGGGCGGCGATAAAGCGCTTGCATCCGCTTCTCTCAAAGAAGTGTCAGCATTAGCAGATCGCGCAGTTGGCAAAAACTTGATTCACGCGAACAAAGCCGCGCGCATCAAAAGCCGTTTGAATGTGAAATTGAAAGTGATTGCGTAATCGTTTTTATTTTTGAATGTAAAAACCCCGATTATTTGGGGTTTTTTTTGGATTCATTGAGATAATCCATCATGCTTTGACACAACGCCTGCGTACCTACTTTCGCAATGGCCGATACGGCGAACACCGGCCCCGTCCATTGAATTTCTTCAACAATGCGTTGAATTCGCGGCTCAACTTCTTCCTCAGGTAACGCATCTATCTTATTGAAAACTAACCAACGAGGTTTCTGTAAAAATTCTGGATCATATTGCTTGATCTCAGATTCGATCGTTTTGATATTGTGAATGATCACCGCTTCATCCAGTTCGCTCACATCGACGATATGCCACAATGCAGCTGTTCGACTCAAATGTTTTAAAAAACGATGTCCCAAACCCGCGCCCTCGCTCGCGCCTTCAATCAAACCGGGAATATCGGCGACCACGAAACTTTGTAATTCATCCACACGCACCACGCCCAAATGCGGACGCATCGTCGTAAACGGGTAATCAGCAACTTTAGGCGTCGCATTAGAAATAGCACGTACCACCGTTGATTTTCCAGCATTTGGCAATCCTAATAAACCTACATCCGCCAACACTTTCAATTCGCATTTCAAACGACGGTCTTCACCGATGCCACCTTTTGTCGTTTGACGTGGCGCGCGGTTGGTACTGCTTTTGAATCGTGAATTGCCCAATCCATGGAATCCACATTTTGCAACACACAAACGATCACCCGCTTTCGTCAAATCACCGATAAATTCTAACGTATCTGCATCGTAGACCATCGTTCCAACGGGCACAGCAATGATGAGATCATCTGCGGTTTTACCGGTTCTCATCGCACCCATACCGGACTGACCGCCCTTCGCGCGATATAATCGCTGGTAACGCAGGTCGATGAGTGTATTTAAAGATTCGGCCGCTTCCAGATAAACACTGCCGCCGTCGCCACCATCGCCACCGTCGGGTCCACCGAACGGAATAAATTTTTCGCGACGAAAACTCATGCAACCGTGACCACCATTTCCGGCAACGACCTCAATAATGACTTGATCGATAAATTTCATGGGATAGTTGTCCGTGTCCGTGATCCGTGTCAGTATCACAGACACGGATCACGGACACGGATCACTCACGCAGTTTCAACCGAAACTGTCTTACGACTGTTTGAACCTTTAACTGAAAAGCAAACCTTGCCATCAATCAACGCATACAATGTATGATCACGACCAATACCAACGCCCATGCCAGGATGACAGTTCGTACCACGTTGACGAATAATAATGTTGCCAGCAACCACTGATTCGCCACCAAATTTTTTCACGCCAAGATATTTAGGGTTGGAGTCGCGTCCGTTACGCGTACTACCACCCGCTTTTTTATGTGCCATTGTATTATCCCCTTAGCTATACCGTGCGCCAGCTTCCGCTGGCGCTTCTGAACTCATTCACTAGCGTGTGTTACGCCTGGACCTTAGTGATCTTCACTTGTGTGTAATATTGACGATGCCCTTGGTGTTTCATGTGATGTTTACGGCGTCTGAATTTGATAATGTTAATTTTATCTGCGCGACCGTGTTTTAACACTTCTGCCATGACTTTCGCACCAGCAACCATCGGCGCACCGACCGTCATTTGTTCACCTTCACCAATCATTAACACGTGATCGAAATCGACTGATTGACCCGCTTCTGCCGTTAATTTTTCAACACGTAATGTTTGTCCTTCAGCGACGCGGTATTGCTTACCGCCCGTTTCAATAATCGCGTACATGATTTCAACCCTTTAAAAAAACTGTCATTCGGAAAACCCGAAGAGCGAGCATTGTAGGCAAAATATTTCCAGGTGGCAAGTTTTTCCGAACTTGACAGTTAGCGCACTCACCAATAGCATAGCCGCATGCAAATATCCCCCGAAAAAATTGAACATTCAACTGACATTTTGGAAACTATTCGCGCGCTGGTCGCGAATGATCTGGATGCATTTGATCGCTTAATTCACGACGAATTATCATCGAGCGTGCCACTCACGCGCGAAATTACACAACACATTTTTAAGACGAAAGGGAAACGGTTGCGCCCCCTGCTCGTTATTCTCGCCGCACATGCATTTTCAAAACGCACTGAATTAGAAAAAAAACATATCGAACTTGCCGTCGTCATTGAATTTGTACATACCGCCACTTTGTTACATGACGATGTCGTTGATCATTCCGAATTACGGCGCGGGCAACAAACTGCAAATGCGATGTGGGGCAATGCAGCGAGCGTTTTAGTCGGTGATTTTCTCTATTCGCGCGCATTTCAAATTCTCGCGCGTCACAATGATACGGCGATTTTAAATGTATTATCCATCGCTACAAACTCTATTGCTGAGGGCGAAGTGTTGCAATTGATGAATCAACACGATGCGGATTTATCGGAAGAAAATTATTTTCACGTCATCACACAAAAAACCGCGAAATTATTTTCAGCCGCAACCGAAATTGGCGCATTGCTCGAAAATGCTGGAAATACGGGCCAAAAAGCGATGGCGGATTATGGATTGCATCTCGGCATCACATTTCAAATCATCGATGATTTATTAGATTACGAAACTTCCGCGGATATTACGGGAAAAAATATCGGCGATGATTTAGCCGAAGGCAAAGCGACATTACCCCTGATTTATGCGATGCAAAATGCAACTCCAGAAAAATCATTATTTATTCACAATGCAATTAAAAAAGGCGATGTAACTGCATTATCAGAAATTATTTCTATCTTGAAAGAAACCAATGCTTTAAACGCAACGCGAGATAAAGCGCTAAAACAAGCACAATTAGCACGACAGGCGTTGAAAAATATTCCAGAATCGAAATATCGTCAAGCGTTGGAAGATTTGATAGTATTTGCGACGCAGAGAGAGTTTTAATTTTAGTAGCAGATCAGGCCTCGTTGTCTGAATCGGTAAAACGTCGATGTTGATGCGATTTTTTGCGATAAATTGAGTTAAAAGCGCAGGTGTACTGGCCAGTCCATCGAGCATTTTAACGAGATTTATCGCAAAAAAGCGCGCAACAGCGGCGTTTCGACCAACAGGGTGAGCTGTTACCATTACGGAGTGTAGCTCAGCCTGGTAGAGCACTACGTTCGGGACGTAGGGGCCGGAGGTTCGAATCCTCTCACTCCGATTTATTCCGCCGAATCTTCCTTCGTAATCCCCTGCGCTTCCACAATATGACGCAATTTTTTCAAACCTTCGAGCTGCAATTGTCGAACGCGCTCGCGGGTTAGACCAATCGCTTCGCCCACTTCTTCGAGCGTTCCATGTTCATGACCTTGCAATCCAAAGCGACGAATAATCACTTCACGCTCACGCTCATTTAATTCCGTTAACCACTGTGTCATATGCACTTCCAAATCATCACGCTGCGCCAAATCAGATGGATTCACATTGTGATCATCCGCAATCACATCAACCAATGTTTTCTGACTATCCAGCATGATGGGCGTGTCGATTGAAATCGTATCGGGCGCCAACGATAAAATGTCGCGAATTTCTTCCACTGGTTTATCAATCATTTCTGCAATTTCTTCGGGCGTCGCTTTGTGATTTAGCTCTGTCGATAATTTTTTCGCTGCGCGCAAATAAATATTTAATTCTTTGATGATATGAATCGGCAAACGCACCGTGCGACTTTGATTCATAATCGCGCGTTCAATCGTTTGACGAATCCACCACGTTGCATACGTTGAAAATCGAAATCCGCGTTCTGGATCAAATTTTTCAACGGCAGTCATTAATCCTAAATTACCTTCCTCAATTAAATCTAAAAATGCTAAACCGCGATGGCAATAATGTCGTGCGATTTTCACCACCAATCGCAAATTACTCTCAATCATTTTTGCACGCGCAGAAACACTGCCCTTTTTCACTTCGCGCGCAACACGCAATTCTTCCGTTGCAGTTAATAGGGGTTTAAAACCTAATTCACGTAAATAAATATGCGTGGGATCGCGTGTTTCCCAGGTGTCATTGTCGGTGTCTTCAGAAACAACAACGCTCTCTTCGAATTTTTTCTTTTGCACTAGTGGCTTCTGTTTTTTGATTGGTTTTATTTTTTTCGGTTTTATTTTTTCGGGTTTTATTTTTTTAGGCGGAGTTTTTTTGGCCGCCACCTTTTTCGGAGCGCGAGTCCACGTCTCAAAAACTTTTTTAATTTTGCGCAGCAGCTTTCCTTTTGTTTTTTCCTTTTTCACAACAAACGTCCCTGTTTGCTATTTCAAAAAATGCATCGGATCAACTGGCACACCATCCCGTCGTATTTCAAAATAAAGCAAGGTGCGATTCGCATCATTTCGACCCATGCGCGCGATGACACTGCCCGCCCGCACGCGTTCACCGACGTTCACTAAATTCTGTTGATTAAACGCATAGGCACTTAAATAACTATTATTGTGCTTAATAATAATCAGATTACCATATCCACGTACGCCATCACCACTATAAACCACCACACCACCAGCAGCAGCGCGTACTGGCTCACCGAATCTACCTTCAATCGAAATCCCCGGATGACCATCCGGACTCGTCGAAAATCCCTGCAATATCCGTCCGTTAGCCGGCCAATTCCAAGTCGAATGAAACGCAAAATGTGATTCAGGAATCGGATAAGCAATCGGCGGCGGCGACGGAGTTTGTGGTTTCAACGCCTGCCGCACCGTGAACGCGGGAGCGGCCGGCGTCGCTGAATGAGGTGGTCGATGCGTCATAATCAAATGCTGACCCGGAGTCAAATGATAGGGTGGCGTCAGATGATTCACCACCACTAGATCGCGATAATCCAGCCCAAAACTAAATGCAATCGAATAAATCGTATCATCGCTTCGCACGACATAAAAATTCGAAGCGGCATTCGGTTGATACCACGCATCGATCACGGGCGCAGGTCCGTGCGGATCATAACAACCAGACAGTAATGAAAAAACACTGAAAAATACGGTATAAAATAGGATTTTTAAAAAACGAATCATACTTTCAATCTCTTCACCCAACTGGATAACACATCAAATGCTTCATAATGCGTTAAATCAATTCGCAATGGGGTAATCGATACTTTGCCTTGTCGAATCGCATAAAAATCTGTACCCATTCCTGCATCTTGTTCAGCACCGGCAGGACCAACCCAATACACTTCATGACCACGCGGATCAATTTGTCTGATCGTTGGCGCTGCACAATGGCGCGTACCTAATCGCGTGACTTCATAACCACGCAATTCCTCGAACGGCACATCCGGCACGTTCACATTTAAAATCGTTGCAGCAGGCAACGGTTCATGCAAAATATGTTGGATCAGTTCGCAAGCGACTTGTGCCGCAGTATCATAATGTTCACATTTTTCACTGGCCAACGATAACGCAATGGCGGGCAATCCCAAAAATCGTCCTTCCATTGCAGCCGCAACCGTGCCGGAATACCACACGTCATCACCCAAATTCGCACTCGCATTAATGCCAGAAACCACCATGTCCGGAACTGTTTTTAATAAACCCGTAATGGCAACGTGCACGCAGTCCGTCGGCGTGCCTTCAACACTGACAAATCCATTCTCCAATGTTTTTAAATGCAAAGGTGCCGTCAACGTCAGTGAGTTGCTCGCACCGCTTCGATTTCGATCGGGTGCGACTACATCTACATGATCGGCAATTTTTTTAATGGCTTTTGCTAAGGTCATAATGCCTTTGGCATACACACCGTCGTCATTTGAAATTAGTACACGCAACATAATTTTTTTCCACTGTAGAAAAATAATTGAAAAATAATTGGTTTATTCTACCTCAAGAACTCATATAATGAAAAAAATTTAAATTGGCATGCTCATTGCACAATCTCAACTGCAGACTACATATGAAAATTCCCAATCAACTCAATGTGAAGATTTTTGCTGACGGCGCAGACATTGCTGGCATGTTGGAAATGTATCAGCAGCCTTTTATCAAGGGATTTACAACGAATCCGACGCTCATGCGCAAAGCCGGCATCAAACATTATGAATCTTTCGCGCGTGATATTTTAATTAACATCCCCGATCGTCCCATTTCATTTGAAGTATTTTCCGACGATTTTGATGAAATGCATTACCAAGCGTTAAAAATCGCGCAATGGGGCGAAAATGTGTACGTAAAAATTCCCATTACGAACACGCAAGGTAAATCTTCACTTGCACTCATTCGTGAATTAGCAAACAGCAACGTAAAACAAAATGTCACTGCGATCATGACACTCGAGCAAGTAAGTAGCGTCTGTGATGCGTTATCCTCTGCACCTTCCTCTTATCTCTCTATTTTTGCAGGACGCATTGCAGACACGGGTTTTGATCCATTGCCACTCATGCAGTCCGCTCTGAAAATAATGTCAGCACATTCACAACTCGAATTAATTTGGGCAAGCCCACGAGAATTATTGAATATCGTGCAAGCCAATAACATTGGTTGTCACATTATTACTGTCACGAATGATATTTTAAAAAAAATATCGCTGCTCGGAAAAGACTTAAATCAATATTCACTCGAAACAGTTCAAATGTTTCGAGCTGATGCTATCAATGCAGGATATGAACTATGATTATTGCAGTAATTCCCCCTGTAGATAAGAATTTCCATCTTTGGGCGATATTGAATGATCATTTACTTCGAAAATGCTCACATACTGCGTGTATGCTGCGCTTTTCGAAGCAAATGATCATTCAATCTCGCCTCAAAGCTGAAAATTCTCCAAGATTCACGTTTCGTGGAGAATCGTTATGATTATTGCACGTAGTCCGATGCGAATTTCACTCGGCGGCGGCGGTACCGATTTGCCTTCCTATTACGAACAATTTGGTGGTTTTTTTATTTCCGCAGCAATAGACAAATATGTTTACGTGATGGCGCACACTGCGTGGAACAGCGAAGATTATATGATTAAATATTCGCAACTAGAACGCGTTAAATCCATTGTCGACATCAAACATCCCATTATTCGTGCTGCGTTTAATACACTAAACATTCAACCCAATATCGAAATTTGCAGCATCGCCGATATACCTGCAGGCACTGGTTTAGGTTCTTCGGGTGCATTTACGACTGCGTTATTAAAAGCGTTGCACACCTATCAAAAAAATACATTAATCAGCCCACATGAATTAGCAGAACAAGCGTACGACGTTGAAATGCAAGATCTAGCATCACCGGTTGGTAAACAAGATCAATATATTGCGGCTTTCGGCGGCGTCACTTGCTTTGATATTAAATCCGATGGCCACGTTCACGTAACGCCCGCACGTATTTCACAGCAAACGCTGCACACATTGGAAGACAATCTTGCGATATTTTTTACCGGTTATTCTCGTTCAGCCAATATTTTACTCAAAGAGCAGGATGACAAAAGCAAAACATCTGATAGTAGCATGATAGACAATTTACATTTCATTAAAGCGCTTGGATTTAAAATTCAAGATGCGCTTGAATCTGGAAATCTACATCAATTTGGTTTATTAATGCATGAACACTGGGAACACAAACGATTGCGTTCGAACGGTATGTCAAATTCAAAAATTGATGAGTTGTATCATCTCGCTATTGAAAATGGTGCGCTTGGCGGCAAACTCATTGGCGCAGGTGGTGGCGGATTTTTAATGTTTTATACGGAAAATAAACGACAATTGCGCGAAACGATGATGAAGGTTGGTGTTGAAGAATTGCGGTTTAAATTTGATTTTGAAGGCGCAAAATTATTGATGTAGGATACCCATGAACTGTTTCATCACCGGCGCTGCTGGATTTATCGGCAGCAATCTCACCGATCGATTACTAACCGAAGGTCACACCGTCACCGGCGTCGATAATTTTTCAACCGGTTTTCACGCATTTTTAAATAATGCAAAACAAAACACACGATTTACATTGCTCGAAGGCGATTTATTGAATCAAGATTTTTTGAACGCGGCGATGCACAATTGCGACATCGTTTTTCATTTTGCAGCCAATGCCGATGTGCGTTTTGGTACTAATCATCCTGAAAAAGACTTGCAGCAAAACACCATGGCCACTTCAAACGTATTACGCGCGATGCACAAAAATAATATCAAGAAAATTGTTTTTGCATCTACCGGTTCTATTTACGGTGAAGCAACAATAATTCCAACGCCTGAAAATGCACCCTTCCCCATTCAAACGTCTTTTTATGGCGCATCCAAATTAGCGGCTGAAGGATTAATTCAATCCTATTGCGAAGGATTTGATTTTCAGACATGGATATTTCGATTTGTTTCTATCTTAGGTGAACGCTATACGCACGGACACGTGTTTGATTTCTACAAACAATTACGCGAAAATCCCACTCAATTAAATGTACTGGGCAATGGCAAACAAAAAAAATCTTATTTATATGTTCAAGATTGTATAGACGCGATTTTTATCGCGCTTAAAAAAGCAAAAGAAAAAGTGAACATTTTTAATCTCGGAACCGATGAATATTGCATCGTCAATAACTCGATCGAGTGGATTTGCAAACACTTACATTTAACACCCACTTTGAATTATTCGGGTGGTGAAAGAGGTTGGATTGGCGACAACCCATTTATATTTTTAGACTGCACCAAGATCCGTCAATTAGGTTGGACAGCAAAAATTTCTATTCAAGATGCCATCATTAAAACACTTCGATTTATGGCGGGTGATTGATGCAAAATAAATTACATAACAAAACTGCCATCATTACCGGTGGCAGTCAAGGAATCGGATTAAAAATTGCTGAGCACTTTTTGAAAAATGGTGCCAACGTACTTATCTGCGCAAGACATCAAGATAAAATTGATGCTGCATTAAAAGCATTAAAACTACTGTGCAATGGAAATAAGGTCATCGGAAAAACAGGTGATATTGCTAACAAAAAGCATTGCGAAGATTTAATAGCAACCTGTTTGGAAACATTTAATCGTTTAGATATTTTAATTAATAATGCTGGGATTCTTGGTGCAAAAGGTGCCACCGATGTTGTTGATTGGAACGCCTGGGAATCTGCAATCGAGGTTAATTTAAAAGGCGCGGCTTTTTTATGTCATTTGGCTTTGCCACACATGAAAAAACAATCTTCAGGAAAAATAATAATTTTATCCGGCGGAGGTGCTACAAAATCAATGCCTTTTATGAGTGCGTACGCTGCATCGAAAGCAGCGCTCGTTCGATTCGGTGAATGCTTGAGCGATGAATTAAAACCGTTTTATATTGATGTCAATTCAGTTGCACCGGGTGCAATAAACACAGAGATTTTAAACGAAATTCTTAATGCAGGTCCTGAATTAATTGGAAATGAACATTATCAAAAGGTTTTAACGCAACAAAAAAACGGCGGCAATGATATTGAACGTGCAGCAAAACTCTGTGTTTTTTTAGCGTCTAGTGAAAGCAACGGAATCACAGGCAAATTAATCAGCGCTATTTGGGATCCATGGGAAAATTTATTACAACATCGCGATGAACTCATCAATTCTGATATTTATACGCTCAGACGTATCACTCCCGAAGATCGCAACAAGGATTGGACACCATGATTAAATTTACGATCATTGGGTGTGGACTTATCGGTCAAAAACGTGCAAAAGCGATTGCTACGCTTCGCGCTGATGCATTATTAATTGCTTGCGTCGACACTAATTTTGATTGTGCTCAACAGTTGGCATCACAGTTTTCAAACTGTATTGCATTTGATAATTACAATATCATGCTCGAAAAAACAAATCCCGATGCGATTATTATTGCAACAACGCATGACGCACTATCTGAAATTGGCGAGAAAATGATTGCTGCTGGAAAACATGTATTTTTAGAAAAACCCGCTGGTAGAAATTGTGGAGATATAAAAAAATTAATTAAAATAGCACATCATAAAAATAATATTATTCATGTCGGATTTAATCATCGCTATCATCCCGCCATTCAAGAAGCAAAAAAAATCATAGATAAAAATGTTATTGGTGATTTGATGATTATCAGAGCGCGCTATGGTCATGGTGGTCGATTAGGTTATGAAAAGGAATGGCGCGCAAACCCCGTATTATCGGGTGGTGGTGAACTCATCGATCAAGGCGTGCACTTAATCGATCTATCACGCTGGTTCATGGGCGAGTTTTCTGATGTCGATGGTTTTGCACATACGCATTATTGGAACATGCCTGTTGAAGATAATGCTTTTTTAGCTCTAAAAACAGTCAAAAAACAAGTTGCCTTTTTGCATGCCAGCTGCACTGAATGGAAAAATTTATTTTCATTTGAAATTTTTGGAAAAATGGGGAAATTACATATTAACGGATTAGGCGGAAGTTATGGTCCTGAAACCTTAACGCATTATAAAATGCTGCCAGAAATGGGACCGCCTGAAATTTTTCATTATGAATACCCATCACCCGATCAATCGTGGGCGCTAGAAATTCAGTCTTTTATTGACGCAATCAATAATCATCAAACTTCATCTTCGCATTTAGAAAATGCATTGGCGGCATTATCAATCGTCGAAAAAATTTATCATCAATCGGGAATTAGTTATGACAAATAATTATCCGCCAGTACTGATTCTTGCTGGTGGATTGGGTACCCGTATTGCGGATGCTTACCCCGACATTCCCAAATATTTAGTTCCACTTAATGGCGTGCCTTTTGCGATACAGCAATTGCGTTTACTCAAAAAAATGGGCTTTAATGAGATCATTTTATGCGTCGCTTACAAAAAAGAATTAATCAAAGCCTTATTAGGAGATGGTAAAAAACTTGGCTTACACATTCAATATTGTGAAGATGACGATCAACAATTGGGTACAGGTGGCGCTATCAAAAAAGCCGCTCAATTAGTCTCATCTCCATTTGCAGTCTTATATGGCGACTCCTATTTAGATTTTGATTTTTTGCCGGTATTTCAGGCATTCTTAAATTCTAAAAAATCAGGATTAATGACTGTCTATCATAACAAAAATAAATGGGGTAAAAGTAATGTTGTGATTAGCAATGGCGAGATTATTGCCTTTGATAAAGAAAACCAAACGCCAGAAATGGCGTTTATTGATTATGGTTTTTCGCTATATTCTGGTACAGTATTTAGCTGTTTTAAAGAGCGTTATTTTGACTTATCAGATGTCACCAAAAAACTGGTTCATGATAAAAATTTAGCAGTCTATGAAATCAACCATCGATTTTATGAAGCCGGAACGGTAGAAAGCATAGCAGACCTGGAAAGGTACTTACATAATGAACACGGATGTTAAAACACGCAGAGTCATATTTTTAATTATTACCGTCATTTTAAGTTATCTATTTTTTACAACACCGTCTACATTAGCGCCTTCTGCCTTTAACATCGGTGGGCAAAGCTACTATGCACTTTTATCAGAAGGTTTTTTATCGGGTCAATTAAGTTTACCCATACTGCCTTCTGAACATTTGTTAGCACTGCCCGATCCTTATGATCCCATTGAAAATTACGGCTTAACCTTACACGATGCCTCACTGTATCATAATAAATATTATTTATACTTTGGTCCCCTGCCTGCGTTAGCATTTTTTATTCCTTTCAAATTGCTCACCAGATATTATCCCAGTGAAGCCTTATCAGTCGTTTTCTTTTTATCACTCGGATTTATAATTAATTTTATTTTACTCATTCAAATAAAAAAGCGGTATTTTCCTGAATTACCTGAAGCGCAAGTATTATTTGCAGGATTATTATTAGCCTATGCAACCACTGCACCATTCTTATTAACGCGTGGATTATTTTACGAATTAGCAATTGCATCTGCTTACTGCGCAACGAGTTTTGCATTATTTTTTTTATACAAAGCAGTCACAAACAATTTTTCGAAAGTACAAGATGTGGTATTTTTTAGTTTATTTTTAGCATTATCGGTTTCGGGAAGAGCCAACTTTTCTTTAATTTGTATAATATTAATTCCTGCGATATTAATTTACATGATAAAAAACGCACCACCAAAAAAATTACGCGTACTGATCGTCAGCATATTGTTACCAGCAATCATAATTGCTATTGGATTAGCAATTTATAATTACTTAAGGTTTAACTCTATCTTTGAGTTTGGAGAAAAATATGCACTGAGTGGTGTTGAAGTAAGTAAAATGCCTCCCATGTTCGACACTAACTTTGCTATGATTCGACACGCGATCTATTATTACTTTTTCCAAACATTCACATTTGGTCACGGCTACCGACACTTCCCTAACTTACCCCACATCTATATAAAACCAAATTTATTACCACCCCAACAACCGTATTATTATGAACCAGTCGCCGGTTATTTCATGCTCACACCTATTGCGATTTTTATTTTTGCACTCCCTGCAATGATAAAATCGTATCTAAAAAATGGCATTTTAAAAAATAATTTACTACCTATTTTTTTAATTTTTACATCATTAGTGCCAACTATCATTATGTTATTTTATTTTTTATTGGGATGGAGTTCCAATCAAAGATATGAAATGGATTTTTCGCCTTATCTAACATTGTTATCAATAGTCAGTTATTGGTTACTACAAAAATCCGAACTAAAACATTGGGTTCTTAATACATCAAAAATTATTTTTATTATACTGGCAGCTCT
>Ga0207150_1058_pt2 | contig 23438 bp, 22 predicted proteins | sample Alteio_BWMinHeat_32_FD_153526 | JGI IMG/M metagenome (GOLD analysis project Ga0207150, IMG submission 153526) | Enriched cells from forest soil in Barre Woods Harvard Forest LTER site, Petersham, Massachusetts, United States -... | ecosystem: Environmental > Terrestrial > Soil > Temperate forest >...
CATCGCTGAAATCGGATACATTTTATAAAATTGAGTTTGACCAATCATCGAACCTGAAAACGGATTCCAATCTCGATGAAATTCACCTGTTTCATCCACCATCACAATGCGTTGATTACTCAACACACGTCCGACATCTTTCAATAAAGCCGCAGAAAATACGGCAAATTTTAACAAAGGGGTTGTTTGTATTTTTCGTAATTGACAATATTTTTGAAAGACTGCCGCAGCACGCGCCAATCCATAATTTAATAAACTGCCCATAATTCCGCTGGTTTTATGCGGAAGTATTTGCGTAAACTCCATAAAATTTTTAATCAGTGCGCCATACGAACGATCGAAATCATCAGAAGGCAATTCAGCCAAATCACGAAATTGTCGTAACAAACCCTTGTGACGATGACCAAATAAAAGTTCATCTGCGGTTAATACAGGCAGTAAGTAACCTTCTTCGTAAGTATGAAGTTTAGGATGTGACCCCACACCCGAGGAACCTTTAATAAACATGTTAACTACTCACTCTGTTAGAAAGAAACGCCGCTGTTGAGCGCTTTTTTGCGGAAAATGAAAACAAAATGCTCGACGTACCGTTCAAGTACGCCTGCGCTTTTGTTTTCATTTTCCGCAAAAAATCATCTCAACATCGACGTTTTACGTTATCTAAACAACGAAGCGCGAATGTTACCTTAAAATATAATTTTTATCGTATATAGTAACACTTCTACACCTGCTTTTCTATTGACAGAATGGACAGGATCCCTCATTCTTCCTGCAATGTTTTTATGATGGTAACGCTATGAATAACGAATATCACCCGATAGAAATCGAAACAGCTGCGCAATCTGAATGGGAACGTACAGGTGTTTTTCGCGCTAAGGAAGATACCTCACGCGAAAAATTTTATTGTTTATCCATGTTGCCCTATCCCAGCGGCGAGTTGCACATGGGTCACACGCGCAATTATACGATTGGCGATGTGATTGCACGCTATCAACGCATGAATGGCAAAAATGTCATGCAACCGATGGGTTGGGATGCGTTCGGCTTACCCGCTGAAAACGCGGCGATTCAACGCAAATTACCACCAAGTAATTGGACACGCGACAATATTAAAAAAATGCGCGGACAGTTGAAAAAAATGGGGCTTGCGATTGATTGGTCTCGTGAGATTGCAACCTGTGACAAAGAATATTATCGCTGGGAACAATGGTTGTTTATTCAGTTATTCAAAAAAGGCTTGGCGTATAAGAAAAAATCATTAGTCAATTGGGATCCGATCGATCAAACCGTTTTAGCGAATGAACAAGTAATCGATGGAAAAGGTTGGCGATCAGGTGCGCCCGTTGAACGCAGAGAAATTTCACAATGGTTTTTAAAAATCACCGATTATGCCGAAGAATTGTTAACTGGTTTAGATGAATTAACCGGTTGGCCGCAACAAGTCGTACACATGCAACGCAATTGGATTGGAAAATCCGAAGGACTTGAAATTAATTTTTTTGTGGATGATGCGCCACTCACGATTTACACGACGCGTCCCGACACATTAATGGGTGTTACTTATTTGGGTATTGCAATTGAACATCCGCTTGCGCAAAAAGCCGCAAAAAATAATCCTACGTTAAAAACATTCCTCGAAGATAATAAAAAATCGGGCGTTTCTGAAGCCGATATTGCGACCCAAGAAAAATGCGGCATGTTTTCCGGATTATTTGCAATTCACCCGATCACACAGACAAAAATTCCGGTGTGGGTCACCAATTTTGTATTGATGGATTATGGTACGGGTAGCGTAATGGCAGTGCCTGCACATGACGAACGCGATCATGAATTTGCATTAAAATATCATTTGGAAATCAAACCGGTCATCAAAGCACCTGAATCATGGGATTTTAATAAAGCCGCTTACACAGACTGTGATCAAAATGAATTAGAAACAGCAAAAAAAGAATTATGCGATAAAAACATTGGGAAATTACGCATAAATTATCGTTTGCGTGATTGGGGTATTTCACGTCAACGGTATTGGGGTACGCCCATACCAATGATTCATTGTGATCAGTGCGGTGATTTGCCTGCCAATGAAAATGAATTACCCGTAATTTTACCCGAAGATTTAATTCCCACCGGCGCAGGATCTCCACTCGCTACCCGCGAAGCATTTTACAAAACAACTTGTCCTATGTGCGGAAAAAATGCAAAACGCGAAACGGATACCATGGATACCTTTATGGAATCATCGTGGTATTACGCGCGTTATTGTTCTTACAATCAGCACAATGCAATTCTCGATGAGCGCGCGAATTATTGGACGCCAGTCGATCAATACGTCGGTGGCATTGAACATGCGATTTTGCATTTATTATATGCGCGTTTTATGCATAAAATACTGCGTGATTGTGGTGTTTTAAATTCGAATGAGCCATTTAAAAAATTATTAACACAAGGCATGGTGTTAAAAGATGGCGCTAAAATGTCGAAATCCAAAGGCAATGTTGTCGCACTTGAATCGTTTGTGGAAAAATACGGCGCCGATACCGCACGTTTATTCATGCTATTTGCGGCACCACCTGAATTATCACTCGAATGGTCTGATGCCGGTGTTGAAGGTTCGTATCGTTTCTTGAAAAAAGTATGGAAATTTGCGGCAGAATTACAACCTGTCATTTCAACACTCAACGCAGAAAAATTTATATTACCTGATAATCAGTTTGCAAATACACCATTGGAAATAACCTATCGCGAGATGCATTTGCTTTTACAACAAGCCAATCAAGATATGCAACGCCAGCAATTTAATACAGTCGTTTCGGCGAACATGAAATTACTGAATTTACTGCAGACGATTGATGCTAATTCAGAACTCGAAAAGCAATTTTTGCATACTGGCATGCGTATTTTATTGCAATTACTTGCACCCATCGTGCCGCATATAACACATCATTTATGGCAACAATTAGGCTACGGCGACAACATCATGGCATCCGCATGGCCAGCTGTGAATGCGCGCGCATTAGAAACAAATCAATGCGAGATGATGTTACAGGTAAATGGTAAGTTACGTGGAAAAATAATGGTATCTGTTGATCAAGATGAAGCATCACTCAAAGAACAAGCGCTCGCATCAGAAAACATTCAGCAATTCGTACGCGATAAAACAATCGCGCGCGTGATTATTGTTCCCAAACGATTAATTAATATTGTAGTCACATGATGAAAAAATTACTCTCCATCAGTCTCATTTTATTTTGCTTTTTAATCAGCGGTTGCGGATTTCACTTGCGATCAAAAGCGGATTTTCCGATAGAATTAAATACGATTTATTTATCGAGTGATAAAGCTTACAGCACACTCGCGATTGATTTGACTGCGCTATTTCAATCGATGGATACGCGCCTTGTGAAAAATCAATCAAACGCGCCCTTTTCTGTCGTGATTGCTAATAATTATTTCACGTATAGCCGGCCTGCAATTATTGACGCCACACAATTGACCACCATTGGTTTTATGAAACGTGCAACGATCTCTATCATTAATAATAAAAATCACAAGGTTATCGCTACACAATCATTCACGACTGCACAATCACTCACATTGAACTCAAATCAAATTTATACGGTAAATTCAAATGATATTATGCAACAACAATTGAATCGCGAAATGGTATCATTGATTTATTATTGGCTTATTTCTTCTCACACAAAAGCGGCATTGAGTAAGTACTCTCTCCGTTAGAAAGAAACGCCGCTGTTGGGCGCTTTTTCGCGAAAAATCGCCTCAACATCGACGTTTTTCACCATTCATGCTTTGAGGCACGAGTAAATGACGCAAATAACGTTAAAACAATTACCCACTCAGTTAAAAAATAAATTATTGCCTATTTATTTATTGAGTGGGGATGAGCCTTTATTCATCCAAGAAGCGCGAGATAATATTTTCTTTGCGGCCAAATCGCTGGGATTTTCCGAAAAAGAAGTGTGTCACATGGACACGAGCTTTCGCGCAGAAACATTAATTAGATCCATTCAAAACCAAAGCTTATTTTCTGAAAAAAAAATCATTGATATTCGCAATCCCAATGCAAAATTCGACGCATCGATCATTACTTTATTTCAATCCATTTTTTCAAATCCCAGTGACGATTATTTAATTGTTATATCCACTGAAAAATTAACGGCTGCGCAGCAAAAATTAGAATGGTGCGAAACCATTAAAAAACACGGCGTTTTTATTCCTATTTGGCCGTTGCAATTGAACGAGTTTCCACAATGGATTGTAGAGCGCGCTAAAAAATTAAATATCAACTTACCTGCAGCGCTTGGCAATTTATTAGCAGGTTATTGCGAAGGTAATTTATTGGCAGCGCATCAAGCACTCGAAAAAATATGTGTTTTATTTCCTGCGACTGAAATTACGCGCGAACAATTAATCAGTGTTATTTCCGATGACGCACGATTTAATATTTTTGATTTGAGCGACGCCATGATGCACGGAGACGCGAAAAAGATCATGCGTATAATCGCACGCTTAGAGCAAACCGGTGAAGAACCCACATTGGTGTTGTGGGCGATTTGCAGAAAACTGCGTGAAAACTGCAACCATCCCAATATAAAAAAAGCATTGCAACATGCTGCGACTGTTGATGAAATTATCAAAGGCGGCAAAATAGGCAATGCATGGCAAGCGTTATTACAATTAAGTTTGATCATGTGCGGACACGAACTATGAAAATCGGAATATTAGGCGGAACATTTGATCCTATTCACGAAGGGCATATTGCCATTGCGGAGCATGCATTACACGCGATGCATTTAGATCATGTCGAGTTTATCCCTTGTTTTCAGCCACCGCATCGCGACCAACCGATCGCATCACCTGAACATCGATTTGCTATGGTTGAGCGTGCATTAAAAAATCATCCTAAATTAACAGCAAATGATATTGAAATTAAACAGCGTGGCATCAGTTACACGATCAATACAATAATCACATTACAAAAACAACATCCGAAAAATCAATATTATTTAATTGTCGGCGCCGATGCATTTTCACAATTTGATACCTGGCATTCATTCCAAAAAATCATCACTGCGATTGATATTATTGTACTGAGTCGTCACGACAAAAAAATCACAACTCCCACGCGCGTTGCTGATTTTCTCGAAAAAAATGCATTAGAAAAACATATTCACTTTTCAACAATCATACCGATTCCTATTTCTGCTACTCAAATTCGCGCGGATATTCGCGCGGGAAAAGAAAAAATTTCGGGATTGATTGATGAAGTGCGTGAATATGCGCTGAAGAATAAGGTGTATTGATTTAAGACCCTCACCCTGTCTCTCCCTGAAAGGGAGGGGGACAGGGTGAGGGTTGTTCAGCCATGCCAAACCCTGTACAATCTCACTTTTTCGCGAGCAAAACCACATGAATCTCAAAGAATTAGTCACGTTTGTTGTCAAACAACTTGAAGATAACAAAGCGTTAGACATCAAAGAACTTGATGTAACACCACTCACCACATCAATGGACGCCATGATCATCTGCACCGGCACGTCGACGCGTCATGTACAGTCGATCGCCAAGAAGCTGATTAATGCAATGATTGAAGCAGGCGTTAGACCCTTGGGTATCGAAGGCGAATTATATGGCGAATGGATATTGATCGATTTATCGGATATCGTCGTCCACGTCATGTTAAAAGAACAACGTGATCTTTATAATCTCGAAAAACTATGGACCGCGACTAATAAAATCAGACATGAGCTTCGCTCATAAATAATTCCTTAAACAGAAGCCCGCGCGCCGGGAACGAAGTGACCATAGCAAGGGCGTTACTGAATTTATGCAAATCACCCTCATCGCCATCGGCAAAAACATGTCCTCCTGGGTTTGCGAAGGTTATGCTGAATACGCGCAACGCATGCCCAATGATTATCATTTGGAATTAATCGAAATCACACCTGAAAAACGCACCAAAAATTCTGATCTGACAAAAATCATGTCTATCGAAGAAACAAAAATTACAGCTAGCATTCCGAAAGGCAATTATTGTATCGCGCTCGATCGTATCGGCCGCACGATGGATACAAAAACACTCGCAAAACGCCTTCAAACATGGCACGATAACCAGCAGTCGATTTGTTTTATCGTCGGCGGACCAGAAGGATTATCCGACACCTTTTTAAAAAGCGCAGATGAAACTTGGTCGTTATCTGCGATGACATTACCGCATCCACTGGTGCGCATTGTGTTGAGTGAACAAATTTATCGTGCATGGACTATAACGATTAACCACCCCTATCACCGATGACAACAAACGCAGAATCAAAACGATTTCACAAACGAAGCCAGATTTGCGCAACAGGCATTTTATCGCTATTTGTTATTCTGTTGCTTAGATTAATGTATTTGCAACTCATCGAATATCACTTTTACGCTACACTGTCGAAACGAAACGTCATCAGCACCATTCCTGTCAAACCCGATCGCGGCATTATTTACGATCGCAACGGTGTTGTGCTTGCGAAAAATATTCCTGTGTATAGTTTGATGGTCATTCCGGGACGCGTAAAAGATTTGAAAGACACCATCAAGGCGCTTTCAAAAATCATTCAACTCACACCAGAAGAAATTAAAAATTTTGATCGCATCGTCAAACAATATTATCCGTATCAAACCGTGCTACTCAAACAACAATTAACCGAGCAAGAAGTCGATACTTTTTACGTGAATCAATATCGCTTTCCCGGTGTTGTTGTGCAAACGAATATGATTCGTAATTATCCGTTGGGAAAAGCAACGGCTCATGTGGTGGGTTATGTCGGACGCATTACAGCGAAGGAATTAGCCGAAGTAAATCCAACGAATTACACCGCTTCCGATGAAATCGGAAAATCCGGCGTTGAAGCGGAAGATGAAGTATTATTGCATGGCGTGATGGGTTCGGAAGAAGCAGAAATTGATGCGAGCGGAAAAGTCGTTCGCATTTTGAAAAAAACGCCCGCAATTCCCGGCGACAATATTTATTTAACGATCGACAGTAAATTACAAGCCTATGCAGAAAAATTACTCGGCGAAAATAGTGGTGCCGTTGTTGCGATTCAACCAGCAACCGGACAAGTATTAGCGCTGGTGACAAAACCCAGTTTCGATCCGAATGAATTCGTGAATGGTATATCCAACGCGCAATATCAAAAGATTATCGATGCACCAGATCATCCGCTCTACAATCGCGCGACGCGTGCGGAATATGCACCCGGTTCAAGCATCAAACCTTTTATCGCATTTGGTGCGTTAAATGACGGTATTATTAACACACAAGATTATATTTTTGATCCCGGTTGGTTTCGTTTACCAGGTACAAAACATATTTTCCATAACTGGGTGAAGAAAGGATTTGGATGGGTCGATGTCACCAAAGCGATCGAGGTTTCATGCGATACGTTCTTCTATCAATTAGCAGCCGTAATGGGTATTGATCGGTTGGATCAGGCGATATCGCAATTTGGTTTTGGTAGTCTCACCGGTATTAATTTACCGCTCGAAAAAGCGGGTGTTGTGCCCTCGCCCGCATGGAAACAAAAAGCCATCGGTCAAGAATGGTATGCGGCTGATACGGTGCTCGCCGGCATTGGTCAGGGTTATATTCTCGTCACACCAATCCAATTAGCGGTTGCAACTGCAACCATGGCGGAACGTGGATTACGATTCCAACCGACCGTGTTACTCAAATTACAACAGCCCAATGGCGTTGACACAACAATGCAACCGATTATTGAAAAACCGATTGTTGCAACTGTACCAACGGCATGGCAAACCGTTATTCAAGGTATGCAAGATGTGATTTCAAATCCGCAAGGAACCGCATTTCCGTCGTTCCAAAATCTTGGCTACACTGCCGCGGGAAAAACAGGTACCGCACAAGTCGCAGCCGATAGCGCCACAGGAACTGTTGCGCAAAAAGGACGACGATTCCAAAATAATCACTTGTTTATTGTATTTGCGCCGGTCGATAATCCGCAGATTGTAGTGGTTGTTGTCATTGAGCACGTCACGGGTATGACTCAACGTGCCGTACAAATTGGGCGTGCATTACTTGATTTTTATATGAATGAGTTGAAGCAACAACAAGCGGCGGCGACTGCGCAAAATGTCAGCGCAGGTGCAAATGCGAACGCGAATACTTCCAGCACCAATGCACTTGCATTACCAGAACCGGTTTTACCGACACCAGCAGAATCAACACCGACTCCTGCACCCGCGAGCCCACCTACGACACCAAATTTATTACCCGCGCCGGCTGGCCCAAGTCTCTTACCCAGCGCGACAATGCAAACAATTGAGAGCAAACAACCGGGATTGCCAAAACCAACGCCAGCTGCCAAACCAAAATCACCATCCGTCAATCCAGTGTTGCTACAGCAACAAATGGAATCGAAAATGGATGCACAGATGGATATGGAAGTTCAGAAACCGAGCGTCAGCCAAGGCGCCCCATCTACAAAGAACACATCCAATGCCAACACTAACAGTCAATAATATTAATTTATATTACGAGCAACACGGTGAAGGTCCCGATCTCGTTTTAATTGGTGGATTGTCTTCCGATCATCAAGTGTGGAAATCAACGCTACGCTTATTTTCAAAATATTTTCGCGTATTGATTTTTGATAATCGTGGCGCGGGTCGATCTGACACACCCGATTATCCCTACACAACGGAAATGATGGCGAACGATACGCTGCAATTAATGGATGCGTTGGAAATTCAGCGCGCGTATGTGTTGGGACATTCAATGGGTGGACGTATCGCGCAAAAAATGGCGCTGATAGCTCCTGAAAAAATAAATAAATGCGTGATCGTTTGCTCGCCTGCAAAATCCAGTCATTTAAGCAGCATGATATTTTCGATGCGCGAAAAATTACAACACCTCGGCATGAACGACGAAATACTAGCAGAATATGTTATGCCGTTTTTATTCGGCGAAGATTTTTTAAAAAATCAAATGCTAATCAAGGGATTTATTCAGTGGACATTGCAAAATGAATTTCCGCAATCAGCAATTGGTTACAAACAACAATTACACGCTGTGAAAAATCATGATGTACTCGATCAATTACATCAGATTGAAATTCCCACGCTCGTGATCGGCGGCCATGAAGATATTTTAGCGCCCATCGCATCTTTAGAAAAACTCTCAAAATCCCTTAAAAATAGCACTTTTGTATCAATTCCCCATTGTGCGCATATGCCGCATGTTGAAAAATCGAGGGAATTTGCGGAGATTGTGTTGAAGTTTCTGGGGGTGTAACTTCGCGCTAGACAATCTTTCAGTTGTTGATATAATGACCAAGTACAACTTAAAAACATAAACTACATACGGAGATGTGTTATGTCAGACAATAGAAATCAAAACCAACCACAACGTCAAGGCCAAGGTCAACCGAACCAACCCGGCGGCAGACCTCAAGGACAACAACCCAACAACCAACCCGGCAAACCTCAACATGGACAACCTGGCGGTCAACAGCAGCGCCCTGGACAGCCACAAAATCCAGGTCATCAGCGCGGTAGAGAATAAAGGAAAAAATCCAGTGGTCACAAGATCACTGGATTTTATTTTTTTGATCTGTCGCAATAAGATAAATGAATAATTTTTGATAGAGATAATCCTGAGTCGTCTTTGGATGCTTGAGGTTCATTCGCACCAAAAATTTATCAAACCCAGCATCACGTTTAGAAAAGAAAAATGCTGAAATCATCAATGTGAGCAACTTCAGTCGTGAACAATTTTTCAAAAATAATAATATACGCGCTAAAGTTTCTTCATCAACAGTCAAATCACTGCCAAACGGATATAGCGTACCAAAATTATGTTCTTTAAGATTTTCTGGAAAATTATGCCGAAATAATGCCGGTATTTGATAATCAATCGATAATTTCCCGCTTTTTTTTGCTTTATTTAATAGATTCATTTGAAAACGAGAATCGGTAATATTTAAAATCGCTTTAATCACTTCTTCATCGGTTTTACTGCGACAATCAGCGATACCATATTCCGTCACAATAATATCGCGTAAATAGCGGGAAATAGTCGCATTTGGATAATCCCACACAATATTACTTTTAATCCCCGCTTTCGTTTTGCGTGTACTGCGGCAATTAATAATCGAATAAGCACCCTGCAATTGATTCGCCTGGCTTACAAAATCATATTGCCCACCAACGCCGCTGACTTCCTGATAATTCATCAGACTATCAGACACAATCCCACCCAACAATGTCACCATCAATGACGAATTTACAAATCGCGCGCGTTTGCGTTGCAGCGATAATAACTCCGGCGAAAATAATAATGTATTCGTTCTCGCGATTGAAACCATTTCAATTTTCTGTAATTCCTTTTGCGATAATTGATGTAATTGATGATACAAATCAATACTGCCGAGAAAAAATCCAGCGTGAATAATTTTTCCGGATATTAAATTTTTAGCTAAACAATCTTTAATGATTTTATTTTTTGATTCAGTATTGGATAAATCAGACGAGGCAGATTCACCATTACCTAAAATCAACTGATTATTTTCAAATTGGATATCATCTTTAAAAATCCCGAATTTTTTGAGAAATATGACATCATCAATTGTTAATATTGAATGAATAATTTGATAATCAATTAAAGTATCGAGAATATCAGGTGTAATCGTCTCACTGATTTTTTTTGAATTCAGTAATTGTTGCAAACCAACGTGATCGTAGACTCGTTTTTTCAAAATACCGGCTTGCAGTAATTGCATATATTCATCGCTTAACATTTCTGTCGATGCATATAAACCTTCAATAAAAGGGTTATCATCACCTGCTTTCAAAACCACATTATTGACATTTAATTTTTTTAATAACCTCTTATAATCATCATTTTTTTGATGGCGAAAAATAAGTGCATTCGCTAAAGCAAGACTTAAATTGCCAATACCGACTTGCAAACAGCCATCATCTTTGATTAAACAACTCGTATATAATCCAATGTAATGATCTTGTACACCCAATGCTTCACGCGGCATCGAAAATAACGCAGGATATTTTTTAGTGTCGATAATATCGGTAAATACACTACTTTTCACTTCAGCCATTTCACCCATCATAAACGGTAAATTCGCGTTCACCTCTGCAACAATTGCCGTTTTCTTACCTTGTTTCGCTGATTCGATTAAGTAGTCTTTCGCACTATGAAAAACATCCGTATTACTGCTTAAACTATATAAATCTTTTTCATTAGCTGAGGGCGCAACCTGCTGCGCAAACACATTGATCGATAAATTAATCACATCTCGAATCACATTCGAATAATTACTACTAATAAAATTTTGTTGTACATACGCATTATTTAAAAATTTACCCGGCGATAAAAAAAACTCGATCACTTTTATATTGCGCGGTAATTGTTGTAAAACACGGGCTTTTTCGTACAAGGGGTCTTCATAATTTTGCAACAAGCGATCTAAAATAGGCTTTAAGAAGGTTTTTTCCAAAGGATTATGCAGCGTCGGCCGCGCCAACGTTAAACCTGTCAGGATGGTGAGTTGAATCGACGAATCATCGCATGCTAATTGATACAGTGCGTTTAATAGTCCAACGGGTTTACCTAAACCTAACGGCACACCGATCACAATCGATTTACCGATATGCTGAATGATCTTTTTCGCAGCGGTTTCATGATGCGTGAAATAATCGGTCACGGTCGCAGTCCTTTGTAGTGCTCACAATCCAAATTTATTGTACCATCTATTGAGAGTTTAAAAACCACAAGGAATGTGAATGAGCGCTTCGTTAACCGATTGGATTATCGATAAATTCAGCCGTTTTTTAATGAAAAGCAGATCGCCCACGTACAAAGATTTTTATTGTGACTTCGATAAAATGTGTCGAAACGCACAACCCGGCGACGTCTTATTAATACAAGGCAGAAACAGAATTAGCAATATCATACGACACGTCACGCTGAGTCCGTGGACGCATGCCGCACTGTATATCGGTCGCGTGAATGATATTGAGGATCCAAAATCTCATGAAATTGCGAGTCGTTTTTGTGTTGACCATCTTGGACGACAATTAATTGTCGAAAGTAATCTTGGTTGCGGAACCATTTTATCAGACATCAAACGATACGAAGATTATCCCATTCGCATTTTACGACCACAGCAATTAACCAAAGAAGACACCAATAAAATTGTGCAATTTGCCATTGGAAAACTGGGCACGCAGTATGATGTACGACAAATATTGGATCTTGCACGACTCTTATTCCCCTGGGGATTTTTTCCAAAACGTTGGCGGTCCACTTTATTCGAACATAATGCGCTTCAACCCACCAAAGATATTTGTTCGTCGATGATTGCAGAAGCATTCCAATCAGTTGAATATCCGATTTTACCGCTGATCGAATCAGGATATGAGAAAGAAATAGAATTTATATGGCGAAACAATCGTCTTTACACACCGCGAGATTTTGATTACTCACCTTATTTTGATTTAAAACGATATCCCTTTTTTCCATTAGAAAAGCCAGGAGAATATCATCATTTACCCTGGATGAAAAATGTGATTAGCAATGACGAAGGTTTAAATTTTATTTCCGTTTCACCCAGCATTCAGAAATTTTTTACATCACCTGCGTATGCTGTCATCGGCGCATCGACCGATCGAAATAAATTTGGGAATAAAGTGTTGCGCTGCTATTTACAGCAACATAAAAAAGTATATCCCGTCAACAATCACGAAAAAACAATTGAAGGTCTCTCTTGTTATCATCAGATTGCTGATATACCCAGCACCGTCAAAAGCATTTCGATCGTGACACCGCCTGCAGTAACAGAAACAATTGTCGATGAAGCCATTCAACACGGTATTCAAAATATCTGGATGCAACCCGGATCAGAAAGTCCGCTCGCTATTGAAAAATGCGAAAAAAATAAGATTAATGTGATCGCTGACGGCAGCTGTATTTTGAAAGTATTACGATTTCAAGAGTGATTATCCCAGATACACTCTCTGCACCCTACCCGTTAGATGACAGAGTAATTCATGCGGGACGGTGTTGACATATTGCGCAATTTCAGCAACCAATAAATCGCGACCCCATAATGTGACGGTATCATCTACAGCCACATTTTTTAAATGTGATACATCAACGGTAATCATATCCATCGAAACGCGTCCGACAATCGGACAGCGTTCACCACGAATTAAAACCGGCGTACCATTTTGCGCATGACGCGGATAACTATCACCATAACCCATGCCAACTATACCGATCGTCATTGCGCGTTCTGCAGTAAACGTGCAGGAATAACCGATTTTTTCACCCGCATTCACAGTTTTAATTGCAATTAATTTGGATTCAAATGTCATTGCTGGAATAAAGTTTTTCATCAATTCATCATGCGGGCCAGGATAATTAAATGGTGACACACCATACAACATTAATCCGGGACGAATCCATTCGTGACATGCGGATGCATGCGCTAAAATGCCTGCAGAATTTAAAATACTTTTTGGATTATTAATTTCTTTGGTAATTTTTTCAAAACACGCGATTTGATTTTGTGTGAACGTTTTGTCTGCATTATCTGCATCTGCTAAATGTGTGCAGATCACAAAGTTTTTCACGATAAATGGTAATGCATTTAATCGATTATAAATTTCTTGAAATGATTCAGAGGGAATTCCCAAACGATGCATACCAGTATCTATTTTCATCCAGATACGTAATTTTTTATCGTGAGGAATTTTATTTTTCTCTAGAAGCAATATTTGTTTTTCATCATGTATGCCTGCGATTAATCGATTATCATCGAGAAAAACGGCAATTTCTTCTCTCGTCACAAATCCACGCATCACAACAATATCTGTATTAATGCCCGCGTTTCGTAATTGCAATGCTTCATCAATGGTTGCAACGCCTAACGCATCAACATCCTCAATTGCTTTAGCAACATGAATTAACCCATGCCCATACGCATTACTCTTCACCATCGCCAGAATTTTTTGACGCGGCATCCGGGCCCGAATTAAAGAAAGATTATGTTTAACTGCATTTAAATTAATGATACTGATTGCTGTTGAATTCATTTTTTTATCTGCGCAGAATTAACCAAACGCACTCCCTGCTCTTGCATCTCATGTAACGCATTTTTAACATCATTCATCTGTAAATTGACACCGCGACAACCGTCTTCAATTAAATACACCGTAAATCCATCATTGATCGCATCCATGCAAGAAAATTTCACGCAATAATCTGTCGCTAATCCCATCACATATAAAATAGAAATATTTTTTTCATGCAACCAGTCAGTTAAACCCGTGCTTTTTAAATGTGCGTTGTCATAAAAAGCACTGTAACTATCAATGTGCTGATCTGTTCCTTTTTGAACTATTTTGGTAATCGCAGATAAATTCAGCGCAGGATGAAATTCAGCGCTCTTTGTATTTTGGACACAATGCACTGGCCACAATGAGACGAAACTGGAATGATTGATTGGATGCCAATCTTGTGTTGCAATAATCACTTTAAAATAAGGCATTAATGCATTTGCAACAGCAATGACTTGATTGCCCTCTGGCACTGCCAAATTGCCTCCAGAACAAAAGTCATTTTGCAAATCGATTAATAACAATGCAGCGTTTTGATTTACCACACAGACTCTTCCATTAATTTTTGTTTTAATGCCATTAATTGTGGATCACGTTTTACACTATAATTCATGCTTTTTGATGCATGAAATTGTTTCACTTGCTCTAGACAATAATTTCTTCGGTCCGAAAGTGTGGGTTGTGAGTAAACGAGCTTCCCTTCTTTAAAAATAGGCACTAACAAATCATGCGATTTTTCCGCTGAATTTAATTCAGATTGCGTCACTCCAAAATCTTCATGATAAATCACATCACGCAACCATTTTTTATCACAACAAAAACGTTTCACCTGCAATATGCCAGGATCACTGGTTTTAATGTGATTATCGGAGCGTTTTAATTTATACTCCCAATGTTCATTTTTTCGAATGGCGCCCAATTTATAAACCATATCCAATGAGGGTTGATCATAGTTCGTTGATAGGTATGTACCTACACCCCAACCATCGATGGGGGCTTCGACGGATTTCAATTCCTCGATGCGATTTTCCGTTAAATCACCGCTCGCCATAATTTTCGTATCGTAAAATCCAGCGCGATTTAACTTTTCTCGCACACTTCGTGCAAGAGATGCCAATTCACCAGAATCTAATCGCACACCTTTTAACTGATATCCACGTTCTTTCAGCGATTTTCCAACGGTAATCGCATGCTCAATTCCTATGTTCGTATCATAGGTATCTAGCAATAACACAACATTATCGGGCATTACTGAAGCGTATGCTTCAAACGCGGCGAGCTCACTGTCAAATGCCATCACCCAACTGTGTGACATCGTGCCAACTACTGGAATCTGAAAACGCTGCCCCGCAAGCACATTCGATGTTGCATCAAAACCACCTAAATAAGCCGCATAACTCGCTGTTAATCCACCGTTGGGACCTTGTGCACGACGTAATCCAAACTCGCTTAGCATATCGTTCCCGACTAAAGTGCGAATGCGCGACGCAAGCGATGCTACACCCGATGAAAAATTGAGTAGATTAATTAACGGGGTTTCTAATAATTGACACAACATGAGTGGCGCTTTGATTCGCAATAACGGTTCATTGGCAAATACAACAGAACCTTCTGGAACTGCATGAATATCACCGGTAAAACGAAGCATTTTTAAATACGCTAAAAAATCCGCTGAAAAACACGGCGTTTTGAGTGATTTTAAATAATCGATATCATCATCAGTAAATTGAAAGGTATTCAAAAAATCAATCACTTCACTTAATCCAGATGCAACCACATAATCGCCATGCAATGGATTGCGCCGAAAAAACAGGTGAAAAATAGCTTCCTTCTCATGCATACCTTGCCGCCAGTATCCATAGGACATACTGAACTGGTACAAATCAGTTAACATAGCGGAATGTTTCATAATATTCACCGAAAAGCGCGCAAAAATGGGCGTTTCTCTCTACAGGGTACAGTTACATTGCGCGCATTGTATCTAATGTTGCTATCGCTGACAAATCTGATGCGCCATATACCCGACCGTTCCTGCATAATATGTCGAGTGATTCCATTTCATAATCACACGGAAATTATTAAATACCATCATCACTGGTCCACCGTCAGGTTCAATCACAGACGCGGGTAATTGTGGATTAATACTTTCCGTGTCGTGTCCTGAAAAACGTACACCCAGTTGTTCCCATTCTGATACTGTTTTTACCGTCTTTAATGACAATAATTCACGATCAAAATTCGCAGGCAAACTCACTTCGATCGTCCATGGTTGATTTGCCTGCCATCCCAGATGCGATAAATAATTTGCGATCGATGCAAACACATCCCCTTTCGATCGCCAAATATCTTTGTGACCATCACCATCATAATCAACTGCGTAATTATGCCACGTCGATGGTAAAAATTGCGGTTGTCCTGTTGCACCTGCCCACTCGCCTTTTAAATCTTGCAGTGACACATCGCCATTATTCAGCATTTCTAGCGCATAAAATAATTCACGACGAAAAATCGGGCCGCGACGTTCATCATACGCCAACGTTGCCAACGACTGAATCACCGAATATTTCCCCATAAAACGGCCATAGCTCGTTTCCAATCCCCATAATGATGCGATAAAACAAGGATCCACTTGATAATGCGATGCTATTCTATTGAGTAACTCACGATTCTTTTTAACTTCGCTTCGACCAATCACAATGCGATCCTGACTCGCACGCGAATTGCGATAATGAAGATATGTAATGCGTTTTTCCGGTTGTGTGCGATCAAATCTCAATACTTCATTGTGTGGCGCTTTGATGTTTTGAAATGCTTCGTCAAATACTTCTGGACGAATCCCTTTCGCAATTGCTTCCGAGCGCAATCCCGCCACAAAATTACGCCAACTTGTTTGTGCGAAAACTGAGGTTGCGATCAATAAAAAAAGTAAAAGCCATACGCGTTTGATCATTACTAATCCTCCGTGAAATAAGTCATGATATCATATTTGAATCAATTTACCGTCTTCGCGCACACCTGATCACAAACTTTTTTTTCAGCGAATTTCGTGCACGAACTGGGTTTATAGCAACGATATCCCATCGTGCGCAAATAATCGGCTGTGTGTGGATTGCACGTCGTGCGATCGACTTGTCGAGAATAGGCATGGAAATTATATTCGCTCGGTTTGATGCAACGAAAACAAGTTGCGTCTTGACCTTCATCACGCTGCGCACAAACGGTTTCCTCGTGACATTCTTTTTTCCATTGGAGGCATTTTTCTGCATGTGTAGCAGTACTTATAAAAAATAATCCTGTGAGCAAAAATAAAAAATAGTTCTTCATGTTCATAATTCCTTTTTTGAATTTTATGATATGATACGTGCTTTCAAAAAATAAGGGAATTTGTTATGGCACAGGTAGTGAAGCACGCAGGATTAGCAGGTGTGGTCGCAGGACAATCAGCAATTTCGATGGTGGGACACAATGACACTGGATTGCATTATCGCGGTTATGAAATTCATGATCTCGCTCAAAAATCTACTTTCGAAGCCGTCGCGTATTTATTAATTTATGGTGAATTACCGACAAAAACGCAATTAAATGATTATCAAAATTTATTAATTTCGCAGCGTGATTTGCCCAGCGCATTAAAAGACGTATTAGAAAAAATTCCCGTGACTGCACATCCGATGGATGTATTGCGCACGGGCTGTTCTTTCTTGGGAACACTTGAGCCTGAAAATAAAAATCATGATCAAGTCACAATAGCGAATCGATTAATTGCCTGTTTTCCCGCAATGTTGATGTATTGGTTTCACTTTCATCATAACCATAAAAAGATTAATACGAAATTAGATGACAGAACGACAGGCGAATATTTCTTGCATTTATTACATGAAAAGAAACCGGATACATTGCAAGCACACGTCCTCAATTTATCGCTGATTTTATATGCGGAACATGAATTTAATGCGTCGACTTTTGCATCGCGCGTTACTGCAGGAACGCTGTCTGATTTTTATTCCTGTATTTGCAGCGCGATTGGCACATTACGTGGACCATTGCATGGCGGCGCAAATGAAGAAGCATTGAAATTAATTTTGCAATTTTCGTCAGTAGAAAAAGCAGAAACAGGCGTGATGGGGATGCTACAGCAAAAAAAATTAATCATGGGATTTGGTCATCGCGTTTATAAAGAGGGCGATCCACGATCGGATATTATTAAAGCGGAATCGAAAAAATTATCGGATGCTACGAACGATAAAGTCATTTATCCCGTTTCTGAAATGATTGAAAAAATCATGCGACGTGAAAAAAAAATGTTTCCGAATTTAGATTTTTATAGCGCATCAGCGTATCATTTCTGCGGTATCCCCGTTGAATTATTTACGCCGATTTTTGTGTTTGCACGTACGGCAGGTTGGGCTGCGCACATTATTGAACAGCGTGCGAATAATAAATTAATTCGGCCGTTGTCGGAATACATTGGACCAGCGCCGAGGGAAATAGCATGAAAAAAGAATTCGACCCCATCATCCAAGACATCACTAATTACGTCTGCGATTTTAATGATTACAGCATACTTGCCGTCGATACCGCCTATTACGATTTGCTCGATAGTCTCGCCTGCGCATTCATGGCATTAAAATTTCCAGCATGCACAAAATTGTTAGGACCTGTTGTGCCTGGTGCAACAATGAAAAATGGCGTACGCGTACCTGGCACAAAATTCGAATTAGACCCAGTGCAAGCTGCATTTAATATTGGTGCATTGATTCGGTGGTTGGATTTTAATGACACATTTCTCGCGGCGGAATGGGGTCATCCGTCGGATAATTTAGGCGGCATTTTAGCAATCACGGATTATTTAAATCGCGCATGCAATAAAAAATTTACGGTGAAAGATATTTTGCATGCTGCAATTAAAGCGCACGAAATTCAAGGTGTTTTAGCCTTAGATAATAGTTTTAATAAAGTTGGCTTAGATCATGTGATTTTAGTGAAAGTCGCAACGACTGCTGTGGTTGCGCACTTACTCGGTTGCACGAAAGATCAAATCAATAATGCAATTTCGAACGCATGGTTAGATGGACAATCGTTGCGAACGTATCGACATTTTCCCAATACAGGCTCGCGAAAATCATGGGCTGCAGGTGATGCGACCTCGCGCGGTGTGCGATTAGCATTGATGGCACACTTGAGTGAAATGGGATATCCGAGTGTTTTAACCGCTAAAACATGGGGTTTTTATGATGTGTCATTTAAAGGAAAATCTTTTTCATTACAACGCCCCTACGGCAATTACGTCATGGAAAATATTTTATTTAAAATTTCTTTTCCTGCAGAATTTCATGCGCAAACGGCTGTGGAATGCGCAATGCGTTTATATCCATTGGTGAAAAATAAATTAAATGACATTGAAAAAATTATTGTTAAAACACAAAATCCTGCGATGCGCATCATCAGCAAAAAAGGTCCATTGCATAATCCAGCAGATCGCGATCATTGTTTAGAATATATGATTGCAGTGCCTTTAATTTATGGTGAATTAACTGCCGCACATTACGAAGATGCTATTGCAAAAAATCCGTTGATTGACGTGTTGCGCGATAAAATGCAAGTCACGGAAAGTGATCAATTCAGTAAAGATTATTTAGATCCAGAAAAAAGATCCATCGGAAATGCCGTTCAGATTATTTTTAAAGATGGTTCTAAAACAGAAGAAATATCGATTGAATATCCGATTGGACATAAACGTCGGCGCGTGGATGGTATTCCCCTACTTCTCGCGAAATTTAAGACGGCGGTTCATGATCATTACTCAAATGAACAGTCGCAAGAAATTTTGGATTTATGTCTCGATCAAAAAGCGTTGCTCGATCTGCCCATTGATCAGTTAATGGGGAAATTGGTGAGATAAGTAGGCCTCACTATTGATAAACCACTCATTCTCCGCTACTATTTGCGGCAAAATGTAGATACCTATGTAGGAAACAGTACCATGGCAAAAGAAAAAGAAAAGAAAGTAGCAAAAGCACCTGTCACAAAGATGCCAAAAGCAGCTAAGGCTGAAAAACCCGTTCCAGCATCGGATGGTAGCAAACACCCCGCTTATGACGTTGTTGAGGTAGAATGCAGCTGTGGCAACAAATTCAAAACACGCTCTGCATTAGGTCGTAAAGATCTCCACTTGGAAATCTGCTCCGCTTGTCATCCATTTTACACGGGTCAGCAAAAGTTAGTCGATACAACGGGTCGCGTAGAAAAATTCAAGCAAAAATACGCAAAAAAATCTGCGGCCTAGTGAATTGGTTCAGAAGCGCCAACGGCAGTTGGCGCGAAAACAACGAAGTGCGGTTACAAGACGGCACATACGTTATTAGAACACCCGCACATTAATTCCATCGCCCTAATCAACTGCCGATCATCATTACTCGCTTCACTCAACGCACGTCGCCACGCACGTGCACCCTTTTCACCTTGAAACAAGCCAATTAAATGACGTGTCATGTGTCGCATTGGAACGTTTTTCGCATACTGCTGCAAAATATACGGCAAATACCGTGCAATAATATCCTGACGTGATTTTACCTCTATATTTGCGGCATAAAATTGCTGATCGATGTTCGACAACCAGTATGGATCGGAACATGCCGTGCGCCCAACCATCACACCATCGATATATTTTAAATGTTCGACGACGGATTCTTTCGTTTGAATCCCGCCGTTAATAATAATTTCTAATTCTGGAAAACTTTTTTTTAATTGATAAACACGATCGTAATTTAACGGCGGAATTTCGCGATTTTCTTTCGGACTTAATCCTTTTAGCCACGCTTTTCGCGCATGCATGATAAAAACGTTACAACCGGTTTCTGCAATTTTTCCCACAAATTCATGTAGAAAATCTTCACTATCACATTCATCCACACCCAAGCGCGTTTTAATCGTCACAGGAATGGAAACGGATTCGCGCATGGCTGTCATACATTCTGCTACTAAATCTTTTTCTTTCATCAATGCTGCACCAAAACAGCCATTTTGCACGCGCTCGCTCGGGCAGCCAACGTTCAGATTGATTTCGTCGTAACCCCACTGCTCGCAAATTCTGGCTGCTTGTGCCAGTTGCAAAGGATCCGAACCACCCAATTGCATTGCGATCGGATGCTCTTGTTCGGAAAAATCGAGCAGATAGGATTTATCGCCATGAATAATCGCTTGTGCGGTAATCATTTCTGTATATAAAACAGCATGTTGCGATATTAATCTCAACAAATAGCGGAAATGACGGTCTGTGTACGCCATCATGGGAGCAATGCAGATTGTGCGGTTGAGTGTTTTCATGGGGGCATGATAACAAATAAAACCCACGCGATGCCAGGCACACAAACGCGGACAGACTGCATAAACATTCTAATTCCGCAACCTTGGGCTCTGACGAATCAGATGCAATGCAAAGAAAAAAGTCACAACGCATACGATCAACAAAATAATCGCAGCGGTAACAATATTCGTATCTTTAATTCCTAGCAAACTATACCGAAATAAATCGACGACATATAAAATCGGATTCAGCATCGCGACTTTTTGCCAGAGTGGTGACAACATCGCGATCGAGAAAAACACGCCGCCTAAATAAGTGAGTGGCGTGAGAAAAAACGACGGCACCCAGGAAACATCATCGAAAGTACGCGCGAAAATGCCGTTAATTAAACCGAGTGTGCCGAAAAATATCGATGTGATTAATACGGTAAAAAATCGTCAACCAAAAATGTTCGACCGTCAGATGCGTAAAAAATAAGGCGATGCATAATACAATGATACCCACAATAATTGAACGCACCACAGCGCCGGTTACAAATCCCAATAAAATAATCGCATTCGGCGTCGGCGAAATTAATATTTCTTCAATGCTGCGTTGAAACTTCATGCTAAAAAATGATGATGAAGAATGAATATAGCTGTTCGTGATCACCGACATCATAATTAATCCCGGTACGATATATTGTATGTACGTAAATCCTTGCACGGGATGAATTTGGCTACCTACTAATTTTCCGAATACTAAAAAATACAACAGCATCGTAATGGCGGGCGGCAATAATGTTTGCGGCCAAATGCGAAAGCAGCGGGTGAGTTCTTTGAGGACGAGTGTTTGATAGGCGATTAGAATTTGTCGTGGCGTCATTGCGTCAACCTTAAAAACAATTCTTCCAAGCGATTCACACGATTACGCATGCTGGAAACCAAAATATGATGCGCATTGAGAAAATTAAAAATATCGTTTAGATTTTTATTTTTTTCACACTCGATTTCAAGTGTCATCAAATCAATTTGTTTCACCTTAAAATCATCGTGCAATGGAATCGCTGTCGTGAGCGGTTCACGCAAATCAAATACAAATGTTTCGACGTTCAACAGACTCAGCAAATTTTTCTTCGTCGTATCTTGAATAATGTTTCCGTGATTGATAATCGCGATGCGATCACATAGCGTTTCTGCTTCTTCGAGATAATGTGTCGTCAAAATAATCGTTTTTCCCGCAAAATTTAGCTCGCGCAACAAATCCCACATTGATCGACGAATCTCAACGTCGACACCTGCCGTTGGTTCATCCAAAATTAATACGTTTGGTTCATGCATTAACGCACGCGCAATCATGAGCCGACGCTTCATGCCGCCCGATAATTGTCGAGCCGGTTCATTGCGCTTATTCCATAATTCCAGCAGTTTTAAATATTTTTCAGCACGACGCGCAGATTCTTTTCGATCGATGCCATAATAACCGGCCTGATTCATCACGATATCTTTGATGCGTTCAAAAATACCGAAATTAAATTCTTGGGGCACAACACCAATTTGTGATTTTGCTAAATTGGAATGCGTATCGATATTAAAACCAGCAATAGAAACATCGCCACTCGTTTTGAGCGTGAGTGAATTGATGATGCTAATCGTTGTGGATTTGCCCGCACCATTCGGTCCGAGCAATCCAATAAAATCACCTTGATTCACATCCAGATTAATTCCCTTTAAGGCTTCGACACCGTTGGGATATATCTTTCGAAGCTGATTAATCTGTAACGCTAACATTATTTACTGCTTATCTGATGACGATTTACTCGGCGTCGTCACCGATTTAGCAAATGACTTTAAACGCTCCACCCATGTTGCGGATTGCTCTTCTTTCGGAAGCATTGGAATAAAGTGCACAACGATCGGCTGAAAACGCGCTGATAATTGTGATCCTTTATACCAGTCGGCAGTTTGATACGATGTCGATTGGATAACCACCAACA
>Ga0207150_1062_pt1 | contig 23204 bp, 18 predicted proteins | sample Alteio_BWMinHeat_32_FD_153526 | JGI IMG/M metagenome (GOLD analysis project Ga0207150, IMG submission 153526) | Enriched cells from forest soil in Barre Woods Harvard Forest LTER site, Petersham, Massachusetts, United States -... | ecosystem: Environmental > Terrestrial > Soil > Temperate forest >...
GATTTCGTTTTCCTGCTGCAGGAGCTTGTCACGAAGCTTCTTGAGCAATGGATCCGATTCCGGCAAAACCTTCAGGTTCTCGCGCAGCCGCGGCTGCTCGTTCTTGATGCGATCCTGCTCTCGCTGATTGAATTGAATCTCCTGAAGCGTTTTGGCCAAGTCCCACTTCATTTTCATCGCCGTCTGCAAGGCGTCCTTGATTTCCTTGCTTGCCGCCGGGTCATTGATGATGAGCTTGATCGTATTCTCGTCGCTGTTGTTGATTTCAATGCGTTCGCCGTCCTCGCGCTCTTCGGTTACTTCCTGTTTGGTGGTCTTACCCTTCTCCAATTTGACGGAAAAGCGGTAAACGTCGGAAGCGAGTTCGGGATTGGCATCGCCCAGTAATTTGAAGGCCGACCGGAACGGATGCTCGATGATCACGGTGCGGTCCTGCTCGGAACGGTTGGTGATGGTGTAGGTCTTGGACTCACGGGTCTTAGAGGTGGTGTGGATGATGCCCTTGACGATCTTTACCGAGTTGCGTTTGCCGTTGTCGTGGGCAGCAACGGGGGTGACTTCGGTGCCCAGGTCGATGCCGTAGGAGATGAGCCGCTCTTCCTTGGGCTGTAGATCGAGGATGCGGGTATCGCCGGCGTAATTCTGGCCGTCGAAGACTGTGATGGGACCCTGCGTCAGGTGCATGTCCGTTGTGTTCTTGAAGCGCAAGCCCAGGAGCGGGAACTTGGCTTGCACTCTCTCGTTGTAGATGCTGACGCGACTGGCCTCGACATGCTTGGTGATGATGGGCAGCATGGCGGACTTTTGGCGCCCGAGGTTGATCGAGTGGTCGATCTCGTACTGGAAGAAGTCGCCGAGATCGAGGGCGGTCGCCACGCTAGTAACGCTTCGCTCCGCTTCCTTCAGGTTTGACTCGGCTGCCCGTGTGCCCTCCTGACTCTTGGACGCGTTCTTGTTCTTACGCTCGGTCAAGAGCCGCGTGTTTTCCTGCTGCCGGTTAGTTCGGTGAATTCCGTCAAGGATTTTTCCCGCATCGCTATCGTACCATTCGCCACTGATGGGCCCTGTGTATGTGGGTGGCCGCAATGAGGCGAACAACTCGGGTTCGACAACGGGGCGAGGAACATAGAGAGGCTCGTAGAGATCCATCTGGAACGAAATCGGCCGGCCGGAGATTAAACTCATTGCAATAGCGTTCCAATCTTCGTCGGTGTTGTTCTCAACCACGGCCCAGCCTTGCAGGAACGGAGCTTTGTCGTTGTCGAGCAACAGGCGGTAGCTGGTCTTCCAGATTGGATTCTCGACGACATAGCCGACCTTGACGGTGCGACGCCCGGTCCCTGTGAAACTCAGGCTGACCGACTTCTTTTGCATATCGTGGCTCTGGGTGACGATGTCGAGCGCCTTCTTGAATTCGCTTTCGATTATGGGATTGACGAAGCGTAGCCGCTGAACATCGGAAAGCCTGAAGCTGCGAATGCCTTCGCTGCACCACATATTGAGCATCTCGACATCGATCGCGCCTTCTTTCCCCACCGGTTGCTTTTGCAGTTCGATGCCGATGATGGCGCCGTTGACGGTGCCGGGTGGGTGGTGTTGGATTGCTGGAGGACGACCTCGACGCGTTCACCACGGGCCTGATCGAGGATTTGTGCAAATGATGGGTTCTTGCTCAGGTCGATCGAGAACGAGCGCAGGGTCTTGTCGAGCGGCTCCAGGCTATCGAACGAAATCGCCGAGACTTTGCCGCCGTTCATGTCCTGGACGACCATGCTTTTCAGAATGTCGTTGACATCCTGAACGTTGAAGGCGAGGTCAACGCGGGCATCGCCTTCGACTTCCCCCTGGCGTTCGAAGTAGCCTACCCCGCTGTTGAAGAGGACCACCTTGGTGATCGGCAGCTTGGCCGCGGACTCCGAACGAGAGGTCAGGACAACGTCGCTCCCTTTTGCCGAGCCTTTCTCGGCAACGTAGTTGTCATCGCGATTGCCGTCCTTCGGCTTGCCGGCAAAGAGATCGAGGGCGAAAAGAGCGGCGACCGCGAGGGCCGCAACGGCGCCAACGAGCGCGGTGTAGTGCCAATGACGCATGGGTATTCCTCCATTACGAGACAAGACTTTCTGCAGAGTAGACGAAGCAAGGGGAAAATGTTACCGAAGATGCCGTGTGTATTGCCTTAGCGCGCGAAAAAGCCCACGCACGGCTGTGCGTGGGCTTTGACGATTCTGCGAAGCGTCGCTAAACGTTACTTCTCGATGCTCAGTCCCTCGAGGTAGCTCTCGAAATCCTTCCGCTGCTGGTCGGCCTTGGCTTGCAGGCTCTTGATGTTGCTCTCGTACTTCTCGATCTCATTCTCCTGCGCCAATAGCTTGTCCCGCAGCTTCTTCATCAATGGATCGCTCTCGGGCAGGACCTTGATATTCTCCCGCAGTCGCGGTTGTTCATTGCGGATACGGTCCTGCTCGCGCTGATCGTTCTGAATCTCCTGCAAGGTCTTGGCCAACTCCCATTTCATCTTGAGCGATAGTTGCAAGCCATCCTTGATCTCCTTGCTGGCCAGGGGCTCGTTGATGATCATCTGGATGCGGCCGTCATCACTGTTGTTGATCTCAATCCGCTCGCCGTCATCGCGCTCTTCGCTCACAAGGAGCTTCTCAGTCTTACCCTTGGGGACAAAGACCTGAAAGCGGTAGACATCGCTGGCCGTCTCCACCGGTTTCACGTCGCTGACCAGCTTGAACTGCGAGCGGAACGGCTGTTCCACCAAAACGGTACGGTCCTGCTCGGAGCGGTTCACGATGGTGTAGGTCTTGCTTTCCTTGAACTTGAGGGTGGTGTGGATCACGCCCTTTACGATCTTGACGCTGGTTCGCCGGCCATTGTCATTGGCGGCTACGGGATTGACCTCGGTACCCAGATCCATCGCATAGGAGATCAGTCTTTCTTCCTTGGGCTGCAAATCGAGGATCCGGGCATCGCCGGCGTAGTTACTGCCGTCGAAGACGGTAATGGGACCTTGAGTCAGATGCAGGTCGGTGTTGTTTTTGAACTTGAGGCCCAGGAGCGGAAACTTGGGATGGACCCTTTCGTTGAAGATACTGACCCGGCCGGCTTCGATCTTTTGATTGATGATGGGCAGCATGGCCGATTTCTGGCGGCCGAGTGAAATCGAATGGTCGATCTCGTAGGAGAAGTAGTCGCCGAGGTTCATGGCCTGGGCCGCGCTGCTGACGCCTTTGGACAGATCGATCCCGTCCGCCTCCGCCGGACGCCTTCCCCAACCGGCCGCGGGGTCGCTCTGTTTTTTCTGGGCTTCGTCCATGGCCTTGTCGGCAGCCCGCTCTCTCCTGGCGAGGTCTTTACCACCAAGTGCGAGTTTGTCGGTGTTAATATCGTCGAATTTAGGGCTGAGAATGGCCCCGGTATACGTCGGCGGCCGCAGCGACGCAAACAGTTCCGGCTCCACGTGCGGTCGCGGCACGTACAATGGCTGATACAAATCCATCGTGAACGAAATCGGCCGGCCCGATAGCAAGCTCACGCCGACGTTGTTCCAATCCTCATCGGTATTGTTCTCCACCACCGCCCAGCCTTGCAGGAACGGAGCCTTGTCCTTCTCCAAGACTAAACGATAGCTCGTCTTCCAGATGGGATTCTCCACCACATATCCCACCTTCACCGTCCGCGCTCCCTTGCCGCTAAAGTTCAAACTCACCGCCTTCTTCTGCATGTCATGCGCCTGCGTTACCACATCCAAGGCCTTCTTGAACTCGCTCTCCATGACCGGATTGAGGAACCGTACCCGCTGGATATCGGACAGTTTCACGCTGCGCATGCCTTCGGCACACCACATGTTAAGGAATTCCGTCTCGATAACAGCGTCCTTGCCCACCGGCTGCTTTTGCTTCTCCATGCCGATAATGGCCCCCGACAGCGTCCCCGGCTGGGTGGTATTGGATTGCTGCAAGACCACCTCGACTCGTTCACCGCGGGCCTGGTCCATGATCTGGCCGAAGGAAGGATTCCTGCTCAGGTCAATGGCAAAGGAGCGTAGAGTCTTATCCACCGGAGCCTGGCTCTCGAAGGAGATGGCCGAGACCTGACCGCCGCCCAGGTCTTGGACCACCATGCTTTTGAGCATGTCGTTGATGTCCTGGATGGGGAACGACAGGTCGATGCGGACATCGCCGTCGATGTCGCCTTGGCGTTCGAAGTAGCCGACGCCGCTGTTGAAGAGGACGACCTTGGTCACCGGCAGCTTGGACGAGGATTCGGAGCGATTGGCCTGGGCCACATCCACGCCCTTATCCACGAGGGCGACTTCGGTAACGGGCTGGTCTTTCTTGTCGCTGGGTTTATTGGCGAACAGGTCGATGGCGAAGAGGCCGCCGATCGCTAGAGCAGCAGTGCCGCCCAGAGTGGCGGTATAGATCCAGTGACGCATGCGCAAGTCCTCCGAATTCGAATGGCTAGGGGTCTGCTTCTATAGACGACGCAATGGCGGTCGAGGATTGTTGCGCTCGGCGCATGGCTTCTAGTTTTGTGGCAAAACAAACGACGCCTGCCGATTGCTTCCGCCTGATGACATCTTGCTGCCCGCGGCCATGTCGGCCGTCGCCTCAAAAACAACCACTCCTCGCCGAACGCGGCCTCCGAAGAGCTTTGGAATACCAGCACTCCGCCAAGTTCCGCTCGCGCTCGGCGCAGGTCTCCCGACCTCGCCGCGCTCGGCGCAGGTCTCCTGACCTCGCCGCTGACTCCGCCAAGTTCCGCACCCCCCTTGGCGGTGAGAGTAGATTCCACAAGTGCTGTGGTCGCACGGTGTTGCGCTAAGGAAATGGGCACCGCCGCCAAGTTCCATATATGGCTAGGCCAGTTGTGGCAGAGCGCGATTTTCACAAGATAACTCCGAACCACCGACGCGTTACGGCGTCTGCCCGTTCTCCGTACTCTCACTTCTGACCTCTGACTTCTGACCTCCCGTGGGCCAATGTTCCGCGCGGAACATTCTGAGAGACCGATGAGACTTGTTTTTTCGCCGAACCGCTTGCCGCTCCGCACGTCTTTATCAACCTGGGTGGTCATCGCTTCCCGGCCCTGCCAAATATGGCCGCTAGCCGCAACGCCATGCGCTATGAGGTCGAACATGGCATGCTAGACGCGCAGGCGCTGGAAAAACAACCACGACGAAACTCTTTCCAACGCCTGGCTTGCATGACGCCAAACATTCGACAAGTCGTCCGATTCCGGCGATAATAGAAATCATGTCCGCGCACAAAGCTCCTCGCAAAGGCTTCACCCTCGTCGAGCTCATCGTGGCGAGCGCGATTGTCGGCCCTGCTGCTCATGATCTTCCCCGCGCTCTGCATTCTTTGGGACCGCCACAACACAGTGCAGTGCCTGAGCAACTTGCACACGCTCGGCTATATGTTCAACGCACATGATGACCAGAAGGGCTTCATGCCGAGACCAGCTGGTACGAGCCAGTCCAACGGAGAGTCGATCATGTTGCAGCTTGGTCCGTACGTTTGCGGGGAGCCCGGCAAGGGCGACGTCGCATTCTTGCATTGCCCGTCCGACAGCAGCTTCGTACCCAATAGTCTCGGTGTCGGTTACGGGATCAATGTCCGGGGTATGAACGCGTCGGATGGTCAGGGTGGCGCCGTCGCCGACAGCGACGCGTACACAACGATGGCACAGATATCATCAGGGCCGGGCACGTCGAACCTCGTCCTGGGCGGCGACATCGGTCAGGCCGGCATCTATCAGTACCCCAAGCCGGTGGGCATCGTTGGGTCGGTCGAGGGATCGTATAACGGCCTTTACGGACGTCATTTGTCGAACAAAAGCACCGCGACGGGACCGGGCGGCAATGTTGCGAATGCGCCTTTGTTTTCCTCATTTCACACGAATGGCGCTGTGAACCTCGTGCTTGCCGACGCACATGCCGTAACTGCCAACCTGAAGGCCCCTATCCACGACGGTTGCATACCCAGTCTTGGAAACAAAAGTGGCGTCTGGTTGGAGCCTGGCCTTTCGCCCGAGGCGGCTGGGATCGTCGTGGCGAGCGCTGCAGGTATTGGGTTTCTAACGGTCATCGCGCTCGCGATTGGTTGGCCCGCGAGACGGTTTCGGCTAGCGGTCCGTCCCATTAACATCGTCCGCTGAAAAGAACTACCAGGACGCAACCTTTTCACTTTTTCCAGTGGTAACCCGATGCTGAGCCAAATCGGATTGTCAATTGACTTCAATGCCTTTTATCGAGAGTGCATCTTCTCTGCAATATGCGTACTTGGCGGTGTTCTTGGTTTCGTGAGCTGCATCCTCCTATACGTCGCAAGACAATATCCGGTGCTCGCGTGCTCATTTACTGTGGCAAGCGAAGTTATGCTTGCCGCTGCACTGGTTGTCTGGCCGTGGTACCGCCACACTCCAGGAATGTGTGACGTGCTCACGATAATAAGCACCAGCCTTCCGGGCGCATGGGCAATTTGCAACACCTTGAAACGTCGCTGTTCGCACAACCTGCCAGCCGCCAACGAAGGATACAACGAGAAGTTTGGTGACTATCGTGATCGCAGCACCAGGGCACCATGGCAAGAAACGGACTCCGGCCATTACCGCCCGGGGCAGGAGTAGGACCTTGTGACCCGGGCCCGGCTCAATCTCCTTGCTTGTGGCCGTATCCTTGCTGGCTTGAACGGTGCCAAACAATCGACAAGTCCCCCGATTCCCGCAATAATAGAGACCATGTCCGTGCGCGAAATTCCCTGCAAGGCGTTCACGATCGTCGAGCTCATCGTGGTGAGCGCGATTGTCGGCACCCTGCTGCTCATAATCTTCCCCGCGCTAAGCATCCTTCGAGACCGCGACAACACTGTAAAGTGCCTCAGCAACGTGCGCCAGATCGGCATTGCCTTCAACGACCATGATGGCCAAGTTGGCTACCTGCCAAGACCAGCAGGCACCAGCCAGTCCAACGGAGCGTCGATCCAGTTCCAGCTTGGGCCGTACACCTACATTTTCGGCGGGGACGGCAAGTCCATGTACATGCCACTCTTTCATTGCCCGTCAGACAGGAGCAACTTACCAGGCAGTGGCGGCACCAGTTACGGGATCAATGTCCGGGGTATGAATGGTTCTGATGGTCACGGTGGCACAGTCGTCGATAACGATTCGTACGCGACGATGGCTCAGATATCGTCGGGGCCGGGCACTTCAAACTTCGTCTTGGCCGGCGACATTGGCCAGGCCGGCGTCTATGACTGGATAACCCCGGTTGGCGTCGCTGGCTCGTCCGAGGGATCGTACAATGGGTTCTTCGGCAGGCACTTGCCGGACACAAGCACTGCGACGGGTCCGGGCGCGAATATTCCGGACGCGCCATTGTTTTCCTCGTTCCACACAAATGGCGCTGTAAACCTGGCACTTGCCGATGGACATGCCGTGACCGCCAACCTGAAGGCACCAATAAACGATGCCTGCATTCTCAGTGTTGGAAACAAAAGTGGTTTGTGGGTGGACCCTGGCCTGTCGCCCGAGGCGGCTGGAACGTTCGTGGTCGTTGCGGGCATTGTGATTGTAGCGTCGCTAGCTTTCGCGCTTCTTTTGCCCAGGTTGCTTCGGCTCGCAGCCCGCCTCGAACCGCCGAAGGATGAGTCACATCGATGATTGTCACGATTTTGGAACCAGCTCGACTGGTTGCGGCTGAATGCTATCCTCAGGCCGCTTTCCCGAATCTTTTCTTCCGCTCCCGGCAAATCGGCTAATGGCGCGGACGGTCATGTCATGGTCGCAGAGCATTTGACAGCTCAAGCGCACGCCGCTGAGGCCGCGGACCTGCAGAACGCTCTTCTCTGCGGCGGTCATCATTTCCGGCTCACCTGATACGAACTCGACTCGGCAGGTCGTGCAGCGAGCATTGCCGCCACATGCGTGCAGTTGATCAATGCTCGCCTCATCCTCGAGCGCCAGCACCAAACGTTTGCCTTCTGGCACCTGAAATGATCCGACGCCCTCGACGGTCAATGTCGGCATTGTGGATCTCCAATTGTTGCGGGCGTACTAGTTGAGCGATCAAGTCTGCGGTCTTCGCTTCGGATTCATCGTTCGTAGCTGGGGTGACTGCCGCGGCATTTCGTGGGACAGCTTCAATGCGAACTAGACCACGACCAAGATCGCGACTGCCACGCCAAGGCTGATGAGTCGGTACCTCGGTTTCATGGTACTTGCCCGCTGGAAGACGGCTCCGCAGCCTCATCCATTTCACTTCAGCTCTTGTCATCGTCGAATGTTGGCCGTCACCGCTGGGATGTCGTGGAGGTCCACCTCCGGTGCAACCTGGTGATATGGGGCTTGATCGTTATTCTCTGTGTCTGCCGGTCGGGGCAAATACCCGACCTGCGCATCGGGGTCATCCAGAACAATCCCGACCTGACGATGCTGCCCCTTGCTTTTGGTATTGTTGGCCGTTTCACGAGCTTTAATGATTCCGGCCACTGCAATGGCCCCGAAAACCAAGATAATCAGAAAGACGACACCGGCACCGAAAAAAGGAAAAGTCCGACGTCGCCGCTCTGACGATTGGCATAGTAGCTCTTCGAGGCAGGGTCAATATCACAATGCTCGCGATGGTCCCAAGGAATGCAAGTGTGATGGCAGGCCAAGCCAGGCCTGAGACGTTAGCTGAGGTTTGCGAGGCGCTGCGGTTTCGCCCCGTCGAAAAACTGGTCGTTACGTGGCACGTTCATGTTATTTCCCCATGCGTAGCAGCGCCGCTTCTGCTTCCCGCGTCGTCAGGGCCCCGGCGGCACCCTTCGCCAGCGTTTGCAGGACTTCACGCGCATCCGGCGTGCCGATCTTTTCAAGCACTTCCACCGCGCGCACGATCCGCAGGCGGTCGCCGGTTTGAAAGGCTCCGACCGCCTTATCGATCAAGTCCTCGAGCCGTTTCTTTACCTCCAGCGCGGGCCCAGATTCCAGGGTTTTCTCCAAAGCCGGCACCGCCAGCTCGCCGAGCTTTTCCAGCTCCTGGATCGCGTTCTTGCGCATGTCGAAGTCTTCAGCATCGAGGTTGGCGATCAACTTCTCAACTTGGCTACTGTCGGCCGCTGCCGCCGGGGCGAGATTCTTTTTCAGCCATTGGGTGGCCTGCTCTGGTGCCTTGACCAGCTCGAGGATGCTGTTGTTCGCTGTGCCGGCATTGCTTTCTTTCAAGTTCGCCCAGGCTTCTTCGAGCTGTTTGTCCGTCAGCTTCTCCGGCGCGGGCTTATCCGAACGCAGATCGCTTGTGTCCCAGATTTGCAGCGTGGTATCGCTGCCTCCGGTAACCAGTGTCTCGCCGTCCGGGGCAAAGGCCAGGGCCGTGATCACACCCTCGGGTGCTTTGAAGTTCTTGATTGGTTTGTTGGAAGCAACGTCCCAGATCTCGATCGTATCTTCGCGCACGATGGCGATGCTGCGGCTATTCGGCGAAAAGGCGATCTTGGCAGCGGCCGCCGGTCCACCCTCTGCGAAGAGTCGAAGCGAATTGACCACGGCTTTGTTCGGCATTCTCGATATCTGCATGCTGTGCATGATCAGGTTTTCCTCTTTGCCGATGCGGCGCTCCTGACCACTGGCGATTTCGATCAATGCGACGGTGCCATCGGCGTGCTCGACCGCCACCGTCCGGCCGTCGGGCGCGTAGGTGATGTTGAGTGGAATGTGTTCATTGGGCAGCTCGAGTCGCCGCGATTTCCCGGACTTGATATGGAACAGCTCGAGCGCCGCAAGCGAAGCGGCGACTGGGTCATTGCTTTGGATCGCGGGGCCGCCCGGCAAGAAGGTAGCGAGTGTGCTGCCGTCGGGCGAAAAGACCAGCGCCGGGCCCGCGGTCGTATGGATGCCGCCGCTGACAAGAATGAACAACGTCACGAACCGCGGCGCGGGTTCGATTTCGCCGATGGTCTTGATTTCCTTGCCGGTCGCGACTTCGAACAGCCCGATACTGGTCTTACCGTTGCCGCGCACGGCAACTGTTTTCCCATCGCGCGAAAAGGCAACACCGGCGGCATCTCCGGAGGGTGCCGCGAACTTATGCAGCTCCTTGCCGGTTACCGAGTCATGCAGATGGACGGCGTTGTCCTCGTTCCCCAGGGCCATGGTCTTGCCGTCCGGCGCTATCGCAATGGAACGCGTGCCTTTGGGGGCCTGGAATGAGCTCAGCAGTTTTGCCACCCCTCCCTTACCCTCCCCTAAAGGAGAGGGAGTTGCATCCCAGCGGCAGATGGCGCCATCCCACGATTTGGATACGATCGTCTTGCCGTCGGCGGCGACGCGAATATCCGTCACCGGCCCGGAATGCCCCTCCTGCTTGGATTCTTCCTTGCCCGTTTGCGTGGAGAAGAAGCGAACCACATGCCCGTCTCCCACCGCCAGTGTCTTGCCATCCGGCGAAAAGCAAACCTCGTGCGATGCGACCTTCATTCCGCCGAAGCCAAAGAGCGCGGGACCGTGAACCGGTGCCGGTGGATGCGCCGCTTCCATTTCATGGATCCTCTGACCTTTTTCCGCATCCCACAACACCAGCTTGCCGTCCCCGGCCGATCGCGAGGCCAGCATCTTCCCGTCACTCGAGAAAATCAGCGATGAAATGGTGCCCTCAGGCCCTTTGAGCAGGTGCAGCTCCTTATCGGAATCGGCCTCACAAAGATGAATGCCGTTGGCGGTGACGTAGGCGAGAAGCTTGCCGTCGGGCGAGTACGCCATGGCGGACGATCCGTTGCCATCGAGCTTGAAACGGCGCACTTCCTTGGCGGACTCTCGGTCGGCAATGACCAAAGAAGCTTCGAACTGCCGCCCTTGGACAAGATCACCCTCGAGCCAGGCGAGGTTCTTTCCATCGGGTGACATCATCACGACAGTGCCCGAGCCGGTGGCGCCGGCCAGACCTCTGCCTTTGTTTTCGTTTATTTTGACCTTGGCGACTTCTTTGGCCGTTTCCACTTCCCACACGTATGTCGTTTGATCGTAGCAGCCGCGCCCGACCAAGGTCTTGCCGTCGGCTGAAAAGGCGATCGCTCCCACGCCGCCAATCCAGTGGTTGCCGGGCACTCGATCGAGCTTGCGAGCCGGCCCTTTGATTTCGCCTGAGGGTTTACCGCTGGCAACATTCCAAAACTGAATGGTGCGACCGTATACGGCGGCCAGCGTCTTGCCATCCGGTGAAAGAGCCACGCTGGAGTTCCGTTGTGCAAAACCGCCCGACATCATAAAAACATGAGATGCGTCGATATCGGCATCCGCGTCGGCGTCTTTCCAATCGGGCCTCTTGAAGCGGCGAATCTCTTTGCCTGTCTCGCGATCCCAAAGTCGAATCGCTTGTTGCATATCGGCCGTGACGACGCTTTTGCCATCGGGCAGAAACGCCACGAAATTGACATCGGAACTGTGCCGCCAGCTCTGTGTGCCGATGCGCATCACTGGCGAGCCGGAAGCGTCAGCTTCCGGAGTTCGAGCGTCAGCGACCGGTGAAGGGGAACCGGAAGCGCTTGATGAGTGCGAGCCGGGTGAATCGGCAAGCGCTGGCTCCGCGCTCGCCTGCTGACACAACAACCGTCCGGCGCAAACACCCAGAACGGCCAACACCAACAACACCGAAATAAGCTTGAGTCGCATGAAGAGCATGGTTTTAAGCACTCCGTCCACCAAGGCAGCAACCTTGGCCGAGATCACCAGTGAAGCGGCCGTTGGGCCTGCCGCCGTAATCGCCGCAGCGCGCATGGTTGAGGTCATGAGCAGACGAGGCACGCTCGCCGCGGTCCCTTTTTGCGTGATCATGGTTGCGATCATCCCACCCGATAAGTAAAGCGCACGCCGCGCCAGCCGCCGCGATAGCAAATTGCGCCCTCGCGCCAGTCGCGTGCAGATAGTCCCCGACGGACAGCCCAACTGCCGCGCGGCTTCCTTGATGGTTCTTCCTTCAAGGTCGCACAAGACGATGGCTGTGCGGTACTTATCGGGCAGGCCCTTCAACTCTTCGTCGAGCAATTCTTGCAATTGCTTCGAGATGTCCGAGCCGGATTGGGTGCTTGTACACTGCGCTGCTTTCCGCTCATTGGCCTGCCGCCGGGTTCTCATGACCTTTGCCTTCAGTGCCGTGGTGTGCGCAACGCCGTAGAGCCAGTTACCCAGCATGCTCCGGGGGCGAATCGATGCGGCTTTCTTGACCAGCACCAGAAAAGTCGCCTGAAAGGCATCTTCCGCATCGGCTTCGTTGTGGAGTACACGGCGGCAAACGCCGAGCACCATGGGCCCATGCCGCCGCAAAATCGCTTCGAAGGCTCCGTCATCATGGCTGAGGACGCGCTCCAGCAAATCGCCGTCGGTCAGTCCGAGCTCGCCCTTGCGAAGCACGGAGCGGCGCAGATTGCCCAGAACGGTCCCAAGCGCAATGGCGGCCATGGTCGGTCTCGTCAAACCGGTTCCTACTTATACTTCTCCCAGACCCGTTCGGATTCTTTCATTATTTTCTTATGAAACGGACAAACGTTATAATGTACGCAAGGCCGAATGATGGGGGAGGAACATTGTCAAGTCGCTTGGGACTACTACCACCAACACGCCGCCGAAATCGATGCCGGCATAGCAAAGCAGCGCTTCGATGATTCGGTTGTCTTGGCCGACGCGATCATGGATCAGCGAGCCGTACTCACTTACAATCATGCGGATTGCAAGCGACTGCATCGCCAGGGAAGTCGATTGATCCGTATCGTGAAGGTAAAAGTACGGCGGAAACCTTGAGGACCTTAACGCCTCACTTGGCCATCCGCTCCAGCGCCGCTTGAGCTTCCCGCGTAGGCAAGGCACCAGCGGCACCCTTGGCCAATGCCTCAAGCACCTCACGCGCATCCGGCGTGTTGATCTTTTCCAAGACTTCGATGGCGCGAACGATCCGGAGGCGGTTGCCGGTTAGAAATGCGCCGACGGGCTTGTCGATCAACTCTTCGATGCGCTTTTTCACCTCGAGCGAGGGGTCGGAAGCAAGTGCCTTCTCCAACGCCGGCACGGCGAGCTCAGCCTGCTGCTCCAATTCTTTGATCGCCGTCGTTCGCGTATCGAAGTCGTCGCTGTCGAGATTGGCGATCCACTTTTCAACAAGGTTTTTGTCGGCCGGTGCCGCCGGGCTCAGATTCTTCTTCAGCCACTTGGTTGCCTTCTCGGGTGCCTTGATCAGGTCTCGTATGCTCTTCGCCGCGTTGCCGGAATCGCTGCCTTCCAAGGTCCTCCAGGCCTCGTCGAGTTGTTTTTCGGTCAGATTTACCGGTGCAGGTCGATCCGTATGCAGATCACTTGTATCCCATATCTGCAGCGTCGTATCAGTGCCTCCGGTGACCAGTCTCTTGCCGTCCGGAGCGAAGGCGAGGGAGAGAAAAAGGGGACATTCATGTTTATTTCTCAATCCTTTTCTTGCCGATCCTTCCGCGGCCGGCCGCGCGGCCGTAGCGTGGACTCCAACCCGAGCTGCTTGGCGATACGCCCTTGCCAGCTCGATTCCCCGTAGGGCGTCCCGCGGGCCACGCTCCGCCGCACCTCGGCCAACTCGCGCTCCGTCAAGGGCTCATTCACCCATTCCAGCCACTTCCTGGGCCGTGGCACCGGACCTTGCACCAAGTAGCTGGAACGGCCTTCGCCGTCCTTCCAGAAGCGGGCACTCGACCAGCTCCACTGCTCGGCGCGCTGGACCAGTCCCGCACGCTGCGGATTCCTCTCCACCTAGCGCAGCACCGTCAGCAGATGCTCATCTTGCTCGATGGGAAAGGCTCGGAAGCGGCCCTGCCAAATATGGCCGCTGCTGTGATAATGCTGATGATAGCGGCGGACATGGGTATTGAGCACCCAGTGCATCCACCGGCTCAAATCGCCATCTTCCTTGGGCAAGACCACCAGGTGAAAGTGGTTATGCATTAGGCAAAAGCCCAGAACCGGCATGGGGATCTCGATACAGGCATGGCCCATGGCCTTCAGAACGGCTTGGAAATCACCGTCTTTGCGGAAGACGTCGCGGCGGCCATTGCCGCGATTGATGACGTGGTAACAAATACCGCCAACCGATGCGCGTGCTGTGCGTGGCATAGAGTCATACTAGGCCCAACCCGAAAAGTCGTCAATAGAACACATGAATGTCCCCTTTTCTCCCCAAAGCATCACTGCTTCTTTCTGCCCTTGCAGCGTTTCTGGCCATTGGCTCCGTAATGACTGTCAGAAAAGAGGATACCGATCCCCTTGCGGCACTTATCCCGGCAGTTCTGGGCAGCCTATGTAGTCTGACTGCACTTTTCTCTTGGTGCGTATTCGTCATTGTTTGCATGCGCTCCTTGCGCTCGCGAACCGGTCGGGCTTAGACACGGAAAGACAGCTTGGCGAATCTGCTCCAGTTACATCGACTGAAGCCCCAAGCTTTCGTCCAATTGACACCGACACATTTCTGGGAAACTGGGTCCGTTTACCGGGGCAGTCCTCGACACACAATTCGATGAATGACACTGTGAGCCGGACAGCCGTATCCGCGTCTTTATCTCTGAGTAGCCTCGTCAATGCCGGATGGTTCCGGGACCGGCTATGTTGAACCTCTGTCACTGACTCCGCGAATGTTGAGTGAGGGCAGATCCATGCGTCGCTGGCAGATGATCTCGCGAATTTGTGTAAACGCTCTCATTCTAAATGCCCTGGTGATCATCGCCGCTGACGCTTGTGCGGACGATAAGGTACGTCACAGAGCGGACTATTTTGGCGATCCATTACCTGAGGGTGCGGTAGCGCGGCTGGGGACGGTGCGCTGGCGGCATGCGGCGCGGGGGGCGTGGCATGGCGATACGCTAGCCCCAAGCCGTCGTTGTGGCAATTGAAAATGAACTAACAGCGATTTTGCTTCCTCCGCCAAGTTCCGCACCCCCCTTGGCGGTGAGGCTGGAGGCAACTACAACGCAACTCATTGTCACATAGGCATTTACCAAGTTGTAGCGCCGACCAGACACAGCTGCTGCACCCCTGCGCCAGAATTATTTCGCTGTAACACCTTGACCGCTATCGGCTTCCGCCGATTCGCGCAGCAAGACTCCGTGACACACCCCCTTCATGGCCATGGCCTGCCGATTTTCCGCGCGGAGATTCCGCTCAGAACATTCTGCCAGACCGACGAGCATTCTTGATTATCGCCGAACCGATTGCCGCTCCGCACGTCTTTATCTACCTAGGCGGTGGTCGATCCGTCCGAGAAGAGAACTTGCAAAACATGGTAACCAACCCGGCGGCCTTGCGGTCAGGTTTGATACGACTAAACTGATTGCAACTCAAGAGCATGACACGTGCCTCTCGGCTTAGGGCATGGAGACGAAGATGCCCCGCAAGCGAGGCAACCTTCCCTGTCCGAGCTGTGGCGAACCCATCCGGGAGAAGGCGTTGCGCTGCCCCTCCTGCGATACCACCAATCCGTTGCAGAAGAGGCCATCGATCGATGAGCGAATCGGCCTCGGCGGGACGCTGATCCTCTTGGCGGTCGCCGGCATCTTGTTGCTGGTGCTTGGCGTCTGGCTGATCTACGAGGTGGTGGCCTTGGGGCGCGTTAATCCATTCCTGGTCGCTGCCGGCGGCCTGTTGATCCTCGTCGGCGTCGCATCCAGAATCGCGCGGGTGTGGTGGAAATGACGGCACCTGTCATAGCCATCGGTATTGTTACATTTGATAGTCACCCGCCGCTTACGACTCTGCCGGAAAAACTGGTTCTGACGGCGCTTTCTACCGATATTCCATAGATGGCGGATGGTGCGCTTATGAGCACAAGTGCGAACCAGTTATCAGGAGCATCGAGATTCGACTCGTCCGAACAGCATTGCCTGGTCGGTACATCGCGGTCTGGCTCGTCCTTGTAATCTCGGCAGGATGCACCAGCCTCCGGTCGTGTCAATATGGTACTCGATCTCTAGCGTCGCTATCGCCACCTGAACCTGGTTCGGCTCCAATCGATCTAACGAGCGGCGTCGTCCCATTGGGGCACCCGGTCTCGTCCGACAATCTGCCATTACAGGACTTGAGCGAACTCGGCGCGGATGCAGTCGTTGAGCAAGTGCTGGCCCGTAACCCATCGCTTCAGGAAATGACCGCCGCCTGGCAAGCCGCCGTCGCCCGCTATCCACAAGTGACCTCGCTCGACGATCCGATGTTTGGCGCCACGATCGGTCCGGAAACCATCGCACCTGACGACAATGGCGTCGAATTCGCCTATCGCCTGGAGATCTCGCAGAAGTTCCCGTGGCCGGGCAAACGGCGCCTCCGCGGCGACGCTGCGACCGCTGAAGCTCACGCTGCCTCCAACGATATCGATGACATGCGCCTGCAGCTCGTGGAAAGCGCCAAGACCGCTTTCTACGACTACTACCTCGCCGAGCGCGCCCTCGCGGTCAGCGATGAAACCCTGGAGCGCCTGGAAGAATTCCGCAAGGACGCCGCAGCTCTCTATCGCACTCCGCCCAAGGATCGCAAAGTCTCCATGCAGGAGGTCTACCAGGCTGATGTCGAAATCGGCCGTCAACACCAGCGCCGGCTCACGCTTGAGCGCATGCGCCAGGTTGCCGTCGCCCGCATCAACACGCTCATGCATCGTGCCCCGAACGCTCCGCTGCCGAGGCCGCCCCAGATGATTGCGGTCGAAGTAGCATTGCCGGACGTCAATGCGCTTGTCGGGGCCGCCCAGGCACAGCGCCCGGACCTGCAAGCATTGGCGAATCGCCTCGCCGCCGACGAGGCCGCGCTGGCCCTGGCGTGCAAGGACTATCGGCCCGATTTCGAAACCTTTTTCATGTATGATCGCTTCATGGGCAACACCACCGACAACCGCGACCTGGCTACGATGGTCGGCGTCAGGATGAACCTGCCCATCCAAGCAGAACGAAGATGCGGAGCCGTCGCCGAGGCGCAGGCTCGTATCGCCCAACGCCGAGCCGCTCTCGACCACCGGATGGATGAGGTCAGTTTTCAGGTCAGCGAAGCTTATGCCCAGGCCGTAGAAAGCCAAAGAGCCGTGCGACTCTATGAGGACAAGATTCTGCCCGACGCCGAGTTGAACGTGAAGACCGCGCGCAGCGATTATAAGACGGGGCAAGTGCCGGCCACCAGCGTGGTCGAAGCCGAGCGCGCCCGCCTCGACCTCTTCGACCGCTACTATGAAGCCGTCGCCGACTATCACCGCCGACTGGCCACGCTCGAACGCACCACCGGCGGGTCACTTGCAAGGGATTGACCCTTTCTCACTTTTGCCCCACAATAGCGGTCGATACACGACTCGTCTGGAGCGGAAAAATGAGCAAAATGGTTTTGAATCCTCAATTACATACGCAGTTGAACGGCCTACATGAGCAAGTTGAGATTTGCGACGAGGCCGGAAAAACACTTGGTCATTTTGTCCCCGAGTCCCTGTATCGAGAGCTCTTGGTTGCGTGGTCAAAGGCCAATCTATCCGATGCCGAGCTGGAGCGACGGCGTCAAGAACCACGCGGGCGGACTCTGGCGGAAATCTGGAAAAGCCTCGGCCAGTCATGATATTCACGGTCACGTACAAACCTTCCGCGGAGCAGGAGCTTGCCAACATTTGGTTACAAGCGCCCGATCACCGCGCGGTCACGGACGCGGCCAATCGAATCGATGTTCTGTTTAGAGCCGACCCACATTCGCAAGGAGAATCGCGAGGGGAGCAGACTCGAATCTCATTCGAACGTCCACTGGCGGTCCAATTCGAGATCCACGATCAGGATCGAATTGTTGAAGTTCTAAAGGTGTGGTGGGTCGGCGACTAGACTTGAACGCGCCGGCCGTGGACCGCTTACACGGGATTGACCTCATCGTGAGCTTCGCGAATCAGCCGTTTTCATCTCTCGAGGTCGATGAGCTCTACCTCCACGAGGTACCGAAGACACATGGTTACCTCTACCTTGGCATCGCTGTCAAGTGATCACTCCAGCCTAATACACAACCGTGAATCCGCCGTCACTGCGCGCGAACACTGCCACCAGGCTCCAGACGGGAACGCCGTCCCCTCGGCCCTTCGCAGCGGTTGGTTTGCCGTCCTTGTCGAACACCTGCCAGGCGACCGAACCGCCCTGGTTCCAGCCCATGCCTTCGGTCCACACGAAGATGGTTTCACCATTGTCATTGGCGGCGATGACGGAATGCTTGCGCCCCTTGCCAGTGCCGGGCGCCGCGATGGGATCCGTTCGCTTTCCCGTCACTGGATCGATGCGGCTGTAGTAAACTTGTCCGTCCGTTTCCCAGGTCGCGAAAACGCTGCCGCCGCCCTCGGAAAAACTGAAGCTGCTCATCGGACAGGTGCCGACATTCCACTTGTCGAGCCGCTCGCTCTCGAAAGTTTCTCCCTTGTTCTTCGAGGTCACCAGGTAGGTGTCCCGGTTGACCCCTGTCTCGGCCGATCGGTAGAGTATATAAAGGCCGCCCTTGTGATCGGCAAAAACGCGCATGCCACAGCATCCGCAAGCGCCTGTAGACTCGGCGGATGCAGCCTTTTCTTTGTTGAACGTCTTGCCGTCATCTTTTGAATAGGCGACCCAGACGCGACGGCTGCCCTCGCCGGTTTTGCCCGGTTCCGGAGCATGCCAGGCAACAAAAACGTTGCCGGTATCGTCCGCTGCGACCGATCCGCCGCCATCGAGTCCGACGGCCTCCTGAATGATATTGCGCTGGGCTTCGAATGTCGTGCCGTCGTCGTTCAGTCTGGTGTAGAGCATCGGTGCCGCCTTGCCCGGTGCTTTTGGCTCTGCTTTAGCCGATCCCAACCAAGCCACGTGAACGCGACCCTTCTTGCCCACTGCCAACTGTGCGCCGCGGATGTTCCCGATCGCGATGGCGCTCCCCGCCTGGCTGTTGACCTGAAGCGGCTTGGAGAAGTTCTTGCCGCCGTCCTCGGAATGGACGTAAAAGACGTCACCAGCTCCGTCCTGTCCGGTGAAGTAGATCATGTGCAGAACGCCCTTACCGTCCATCACGACTTGCGGTTGCATGCCCTTTTCTGGGACCCTCAGCGTTGTGACTTTTTCCGGGTCAGCGGCCGGCGCCGCCGCGGACAATAGCAGTGGAATCAGGAGCCCGCACAGCCTGCCTCCTCCGACTAACGTCACTCGCTTCATCTTCCGCCTCCAATACTTGCTATCGTGTCTCATTTTGTTGCAGCATTCAAACTACTTCTTGAACTCCTCCTCCGGAGGGCGCGGCGGCTCCTTGCCGAACTTCTCTTTGTACAATTTCGCGAAGTAGTCGTAGCGCTTCGGGTCACACTTGAAACACTGCGATTTCGCCCGATTATGCTCCTCGCACCAATCGCCCTTATCCTTGAACTGCTTTTTCACTTCCTCTTCGGACAGGCACTGGCTGCACAATTTCTCGGGCACGCCATGCTCCTTGCACCACCAGCCGGCGCTTTCGTCATCCTTCTCGTGTCCGGATTCGGTCACCGAGCCGGACGACGGCTTCGGCGAAGACGAGCCCTTGCCGACTTGCGAGCCGCCGCTGCTTGGTGGATCGCTCTTCGGATTACATCCGATCACGACGAACGCCAGCAGCCCGCTCAGGCCCAAAAGAATACCGGTGTGGAACACGCGCGTCTTCATTCTTACTCCTCAAAGGGGACTATGATGGGCAATACCCGTCGATGGTACCGCGACCACGCGCGGCACCGCTTCGGAGGTTTCGGATAAATGCTCGCGATATTCGCCCACCAACCATGCCAGATTCTCCGGCTTGATTCTAAACCAGTCCTCGCACACCCAAAGTAACTGATTGGCCAACCAGTCGAAGGCGAGGTAGAGCACGCGTCCCGCCAAGAGCGTCATGAGCATGGCGCTAATCACCCCGCCGATGACCACGGTCGCCAAGGGGCGCTGGACCTCTGCACCCATGCCCGTGGATAGCGCCATGGGCACGAATCCCAGGCTTGCCACCAACGTGGTCATCAGCACGGGACGCAAGCGCGTTAGCGCGGCCTCGCGCACGGCCTCTTCAGCGCTGGCACCCTTGCGACGAAGTTTCCGGACATAGGAGATCAGAATCATGTCGTCCAGCACGGCCACTCCGGACATGGCGATGAAGCCGACCGCCGCCGAAATCGAAAACGGCATGCCGCGTAGCCAGAGCGCCACGATTCCACCGACCGCCGCAAAAGGTACGCCCGCAAACACTCGCAGCGAGTCGATCACGTTCCCGTACGTCACGAAAAGCAGAATGAAGATCACGACCAGCGCACCGAGACCCACGAGGAGCAGCCTTCGTTGCGCCGAGATGAGATGTTCGAATTCTCCGCCGTACTCGACGTGATAGCGCGTCGATGGCATCTGTACATTTTCCTGAATCTTGCGCTGCGCTTCGTTGACAAAGCTGCCAAGGTCGCGCCCACGCACATTGACGGACACCGTGATGCGCCGCTGCCCCCACTCGCGCGTGTTCGTTGACGGGCTATCCTCCAACACCTTCACCTCCGCCAGACGCACCAGAGGCAGCCTCTTGCCGTCCGCGGTCAGGATCGGGAACTCTTCGATCAATCGCTTGGCGTCTTCGCTGTCCTTGACCGTACCGCGGTATTTCTCCGGCAGCCGGATCACCAGCGGGAATCGATATTGTCCTTCAACGACCTCGCTGAGGCGCGTACCACCCAGGGCTTCGACCACGTCCAGCACGGCCTTGGCGTGGACACCGTGCCGGGCGATCTCATCCTGCTTAATCTTGATCTGCAACAGCGGCAAGCCGGTCATGGGTTCGACGTTCACATCCTCGCTGCCAGGGATTTCATCCAGTATTTTCTTGACCTCGTTGGCCTTGTCCTGAAGCTTGGTAATATCGTCGCCAAATACCTTAACAGCGAGATCCGACCGGACACCGGTGATCATTTCATCCAAGCGCATCTTGATCGGTTGCGAGAATGCCAGCTTGGTCCCGAGAAAGGGCTGGATCTCATCTTGGATCAGCCGGGTCAGCTCCGCCTGGGTCTTGGCCTTCTTCCACTGGTCGCGCGGCTTAAGGCTGATGAAGACATCCGTCAGCTCAAGGCCCATGGGATCGGTGGCAATTTCCGCGGTGCCGATTCGACTCCAGATATGATTGACCTCATCAGGAAACTCTTGCAGCACTGCTTGCTCGATCTTGGTATTGTCTTCAATCGACCGCTCGATCGGCGTGTCCGCCAGCCGCACGACGTTGATCGTAATCGCTCCTTCCGAAAGGGTCGGCACGAATTCCGAGCCCAAGTTGGGAGCAACGACCAAAAACGCAAAAACTAAAACGCCGACCGCGCAAAGAAGTACCTCGATCTTGTGGCGCAGGATGACCGCCAAGATCGGCCGGTACACCCATTTCGCCAGTAACATGAGGAGTGGCTCGCGTTCATCAACGCGCCTGGGCAACAGGACGCTTGCCAGTACCGGCATCAGGGTCATGGAGAGTATCATCGAGCCGGCTAGCGCGAAGATCACCGTCAGCGCCATCGGCCGGAATAGCTTCCCCTCAATGCCTTCCAACGTCAGAATCGGCAGGTAGACGATCATGATGATTAGCTCGCCGAACAGAGTCGGCTTGCGCACTTCAATGGCTGCATCGCGGATCACGGAGAGTCGAGAGTCGAGAGCGGAGCGAGCAGAGCCGGACGCTCCCGGCTCTTGACTCTCGTCTCTTCGCTCTCGTCTCGCCAGATGGCGTACGCAATTCTCGACCATCACCACGGAACTATCGACGATCATGCCGAAATCAATGGCACCGAGACTTAGTAAGTTCGCCGCGATGCCGAACCGCAACATGCCGCAGAAGGCAAACAACATGGAAAGTGGAATCGCCAGTGCCACGATTGCCGCAGCGCGCAGATTGCCAAGGAACAAGAACAATACGGTCACCACCAGCAGCCCGGCCTCGAACAGGTTCTTGCGAACCGTGTCGATAACGAAATCGACCAGCTCCGTGCGATCGTAGACGGGCTCGACCATAATGTTCTTCGTTTTCGGATCGGAGGCAAGCGATGCCTTTATCTCGTCGAGTTGCGTTTTCATCGACCAGGTGACTTCATGGCTATTCTCACCCATGAGCATGAACCCGAGCCCGAGAACGACCTCGCCCTTGCCATCCGCGGTCACCGCGCCGCGGCGAACCTCGCTGTCTACCACGACTTCGGCGACGTCCTCGATCTTGATCGGCTTGTTGTCCTGCGCCGCAATGACCATCCCCTTGATTGCTTCCGTGTTTTCCGTGCGGCCCAGACCCTGTACCAGCAGCATCTGGCTGCTCCGCCGGACGTTGCCTCCACCGACATTGCGGTTGTTCTTTTGCACGGCCTCCACGACGTCATCGAACGTTAGCTTAAACTTATCCAACTTGTCCGAATCGATGCGAATCTGGTACTGCTTTTCGTAGCCTCCCCAGCTATTGACTTCCGCGGTGCCGCGTACCGTCCGCATCTTCGGCTTGATGATCCAATCGTGCACGGTGCGCAGATCGGTCTTATCGTTGCCCTGCCCGGTGACGACATAATGAAATACTTCGCCGAGTCCTGTCGAAACAGGGCCCATCGTTGGCCGTTCCAATCCCGCCGGAAGTTCCACGGTTCCCAGTCGCTCATTGACGAGTTGCCGAGCGAAATAGATGTCCGTCCCATCGTCGAAGGTGACAACGACCTGGGAGAGGCCAAACTTCGAGACTGACCGCAACTGCTCCAAGTGCGGCAGGCCGCTGATCACTTGCTCGACCGGAAAGGTGATTTGCTGCTCGACCTCCTCCGGACCCAGCGCGGGCGCCACGGTATTGATCTGCACCTGCACCGGCGTCGTATCCGGAAAGGCATCGATGTTCAGCTTGTGCAGGGAGAAGATACCGGCCAAGGCAAACGCGGCCACGGCGCCTACGACGAGGATTCGATGTCGTAACGAGAAATCAATAATCCAGTTGAGCATGGCTCTCGACTCTCCAACCCGACCGGGTTGCTAACGTCCGCAACCTCACCCCTCGCCGAGCTGGTTCTTCAAGAGTTCGGCGCGCAGTACGGCACTATTCTGCTTCGCAATCACCTCGCCCGGCATCAAGCCGGCGATGACTTCCGTGAACTCCGCATTCTTCGCACCGAGCCGCACCGTGCGCACATGGAAGACCTTCAGCCCATCCTTATCCATGTAGTGCTTGTCACG
>Ga0207150_1064_pt1 | contig 22745 bp, 19 predicted proteins | sample Alteio_BWMinHeat_32_FD_153526 | JGI IMG/M metagenome (GOLD analysis project Ga0207150, IMG submission 153526) | Enriched cells from forest soil in Barre Woods Harvard Forest LTER site, Petersham, Massachusetts, United States -... | ecosystem: Environmental > Terrestrial > Soil > Temperate forest >...
CGAAGATTCCGTACTACGGCTCGCTGTTTGCCGAGGCGGCCAAGTCGCTTGGATACCATCCCTATCCCAATCCCGCCGCAACGCTGAGCGCCGATTACACCAATCCGGACGGCATCTCGCGGCAGGGTTGCGTGTACTGCGGCTTTTGCGATCGTTTCGGCTGCATGATTGGCGCCAAGTCGCAGCCGACCAATACGCTCCTGCCCATCGTCGAGAAGCAAAAGAGTGTCGCGATCCGCAATGGCTGCACGGTACGCCGCATTGTGTACGACGAGGGGCGGAATGGCGCCGGCCGCGCCACGGGCGTGAATTATATTGACGCCACTGGCGAAGAGACCTTCCAGCCCGCCGATCTGGTTATGCTGGGCTCCTGGACGCTCAACAACACGCGACTGCTGCTGCTTTCCGGCATCGGCGCACCCTATGACCCCGCCACCGGCAAGGGAGTTGTCGGCCGCAACCTGACCCACCAGATCAGTTTCACCACCGCGCAGGCATTTTTCGAAAAGCCGCTCAACCGCTTTATGGGTTCCGCTCCTTCCGGCATGCGGATGGCTGACTTTGATGGCGACAACATTGACCATGGCAACCTGCCGTTTATCCGTGGAGGAAGCTTCGCCGGCATCGGCCAGGGTTTTCAGCCGATCGTTAACTTCGGTAACGTGCCGTCTTCGGTGAAGGCGCGATGGGGCGCGGAGTGGAAAAAAGCGGCGATCTATTGGTACGACCGTCTGGGCGCTGTGAATTACAACGGCGAACACATCCCTTACAAAGATCACTACATGGATCTGGACCCCGTGTACAAGGATCACCTGGGCGATCCCTTATTGCGCATGACCATCGATTGGAAAGACAACGAGCGCAAGACGGTTGAGTGGGCCATCACCAAGGGCGTGGAGCTGGCTCGCGCCATGAGCCCGAAGGAGATCGTGCCAGGCTCGCCCTACGGCCACTACGACACGCGCCGCTATCAGAGCACGCACGTGCAGGGTGGCACGATCATGGGCAAGTCTCCCGAACAATCGGTGGTGAATACTTACGGTCAGCATTGGCAGGCGCCTAATCTCTTCGTGATGGGCGCGTCCATGTTCCCCAATAACGGCGCGGCAAACCCCACGCCTTCTGTAATCGCTTTCACCTACCGCACCGCGGACGCGATCGTGGACCGCTACTTGAAGAAGCCCGGAATGCTGGCTTAGCTGGTTTTTCGCCCCGGGCCCCTGATCGCTCGATACTCCGATACCCCCGATACCCCCGGATAACTTGATGCGCTCAATGCATTTAATGCGTTTGACCGTTGGGTTGCGCGCCTTTATTTTCAGGGTGTGCTGGAGACGACTCGGCCGGAAACGACTCGGATTGATGGTCCAAGAGGAGGTGGCGACATCTTGCTTTCACGATGCGCAAATCCCGACTGTGCCAGCCTTTTCGATTATCGGCAGGGGCGTCTCTTTCGCGTGCAACGGGGCCAGTCCGGGCGCGGCTCGGCCAAAAAACCCTACTCGGTGAAACATTTCTGGCTGTGCAAGGAGTGCGCGGAGACCTATACGGTTGAGTACGTCAAGGGCTCCGGCATGAAAATGGTCCCGCGATTCAAGCGGTCGGCTGCGGGAGTTTGCCCCTTGGTCTAGGAAACCGGGCCTGGCGGGTGAAAATCGCCAGGAAAGGAGGGCATGGTAGAATGGAGGAAGAGATTGGTGCGGCGGCAGGAGCGATCTGGCACGCATTACACAGCAAGGGCGGGTTGACGCTGTCCCGCTTGCAAAAGGAAGTCCACGCGAAGAAGCCCGTCTTCGATTGGGCGATTGGCTGGCTGGCGCGCGAAGATAAGATTTGCTTTACCAGCAGCAAACGGTCTTTGGTGATTGAGTTGAAAAACGGTCATGCGAAGTAGCAGGCTTCAAGCTGACGGGAACAGCGCGCTACCATGAATCCACAGGCCCCCACATTCCGACGAAAAGACGATGACCTTAAGAAGATGATGACGAGCGCATCCGCTCCGGATGCCAGCCATGTTCTGACCCTCGAGGAAATCACAAATTTGACGGTGGGGGGCGACAATCCCGTTGAAACGCTGAAGAATGTCGTCGCCCTGATCGCCCAGCGATTCCACACGGACGTTTGCTCGGCCTACCTGCTAGAACCGGATCGCGCCAATCTGGTTTTGGCCGCCACGCTGGGGCTTCGCCCGTCCTGCGTCGGCACGTTGCGCATGGCTCTGAACGAAGGCTTGACGGGGTTGGTTGCCGAACAGGTGTTGCCCGTCGCCGTCGAGCAGGTGAAAAACCACCCACGGTTCAAATATTTCCGCGAGGCCGGCGAAGACGCCTACCAGTCTTTCCTTGGCGTTCCGCTCATTGATCAGGGCGTTTTGCAGGGCGTCCTTGTCGTCCAGACCGTCGAGCCCAGGGCTTTTCGCGAGGACGAAATCTGGATGCTGACCCGCGCCGCCGCCCAGTTGGCGCCGGTGGTCAGCGAGGCGCGTACCCTGGACCGCTTTATTGCTCCCATTCAGGAGCGGATGTGGTCACTGGCACGTAACCTCTGGTGGAGTTGGGACCAGGATTCCGCCGGTCTTTTCCGCGATCTCGATCCGGAGCGCTGGAGGCAGCTGAATCACAATCCCGCAGCGATGTTGGCGCAAATACCCCTGGTGGGCCTTGAGCGCCTGGCCAATGAGCGCGTGCTCCATAGCCGGATTAACTATGCCTACCGCCGGCAGAGGGAGTATCAGGAAGCGGACCGCACCTGGGGAGCGCGACACGCTGGCGTACTGCGGCCTCGTCCCGTCGCCTATTTCTCGGCTGAGTTCGGCTTGCATGAATCCATTCCCATCTATTCCGGAGGGTTGGGCGTTCTCGCCGGCGATCACATCAAGAGCGCCTCCGACTTGGGAATCCCCTTGGTTGGCATCGGGTTGTTCTACAGCCAGGGATATTTCCGCCAGCGGCTCGATAACAACAACTGGCAGCAGGAAGAATACCTGCAGACGGACGTGAACCAACTGCCCATGGAGCCGGCAATCGGCATCAAGGGTGAGCCGCTCATGGTGGAAATCACCACTCGCAGCGGCTCCATCAAAGCAAAAGTGTGGCGAATGCACGTGGGGCGCTGCAATCTGCTCCTTTTGGACTCGAATGTGGACGGCAACACTCCCGAGGATCGCGAACTTACCTCGCGCCTGTATGGCGGCGACGGGCGCATCCGAATCCGGCAGGAGTTGCTGCTGGGCGTTGGCGGCATTCGCGCCCTTGCCGCCCTGGGCATTACTCCTGGCGTGTTGCACCTCAACGAAGGCCATAGCGGATTCGCCGTGCTTGAGGCAGTTCAGTCCCGGATGCGCGACGAAGGCATGAGTTTTGAGCAGGCCCTGCCGCGCGTGGCGCGGGAGGTTGTGTTCACCACGCACACGCCCCTGCCCGCCGGCCATGACCGCTTTGACAGTGGACTGATGGAAGAACACATCGGTCCCTTGCGCGAGAGTCTCGGCATTTCTCACCAAACCCTGATGAGCCTTGGGCAGGAGAATCCCTGCAACACCGACGAGCAGTTCTGCATGACCGTGCTGGCGCTGAAGCTGTCGCGCCGCGCCAATGCCGTATCGGCGCTGCACGGCGAGGTGTCCCGCAATATGTGGAAGGGACTCTATCCGGGGAAGCCGGAGGATGCCGTGCCCATCGGGCACATTACCAACGGCGTGCACGTGCCCACCTGGCTTTCGCCACAGATGTTCCGCCTGTACGACCGCCACTTGGGACCCGGCTGGCACGAGCGCAGCGGTGAGCCGCACCTGTGGGAAAAAATTGAGAACGTAGATGACGGCGAGCTGTGGGAGACCCACCTCAGCTTGAAATCACAGCTGCTCGAGTTTGTTCGTTTCCGCGCCGTGGAGCAGGCCGCGCACCGCGGCGAGCCGGCGGAAGTCCTGCAGAGGCTCTCTCGGGTTCTAAGTCCGGATGCGCTCACCATCGGATTTGCGCGCCGCTTCGCAACCTACAAGCGTGCCAACCTGATCCTGGCTGATATTGAGAAACTGGCCACCATGGCCAACGATGCCAAGCGCCCGGTGCAATTTGTGTTTGCCGGCAAGGCGCACCCTCGGGATGATCCCGGCAAGGGAGTGCTGCAGCAGATCGCGAACCTGATGCGCGACCAGGAGTTCGCCGACAAATTCGTCTTTGTTGAGGATTATGACATCAACGTCGGCCGCCATTTCGTGCAGGGCGTCGATGTCTGGTTGAACAATCCCCGGAGGCCGCTGGAGGCTTCGGGCACCAGCGGTCAGAAGGTCGTATTGAACGGAGGTTTGAACCTCTCCGTTCTCGATGGCTGGTGGGCGGAAGCCTACGACGGCCTGAACGGCTTCGCTATCGGGACCGGCCGGACGCACTCGGACATGAATGTGCACGACGCGCGGGACGGCGAGGATTTATACCGGACCCTGCAGAAAGAAGTGATTCCGCTTTACTACGAGCGCGACCGCGACGGATTGCCGCGCGGCTGGATCAAGCGCATGAAGCGGACGATCCGCACGCTGGGCTGGCGCTTCAATGCCGACCGCATGGTGATGGATTACACGCTGAACTGCTACGTGCCGGCGGCCGGCGGCGTTTCTTGCGACATGAGTACCACTGTATAGTCCCGCGGCAAACAGTCCGCGTTCCCTCACGGAAGTTCAGGCCGAAGCCGCGCGCTTCCACTTGATGTTGCAGCCCATGCTGGGGCGTTGGTCGGCGGAAACCGCACGACCCTCCAGAACAGCATCGAGAGCCTCGGCAAGGTTTGCGCCGGTGACTGGGCGGCCGTTCCCCGGACGGCTGTCATCGAATTGCCCGCGATAGACCAGCCGGTGGTCCCGATCAAACAGGAAAAAATCCGGGGTGCAGGCGGCATTGTAGGCCCGCGCGACGGCCTGGCTCTCGTCGTAAAGGTAAGGGAACGTGTAGCCCGCCTGCGCGATCTCTTCCACCATCTTTTCCGGCCGGTCGTCCGGGTAGTTTTCAGCGTCGTTGGCGTTGATTCCGACAACGGCGACGCCGCGTGCCTGATATTCCTTCGCGAACTGGGCGAAGCGCTCCCGGATGTGCTTGACGTACGGACAGTGGTTGCACATGAACACGACCAGAAAAGCCGACGCTTGCTTGAAGCCCTCTGACGAGACGACCTGCCCGCGTGCGTCGGGCAGGCGGAATTTCGGAGCTTGCGTGCCCAAAGGGAGCATTGTGGAGAGTGTCTGGACCATTTTCATCCCTTCCTATCGCGGATCATTGTAAATCACGGTGCGGAAATCACGGTGCAGCCGTAAGACCGTCAACCTTGGAGAGGCCGGTTCCGATGATGCGCCTGCTCTCCTGCTCCTGCAAAAACGCGATTACCTTCAGGTTGGCCGGCTTCCACTCGGGCGCGAGCGGAATCGACGCGCTCCCTGACCATCCTTGCGCCGCAGGCTGGATCGTGCCAATACTCACAAGCTTGCGAACTACGCCGTTGTGCTTGAGGTGCTGCCCGCCATTCTCCCCGCCGTGAACGTCCGCCTGCAGATCGTCCTCGGTAATCGCAATCATGACGTCTGTCTTGTTGCTCACAGCCACCCCGCTTGGCGCGGGCAGCTGAACCTTGATTTGCAAGGCCCTGGAGGAATCCGCCGTAGCCGTGAGCTTCAGATTCGCTTTCGGCACCAGCGAGCTCTTCAGAATCGTCCGGTAGACGCCGCGGGAATCGTTTGCCACCTGCTCCAGGTGCCCGTCCACGACGAGTTGCGGAGTGTATACGGTGTTCCTGGTGAATACGCGTGAGCGGTAATCCAATTGGCGCTGGGTGAAATCCGCGGAAGAGAAGGGATCGACCCATCCGTCGCGATTCCAATAGTCCACGTGTTCGCTCAGTCCCAGCACGGTTATGGAAGTGAAAGGTTGTCTTTGCAGGAGGTTGTTCAGGATTTCGTCGGCGGGCGGGCAGCTCGAGCATCCCTCCGACGTGAAAAGTTCGGCCACCACGAGGGAGGCGTCTTTGGACGGCGCTGCGGCAGCGGCGGGCGCTTGGCCCCGTGCCATCCACAAAGAGCCCGCGCCTAAAACGGCCAAAACCGTAGTGAGCGCGAAAAGCCGCCTGGAGTTAAGCCTGATCATTTCGTAGTGCGCCGGGGTAAACCGCTGCCCCCGCCGCTCTAAGCGCTGATCTTATCACCCCTCGGCCCGATATTTCACATCTCCCGCGCAAACGCTGCGGGCCAGGCAAGCATGGCGTAAAACTCGCCGGAGGCTCTACTTGGCTGCCACTACCCCCACCCCGGCATTATTTGTACAAGAGTGCGCATCGGTTCAAAATTAAAGGTTTTCGGGTTCGAGAGCGAGTCTCAACTGATAAGTTAGGCGCTGCGTGCCTCGGGCACCCAGTCTCCCAGACGACCCTAGGCCCTCTCGGACAACCCGAAAAAGCCATAGGCCACGAGTCTCCGATAGAACCATGGTTGGCACCCCTGACCACCGTTCTGCTTTGCGGGTTTTCAGAACTGATGGCTTCGTTGCGACAGGCGATGAAAACCACTGGTAGAAGAAACCCTAATCGTTGGGCCACTGCGCCCTATACACCGAGCCCATGGTACGGCCGGCCAGAACAACTTTCGCTCGATCACGTGGGCTGGGAAGCAAGAAAAACTCCGGCCGAAGGAGATGTGTTTTTTTTGACTTCCCCCTTTATAGAACTTATCAGATAGGATGAGAAGGCCGTCTCCTTTCCATTGCGCCTTGAGCGCGTCAATCGTTGGGAGCGTATCGCATCCCGTCGGAGACCGGCCTTCTCATCCTATCTGTGAAACGGGATAACCGGAGACTCGAGTCCCAATACCCCAGTCTCCGAGAAGACGGGTTATTGTCGGAATGTGGCCGGTGTCCCCAGTGCGCCTTTATAAATCTTATCGCCCGCGCTTGCGGAGGACCCAAACCACGGGAAGCGAACCCAACAAGAGAAACAGCGTCGAAGGCTCGGGCACCGCAGTCACTGGTGGGGCGGGAGAGAGAGGACCTCCTGGTGGCGGCGACGGGAGAAGCGGTGGAACATAAGGGCTTCCCGGTGGTGGCAACAGGACAAACGGAGGAATATAAGGGCTTCGTCCCGTGACTGTGGGCGGCGGACTAGCTGCGACTGGAGGCAGCGTTGGTTGCGGTCCAGGGTGGGTGTCTGGTGTCTCTATCTCATTGGGAATAATAGGAGTAGGAGTTTGAGGAGGAAGAATTTGAGGAGGAAGAAGAGGAGGAAGAAGAGGAGGAAGAAGAGGTTGCGGAGTAATTGGTGGTCCTGGCGGAGAAGTGGGCACAGTTGGAACATCGCTGACTAGGTTTCCGCAGCGCGATCTGGCGGTATGCGTGCCGTCGGTAATGACCATTTCTCCCTTGGGGAGCCTGAGTTTTCGCTTCGTCCAGTAGAGTTGGTTGCCGCGACGGTAGGACACATAGACCATGCGCTCCCGGTCCAATCGTATCGTTCGAGCTTTGCTCAAATCGAAGCCGGCATAGTGCGCAGCGACCACCGGGTCAACGGCCATGGCTGCCTTCATTTCCTCCACACTCGCAATTCCGCCGGGCACCACTGAGTTGGGATACACCACTCGCCCCGCCCAGCCATGCCCTAAACTCCAACGGGAAAGGTCTTGCCGCATTCCCGGCGAAACGGAGGACGTTGCCGGAGTGGAAGTTTCCATGGCCGCACGCCGCGTCTCACGGAATATGAACCATCCGGCAAGACTTGCAACAGTCACCAGAATGACCCAGAGCAAGCGGCGACTCAGAAACCTTCTTGTATGTCCAAAGGGTGTTTTTCTTTTGCGCCCCATTTTTCACACCACAATTGGTTACTACTGGGGCTGGGCCAGCTGATGCAGAAATACGACGGCGCTCTGGACACGTCAATTCTCTCGGTGGGGCAGTCGAAAACGGTAGTCACACAGACTAATACGGTTGAATTAGGCACATCTACATCTAAATGTGTTCGATCTGGATGGCGAAACCCCGCAAGCCGAACCCACTGTTAGACAGCGGAGCGAACGTGCAGTCTGCAATTTCCCAGTCCTGAGAAACGCGCTTTACGCCGGGCCTAGCAATGGCGGGTTCGCCCAGGTGCACTTCTTATGGGGCCCTTTTTGCTACAACGTCTTCGTCAAACGATGACTGGAGAGTTCGTATGGCCGCTTCGTGTACCAGCCGACAATTGGGACAGCGGCTCAGGCGAACCTGCACTGCCAGGGTGGCGGGGACAGGCAGTCTCCCTTCCAGAAGGTTGCAAATCATTCGGATTGCTTCGCTACACGTCATAGCGATTCGTTTCGGATCGCAAATTACGAAGGGACACACGCTCTCTAGCGTTCTCAAATCAGCAAAAACCTTCGGCTATGTCTGCGGACAATTTTTCGAGAAGGGAATTGTCACTTCCGAGGAAGACCATCGGACGTGAGCCAGTTTCCTTCGATGCTTCGCAGGTTGGAAACATCATCGCTCACTCGAAAGAGCCGTATACGACGATGTTTTCGGTGTTTGGAATGACGGGATCGCGGACCTCGGAAACGCTTGGCTTGAAAATTGTCGATTTGGACTTTCAGAGGAAGCTAATCCACGTCCGCCGTTCGGTTGACTCTCATACGCGTAAGGTGCAAACAACCAAGAGGCCAGCCAGTAAAGCCGCCGTACCAATACCGGCCGAACTAGAAAAGCGTCTCCACAACTTTCTTAAGCACCACTGGCGTGACAACCCTTCCGGGTTCTTGTTTGTCAACCGGAATGGAAACACTTATTCCAGAGGGAAGGTTGTTGAGTATGGTCTGTGGTCCGCACAGGATGCATGCGGCATTCCACGAACAGGTTTACATGCTTTCCGACACCAAATTGCGAGCGAGCTTCTTGAAGGTGGGGCCGCTCCTAGCGTCGTTCAGAAGCAGATGAGGCACAGCGATGCACGGGTCACACTCGAACGCTACTCGCACGTTATCGGCGATGCTCAACGCATTGCTGTATCATCTTTGGCAGAGCGAATTGAGCAGCATGTCGACCGTCAAATGGAGTCAAAATAGTTGAATTGGAGTCAGATTCGTTGTAGGTGCTTTACTTCCTTAGTTGTTGGAGCGGGCGATGGGAATCGAACCCACGTCCTCGCCACCTAACCTACTGAATATACTGGCTTCCTTTTCCCCTGCGTCCAACTGCGTCCAACTTTATCGATGCCGCAACTTTGGCCATCGCCTCCTCGGTGGCGCCGCCTCGGAAATGAATATATCCAAGCGTTGTTCGGGTGTCTGAGTGCCGGAGCTGTTGTCGTGCTACTTCCGCCGAATACCCAGCTTCAGCTATGAACGACGCGACGGAATGCCGAAAAGCATGCAGCCCGCAGCGTTCGATTTCTAGAGCGTCGAGGAGCGGCCAGAGTTGATACTCCACGACTTTGTTAGACGATGGCGGGCGGCCGTTTTTTGTGGTGAAAAGATAGCCGTCCGGGTTGGCTTTCCACTGCTTTCGATATTCAGAGAGCACGGCCGCTAGGGGCTCCGGGAGAGTAATGGGAGCTGCGCTGGCCTTGCTTTTGGTTGACTGAGGTCGCCCACGCCAGGCCGATCTCCGAACATGGATGGCCTTGTGTGCGAAATCAATATCCTCCCATTGGAGTCCAAGGGCTTCTCCTGCACGGAGGCCAGTCATCGCCAGCAGGATAAAGAGTGTGCGCCACGGTTCGATCGCCAGGGCTAGGATCGACTCTACCTGGTCCTTAGTAAAATGAGCTGGTACGTGCTTGCAGGAGTCCGGGAGTTCGAGTTTCCTCCTGGGTTCGAGTGTCGAGCAAGAGTATCCCCAATCCTTGGCCTTCGTGAGCATCGAGGACATCGTGCTCAAGATGTTGAGCACAGTCTTCCTCGAGACACCCCCAAGCTGATTGATGAACATTTGCTGATTCTCAGGCCCGATTTGATCAAGCCGTAGTTTGCCGAGCTGCGGAAGGATGTAGCAACTCAGATGTGAGTTTGCAGCGCAGGCGGTAGAGGGTTTCTTTTTCGATAGAACGACTTCCCGCCAGCGGGGTACGAACTCTTCGACCGTTGCCGCTCGGGTTGGTTGATATGTGTGGTGGTTGAGGCGGGCGAGAATTTCATCCAACTTTCTCTGCGCCAGCCGTTTCGTTGGTAGATCCTTCTTGGTTCCCAATTCAACCTGCGGACGGCTACGAATGGTGATGCCGTTCGGGTGGATTATGTCCTCCCGATAGCGTCCTAGCCATATCTGCCGCCGCCTGCTGAACAATAGTTGACCTCTTTGATACCTGCGCCTAGCCAAGTCTCCTCCTTGGCCTGCTGACGCAGTTGGCGCGGCGAGTGTAGCACGGACGGCAGCCGAATAATCCAAGCGCTTGGACGAGTCGGTGGCTGATACGCCGCCGGCGCTGGGCCCGTTGGTCCTTGCGAGTTTTGGTGCGCTTTCCATCTTTTGTCCGAGTACGATTCGCTTACTCAGAAACATCTCTTAGCCCTAGAACCTCTGAGGCATTGTCATAAATTCTCCCATATACGGAACCGGGACATTCCCGTGTAACGGAAAATTCTTCGGACTCTTGCCCGTCTTCAGTCCATAAGCCGATTGGAAGCGCGTGCTTTTCGGTCTCTTCTTCGAGAAAATCCTCGACCGACCAACAATCCACCGAACCTTTTTTCGCGATGAGCTCCATCATGAACTTTTCGGCCTTCGATTGGAGATACGACTCGATCTCCTCGCCCAGATGTCCTAAAAATGCGGGATACGATGCTCGCAGATAAGCGCTTCGGGAGTTCACTGGACTAGGAGCACGCGCTAGGATTTGCGTTTTCATCCACGCACGCAGGGCAGGATCGAGCGTTTGTTGGTTTGTTCTTGTCTTGTCTTTAAAAGAGCTTTTATGTGTTAGCAGCGAATCGTCATCATCGATCTTGACCGGAGGTGATGATGACGATGCTCCCCCATTCCAACCATGAAAACCAACTTCCACCTCAAATCGGGTCTCGGCTGGGGGCGCAATTGGAGGTGTAGTTGATAAGACTTCCGGGTCAACTTTTTCGACTATTGAAGAATTTGACTTTTGAAAGACTGGAACACCCTTTACTTTTGAAGATTTGGTTGGTCTTTCGTGATGGGTTCTAGTGTTAGCCGGCGTACGGTGAACGGTGTACTGTGTGGGGCCGGCGACCGCTCTCATTCTGCCGCCAATCACCCTATGTACTCTTGGACGGGCGACGGTGACCAAGCCTCGGGCGATGAGTTCCCGCATTGCCTTCATGCGAGTGGGCTTCGACATATTGGCTTCTCGGTCGAATTGGGTGGCCTTCAGCCACACCGACTCGGCCTTGTTCCATTTCCTGCCGGGGATCTTGAGTTCACCAGTATGCCCGTCGGCTCTGCGAAGCAGCGTCATGAATAGCCGGCATGCCCGCGGTGTTAGCCCATGTAAGAGGCCGGGTGCGACGGTAACAATAAAGGGATGCTTCGACGTTGATGGAACGTCGAATGATTGTCGTCCCTGTAAGAGAGCGCCCATGTCAATCTATAAGGTTTCGCCCATCCCGACAGGCTTTCCCATTCCCGCGATTGTTCCTGTGATGACAGGCGTATCGCGCCGTGCAAATTTCATGAGTGCCGCGCATGGGATCATGCGCCTACGCCCAACACGACGAGATACAAGTTCCTTTCGTGAAATTAGGTTCTCAATTGTCCTAATGGAGCAGCCAAGCGCCTCCGCTGCTTCTCGTTTGGAACACAGTAATTTGTTCATTGTTGCTTCCTCCTGCATGCAAACTCGCACAGGTATGCTCCGACATCGCGAGAATGAAATCGAGATCTGCGATGCCAAATGATCGCGGTTTTGTCGCGAATTATGGAAAAAGGCGGAAAAACTAGGAAACCGTGGGCCTGAACCTAGGGGGGAGAACGCCGGCGCCGTGGACCTTCTGAAGCATTCGCACAAACTTGTCGTCTATAGCTACTCTCTTCTTGGGCGTCAAGGTAAGGTTCCTAGCTTTCACATAATTCCTGATTGTTCTGGGAACACAGCGCAAGTAGTCTGCTGCTTCTTCCTTACTGATCGATTTCAAACTGCGCAGGTGAGCGAGCGACGGAACCGCCGAATACGTTCTTCTTTCTTGTGCTCTGCGGACTCCTTCGGTACTTGCCATTTTCAGTTTCGCTTTGTCGTCATCCTTAACGAGTTTTTCCAGGAGCCGTTTGGCCTTGAGATTACGTAGTGCTTCCTTCAGGCCGTCGCGACCTTCATCTTCCACGGCGACTTCGACTGGCGGAACTTTCCCTATGGATTCTGAAGCAATACGTCCCCAGAAAGTCAGTGATGTACCATCTTTTGGCGTTTGCCGGCCAGTCGTCGCCTGCGCCCGGCCCGATTTCGCGAGCGCTTCCTTCGGCAGCTTATTGAGATCGTCAACAGGAGTGGGCTTTGATCGACGGCGCAATTTAGATATCCTTCGGCGGTCTGTTGTGAACCGACGGCTCTTTATTTCCAGCCTTCGATTGACTTTGGCCTGATAAGGCTTGGAGGGTGATCTTCATACCTATTGCTTGTCCGCAGTGAATATCCTCGTCCAAGGTAGGTCTTAATGGTTTGCTCGTCTTCTACCGCAATATATGGCCCCTCTTTGGTCTTGCTGACGCGGAACTTGCCATCGCGGAATCGATGCGGGATTAGTCGAATGCCGATGTTTTGGCCGCGGGTAACCCCACAAGAAAGCATGAGCGACATCCTCCACCAGGACAGAATTGTCTCACTATCAGCCTTGACAACGCAATGGATATATGCGATACGTATCGCGATGCTAGGTGATAGGCTCACAACAACTAACGCTGCGAGAGAAGCCGGAATCCATTTGGCAACTCTACAGCGATGGATCGCAGCTGGAAAAATCAAAGCCCCGAAACCAACTCTCGTTGGTGCGGTCGGTTATCGTTTGTGGTCCAAAACGGACATTGTGAACCTCAAGAGGGTTAAGCAGCAAATCTACCGTAAGGGACGAGGTCGCAAGCCGAAGTCGAAAGGGTAAAAAGTAAGCGGGACGCGCCGGTGCAGCAAACACCGACACGCCCCTAAACACCAAGGAGGGTTAGCTCCCATGGCATCTGCGAAGAAAGTTATCCCACCCGCCCTACCTACACAAGCAAGCCCACGCAAGTCGAAACGCTCTACGATGGCCTATCTCTCGCCCGAGGAGCTACTGGCGGTCCTCAAGGCTGCCAGGGCCCATTCCATTCGCGATTGGGGCATGATCCTGATTGCCTATCGGCACGGGCTGAGGGCGTCGGAAGTTTGCGGGCTCAACCTGAGTGACGTCGACCTGAAAAATAGTTCAATCTCGATCCGGCGCCTCAAGGGCTCGCTAAGCCAGGTTCAGCCACTCTATCCACATCGAGGCCAGCCGTTACTGGACGAGATGAACTCTCTCAGAGCCTGGCTCCGAGAACGTACGCACGATGGAAGCGATTTCCTGTTTACTAGCCAGAAGGGTGGCCGTCTTTCACGCAGCCAGGTCTTTAGGGTGTTTCAGGCCCATGCGGAGGCCGCTGGCCTTCCGACAGAGAAGCGTCATCCCCATTGCCTAAAACACTCGCTTGCGTCGCACCTGGTGGCGGGAAACGTGAATCTCGCACTGATCCGCCAGGCGCTCGGCCACCGCAGCATCACCTCCACCATGCAGTATGTGGGAACGAGCGATGGTCAGGCTGCTGAGGCCGCGCAGGCCGCGCTGATGAGGCTCTATTAGCTTGCTGGGGCAGCAACGGTCTGTTTCCTTGTCTCCACCTCCCCAGCTCTCTGGATATTATTACAGCATAATAGGTTTGTGCAGGTCACCGTGATTAGGTTACCTTATATAAGGTATTCGTATTGTGGATATACGGAGAAACCTTATGCCAATGATTCCTATTACGGTTATGGGTTACCGCTGTGAACGATGTGGTGGGGAATGGGTTCCAAAAGACCCTGAGAGGGAACCTGTTGCCTGCCCAAGATGCAAAAGCCCATATTGGAATCGCCCGCGCAGAATGGCATCGATGCTCACCTATGAGAGTTTCCGCGACAAGATTCAGCAGGTGCTACAGCAATTGGGTCCCCTTACATGGACCGAGATCAGAACGTTGGCAAAGCTACCAGAAAAATTCCCTAACAATAAGTGGGTGCATCGCCTGGAACAGGACATTAACTTGAAGCGAAACAAAGACACGCACGGCATCATCAAGTGGAGGGTTGGGTGAGTTACACTTTGGCTATGCCACAGCTAAACCGACTCCATCTGCCGAGTGCCTCTAACAAGAGGCAAATTGAGAATAAAGCCATCTGGAATGATACGCGCTCAGCAGATCACGCTGATTTCTTTACCATTGGCTACAGCGGGCGAAAAATACGCGAGATTATCCTGGCATTGGAAAGCCACGGGGTCCGCACGCTAGTGGACATTCGCTACAATCCCATAAGTATGTACAGACCCGAGTTGAGCAAGAACAATCTGTGCGGGACTCTTTCCGAGAGTGGAATTGCCTATGCTCACTTGCCCCAACTCGGAGTTCCACGCGACATACGCGCCAAGGCGATTGAGACTGGCACTAGAGAGGTAATTTGGGAATGGTATGACGACGTTGTTACAACTTTCTTTGGCGGCAACCTACATTTTTTCCTTAACAGTTTTGAGCACCCGGTGGCCCTCATGTGCACGGAAATAGACCCACATGAATGTCACCGACACCGTCTGTCGCTGGCATTGGAAGAGATGGGCCTGAAGGGCTTCGAGATATGAGCCGTGGTGACAAAAGAAGAAGTTAAGAAAGCGCTGATTGTTGTCCGCACCTACCCGACTCCAGCCATGAAGGGGGTTGAGGTTTCCTGCACGGCCGCGATTTCGGAGGGGAAATGGCTACGTCTACATCCGATTCGCTATCGATATCTATCCAAGGAACAGCGATTTCAGAAATACCAATGGATCGAGCTGAAGGTCTCAAAAACAAATGACGGAAGGCCCGAAAGCTACAGCCCCAAAAACGATACGATCAAGATAGTTTCGGAGCCTCTAAGCACAGCTAACGGATGGCAAGCGCGGAAAGACATTCTTTTCCCTTTACGAGCACATTGTCTTTGTTGTTTGGTCAAGGAACGCAATCAAAAGGGCTTTCCTACCCTCGGCTTGTTCCGTCCTAAAGTTATCGACGGGCTAGTCATTAAGGCTGGAACTCCGAATTGGACGCAAGCGCAACAGGCGATACTGCGGCAAGAGCATCTATTTGAGAAGAAACCCACGACGGAGCTTGAAAAAATACCCTTCAATTTTAGATACCGATTCAGGTGTGACCATGACACCTGCACTGGTCATAAACTGTTTTGCAGCGATTGGGAGATGGGCGAGTCCTTCCGTAAATGGAAGGCTGAATACGGAGACAACTGGGAAGCAAAGTTTCGGCAACGATGGGAGACGGAAATGATTCAAAAGTACCACACCCACTTTTATGTCGGAACGGTAGCCAAATACCCAGCTACGTGGATTATTGTTGGCGTGTTTTATCCGCCACATTCGACGGCAGGATTGTTTGAGCAGGAGCCTCGACCCTTTCGGTAGCCTGCCGGACAATGCGGCGTCGAGGGTTGATTGTAATCGCCGAGACATCTACCGATGCGCCCCCAGGGCGTTCCAAAATGTCGGGAGATGGAGTTAGTAACTTGGGAGTCATACTTGCATGAGCATATCTCTGGCGATTCTGTACTCCCCTCCATAGGTCAACGTCAACATGAAAGTCAGTTGCCTGAAAAATATCTTCTGTATCTCAGTCGAAAGCACCCATTCTTTCGGCTCCATTTGTGTCTGAAACATATGCTGAATTGAATCGAGCCCAGCCCTCGCCGACGTGATGATCTTTAAACGTCAACTCAACCACCTTCTGATTTTCATATTTGATCTTCGCCAGTCGCAGCCAGACCTGCATAGCCCGGTCGTAGACTTCTTCGGAGTATCCTGATCCAAGAGAGCGATAAACGTCCTTAGCGATCACTTTGATTTTGTGAGCGTTATTTGGCATAGGAGTTCGCAGTATCCTCTCAAAAAGGTATCCGACGCAACTAGGCAAAGAGCTTGATTTCAAGGCAGAGAAGCCACATTCAGTGCCATCTTTGGTGGCCGCCGCCGAGGGGTAAGAGATGTCATTTTTAGTGTAGTATCTCCCTGATAATTGGACCGTACTCTTAAGTCGTCTAAAGCTGATAACTTTCGCCTAAGGGCGTCGAAAGTGAGTCATGGACAACCGCTTCTTTGAACGCCCGATTCTGAACTCGCCGTACAGCTACCCGGAACGGTATTGGGAGCTTGATAGCGAAGGTCAACCCACACAGAACATCGTTGATACTCGGCGCCGCGCAGAATTTATCACCCCTATCCCCAGGCCCAAGAAGCAAAAGCGCAAAGCGACCGAAGGCACGTTTGTTTTCGACGAAGGTAAAGGACTGTCGACTGAGAAGCAGCAGTATGACCCAACCTCGATCATCAACGAACTCCGCTATCAAGTAGGCGAGTGGAGGAGACTTCAGAATCCGGCCGATTGGCTAGTGACCCCCGAGACTGAACGTCTCCTTCAGCACTGGCGACATTACAATTTCAGCAGCTTTCGGCCGTTCTTCTGCCAAGTTGAAGCAGTCGAGACGGCGATTTGGCTAACCGAGGTCGCTCCAAAGCTGGGAAAGACAGGGAAAGGGTTCGTCGAACACCTCGCTAACGCCAATCGCGACGCGAATCCCGAACTAATGCGCCTCGCCTTGAAACTGGCGACGGGGGCTGGCAAAACAACAGTTATGGCGATGCTGATCGCCTGGCAGACGATAAATGCCGTCCGCCGGCCTGGCAGCTCGTATTTCACCCGCGGATTTCTTGTCGTTGCGCCAGGGCTCACTATCAAGGATCGCCTGCGCGTCCTCCAACCTAACGACCCGGACAGCTACTACGTCAGCCGGGAACTGATCCCGATTGATTTGCTGGACGATCTCAAGCACGCCAAGATCGTGATCACCAACTTTCACGCGTTCAAACCTCGCGAGCGCATAGAGCTATCCGCAGGCGGGCGGGCGCTCCTGCAAGGCCCCCGGGGCGAAGAACTGAATACCCTTGAAACAGAAGGGCAGATGCTCCAGCGGGTGATGCCCGATCTGATGGGCATGAAAAACATCTTGGTGCTAAATGACGAAGCCCACCATTGCTACCGCGAAAAACCGGGTGCAGAAGACGAAGGTGAGGATTTGAAAGGAGACGAGAAAAAAGAGGCGGAGAAGAACACTGAGGCCGCTCGCATGTGGATTTCAGGCCTTGAGGTTGTAAACCGTAAACTTGGCGTCGCGCGCGTCATTGATCTGTCGGCGACGCCGTTTTTTCTCAGCGGCTCGGGCTATGCCGAGGGCACCCTATTCCCGTGGACGATGTCCGACTTCTCACTCATGGATGCGATCGAGTGTGGCATTGTCAAGCTGCCGCGCGTCCCCGTGGCAGACAACATCCCGGGCCAAGAGATGCCCATGTTCCGCAATTTATGGGAGCACATCCGAACGAAAATGCCCAAGAAAGGGCGCGGCAAGTCCGACACGCTTGATCCACGGAGTTTGCCTCCCCAACTCCAGACGGCTCTCGAAGCCCTCTACGGTCACTACGAGAAGACATACCGTCTCTGGGAAAATGCTGGCATCCGGGTGCCGCCTTGTTTCATCGTTGTCTGCCAAAATACCGCCATCTCCAAGCTCGTCTATGACTTCATCTCTGGCTTTCAGCGGCAGAACGACGACGGCTCGACGACTCTTGAAAACGGCCGCCTCGCGCTCTTCCGTAACTTTGATGAGCATGGCAACCCTTTCCCCCGACCGAACACGCTGCTCATCGATAGCGAACAGCTCGAATCCGGGGAAGCGTTGGACGACAATTTTCGCGGAATGGCCGCCGATGAGATTGAACGCTTCCGTCGCGAGATCATCGAGCGCACCGGCGACCCTCGCCAGGCCGAAAATATCACTGATCAAGAGTTGCTCCGCGAAGCCATGAACACGGTGGGCAAGTACGGGCGGCTGGGTGGATCAGTCCGCTGCGTCGTCTCTGTCGCCATGCTCACGGAGGGTTGGGATGCACAGACCGTTACGCATGTGCTGGGCGTCCGCGCTTTTGGCACACAACTCCTTTGCGAACAGGTCATTGGCCGTGCCCTGCGCCGCCAGTCCTACGACCTAAATGAAGAAGGCTTGTTCAATGTGGAATATGCCGACATCTTGGGGATTCCCTTCGACTTCACCGCCAAGCCGGTTGTTGCGCCGCCACAAAAGCCGCGTGAGACCATTCACGTCAAGGCGATGCGTCCCGAGCGGGATGCTCTGGAGATCCGTTTCCCGCGAGTCGTGGGCTACCGCGTCGAATTACCACAGGAAAGGCTAACCGCAGAGTTCAACGAAGACTCCGTGATGGAACTAACCCCGGATTTGGTTGGCGCGACGGAGACTCAAAACTCAGGGATCATCGGAGAAAACGTAAACCTTAGTCTCGTTCACACCGCCGACGTTCGCCCCTCGCAGGTTTTGTATGAACTAGTCTCATATCTCGTTCTGACGAAGTGGCGCGATCCGGACGAAGATCCCAAGCTCCACCTCTTTGGGCAGCTTAAGCGCATCGCTCGCGAGTGGCTGGATGGCTACCTTGTCTGCAAGGGCGGAACATACCCCGCGCAGTTGAAATACAAGATGTTGGCCGACATGGCTTGTGAAAAAATCACCGCCGGCATCACGCGTGCCTTTGTTGGAAAACGACCGATCTTGGCCGTGCTTGATCCCTACAATCCCACTGGTTCCACCATCCACGTCAATTTCAATACCTCCAAGACCAATCGCTGGGAAACAGACGCCCGCCGCTGCCATATCAACTATGTGATTCTTGACAGCGATTGGGAGGGTGAGTTCTGCCGCGTGGCCGAATCACATCGGGGCGTGAAGGCCTACGTTAAGAATCAAGGTCTTGGACTGGAAGTGCCCTATCGCTATGGCTCAGAAAATCGCAAGTACCGCCCCGACTTCATCGTGCTGGTGGACGACGGGCACGGCGACAATGATCTCCTGCATTTGATTGTCGAGATCAAGGGCTACAGGCGTCAGGACGCAAAGGAAAAGAAATCTACTATGGACACCTATTGGGTGCCCGGCGTGAATCACATCGCTACGTATGGCCGTTGGGCCTTCGCCGAGTTCAGAGAGGTCTATCAGATAGAGGCTGACTTCAAAGCGAAAGTCGAAAATGAGTTCAACAAGATGATCGAATCCGTAACTACAGCGCCGGTGGATGAGGAAAAATAGAATGGCCAAGAAACCAGCCACGAGCAAAACCGTGGAAGCCCTCAAGCACGCGGAGGCTAAGAGAAAGAATATCCCCACCGCGGAATACCAATCTGTCCTGCAAAAGGACGAGCGAGACCCGGTGCGCGTGGCCTACGAACGCCGCAACCGCGACCTCGACCCGCAACTCGTCTGGCGCGGCAAGGATGAGCAGGATTGGAGCGACCTCGTCGTCCACGCCCCTCCACTCTACATCCAGGAAAAGGTGCAGCCCAAGGTGCTCATTGACGAGCTGCTGAGAGAGACCCGGGAGCGCGAGCACGACGCCGGGATGACTACACCCGACCTGTTCGCGGACTTTAACGGCATTCCCAAGGGTGTGGACAAGACCGAGTTCTACCAGCACGACCAGAACTGGTCAAACCGAATGATCTTGGGCGACTCTTTGCAGGTGATGGCTAGCCTCGCCGAGCGAGAAGGGCTGCGTGGCAAGGTACAGTGCATCTACTTCGACCCGCCCTATGGCATCAAGTTCAACAGTAACTTCCAATGGTCTACCACCGACCGCAAGGTAAAGGACGGTGAGCGCAACCACATCACCCGCGAGCCGGAGCAGGTCAAGGCCTTCCGAGACACCTGGCGCGACGGCGTCCATAGCTACCTCACCTACCTTCGTGATCGGCTCACGGTTGCCCGTGATCTCCTCGCCGATTCCGGCTCACTCTTCGTGCAGATTGGTGATGAAAATGTGCATCGTGTTCGGTCGGTGATGGACGAGATTCTTGGTGAAGAGAATTTCGTGTCTGAGATTCATTTCCGCTCAATGATGCCAATGGCATCTGGCGAACTGGAGAACGTCTTCGACCACATCATTTGGTATGCAAAGTCGAAGGTGTCTTTGAAATACCATGATCTGAAACGCTTGAAGAATGTGGGGTCAGGTTCAGAGTTCAATCTCATTGATGGGAAAGACGGGACATTTTTCAGGCTGTCCAAGGACGAGGCTGACCGCGAAAATGTCATAGATACCTATCCCACTCTCTTCAAGAGAAGTGATCTTGCGTCGTCGGGATATACACCAAGTTGCACCTTTGAGATCTTCTTCCAGAACGCGGCTTGGAAGACGTCGTCTGGCAAGTCTTGGAGGACCACAGCGCCCGGCATTGAAAAGCTGAGGAAGGCTGACCGCATTTTTACCTTGGGAAGTAAACTCTACTACAAGCTATTTCTTTCAGACTATCCTTGCGCGTCTTTGGAAAACGCATGGTCGGACACGATCGAGTTTGAATCCAAGAGTTACGTGGTGCAGACAACACGGACGGTAATTCAACGCTGTCTTCTCATGGTCACCGACCCCGGCGACCTCGTACTCGACCCGACCTGCGGTTCCGGCACAACGGCGTTTGTCGCAGAGCAGTGGGGCCGGCGGTGGATTACGATTGACACTTCACGCGTAGCCCTCGCGCTGGCCCGTGCGCGCATCATGGGCGCGCGGTATCCCTTTTACCTCCTGGCCGATTCACGCGAAGGCCAAGTCAAAGAAGCGGAGGTCACCCGTACCGCACCGAGTTCACAGGCTGCGCATGGGAACATTCGCCACGGCTTCGTTTATGAGCGGGTACCGCACGTCACGCTCAAATCCATCGCCAACAACGCGGAGATCGATGTCATCTGGGACAACTGGCAGGTGAAGCTGGAGCCGTTGCGCAAGTCTCTAAACGTTGCGCTTGAGCAGACTTGGCAGGACTGGGAAATTCCACGCGAGGCCAATGCCGATTGGTCAGGCGAGGCGAAGCGATTCCACTCTGACTGGTGGCTGGCCCGCACCGCCAGACAGAAGGAAATGGACGCCTCCATTGCCGCCAAGGCCGAGTTCGAATATCTCTACGACAAACCCTACGACGACAAGAAGATAGTTCGGGTAGCCGGACCCTTCACTGTTGAAAGCCTCTCACCGCATCGTGTGCTTGGAGTGGATGAGAACGACGAATTGATTGACCCCAATGCCAAACATATCGCGGAACCGGACTACGGCGAGAAGCAGACCTTTCCGCAAATGATCCTGGAAAACCTCAGGACCGCCGGTGTCCAACAGGCGCATAAGGAAGACAAGATCATCTTCACCGCACTCACACCGTGGCCGGGCGATCTTGTCTGCGCTGAAGGGCGTTACATGGAAGGCAACAAGGAGAAACGCGCCGCCATCTTTATCGGCCCTGAGTTTGGCACTGTCCAACGGGCCGACCTGGTGGAAGCCGCCAAGGAGGCTGGTGATGCCGACTTCGATGTACTGATCGCCTGCGCCTTCAATTACGAGGCCCACGCCACGGAGTTCAGCAAGCTAGGCCGCATCCCTGTCCTGAAGGCCCGGATGAATGCCGACCTACACATGGCAAGCGACCTCAAGAACACTGGCAAGGGCAACTTGTTCGTCATCTTCGGAGAGCCAGACATTACTCTCCTTGCGGAGAAAGACGGTGGGATCCGCGTCAAAATCAACGGCGTAGACGTGTTCCACCCACAGACGGGAGAAGTTCGCAGCGACGGTGCGGAGGGTATTGCTTGCTGGTTCATCGACACCGATTACAACGAAGAGAGCTTCTTCGTCCGCCATGCCTATTTCTTGGGGGCAAACGATCCCTACAGCGCACTGAAGACCACCCTGAAAGCCGAGATCAACGAAGAAGCCTGGGCCACCCTCAACAGCGACACGTCGCGCGCCTTCCCCAAACCGAAATCGGGCCGTATCGCCGTGAAGGTAATCAACCACCTGGGCGACGAGGTGATGAAGGTCTTCCGAGTGGCGTGATGGACTTCCGAATCGCAGACACATTCACCGATGGCCTCGCCCGATTGACGGGCGACGAGCAGAAGGCGGTCAAGACCGCAGCTTTTGATCTTCAATTGAATCCGGCGCATCCGAGCTTGCAACTCCACAAACTCGACAAGGCGAAGGACAAGAATTTCTGGTCGGTTCGCGTCAGCGGCGACATCCGGCTGATCGTCCATAAGACGCCTGGCAGCCTCTTGCTGTGCTACGTGGATCACCACGACAAAGCATATGACTGGGCCGAGCGGCGGAAACTGGAAACTCATCCGAAGACCGGAGCCGCGCAGTTGGTTGAAATCCGCGAAAGAGTCCAGGAAATTACCATTCCCCGCTACGTGGAATCTAAACCGACCGCGAGCACACGGACTCCTCTATTTGCGGAGATACTCGACGGTCAGTTGCTTAGCTATGGGGTGCCTCTTGAATGGTTGGCTGATGTGCGGAACGCAAACGAGGAAACGATTTTAGACCTCGCCGATCATCTTCCAAAGGAGGCAGCGGAGGCGCTCCTGGATCTGGCCACGCGAGTCACTCCCCAAGCCGCACGGCCAGTCCCAGCATCGCTGAGAGTTGCCTT
>Ga0207150_1065_pt1 | contig 22495 bp, 21 predicted proteins | sample Alteio_BWMinHeat_32_FD_153526 | JGI IMG/M metagenome (GOLD analysis project Ga0207150, IMG submission 153526) | Enriched cells from forest soil in Barre Woods Harvard Forest LTER site, Petersham, Massachusetts, United States -... | ecosystem: Environmental > Terrestrial > Soil > Temperate forest >...
TACTTTAAGGATAAAAATTTGACCGCAGGGTCCCTTCCCCTTCCGGCTAGGGTATGCACACATTTCTAATTTCATGAAATTTGACCGTAAGCGTCTTCCCCCTCCGGGGGAAGATGGCCGATAGGCCAGATGGGGGAGTATAAAATATATAAAAAATCATGTTTTCAACACACCAATTACACAAAATGCTAATTTAAAAATCAAAGTAGAAAAAGAAAAATTGAGAAATTGCTTGTATTTGATCCCCTCATCCTAACCTTCTCCCGAAGGGAGAAGGGACCCTTCGGTTGAATTTCTTAAAATTAGAAATGTGTGCATACCCTAGCCCCTTACGGGGGAAGGGACCCTGCGGTCAAACTTTTCTCCTTAAAGTAGTGCCATTGATCTATAATTGAAACTCTAGTTTAATTATTGAGGTTAGCACTTTTTGTATTTTCTGCATCATCCTGAAATTTAGGGTCATTTGCTGCTGGTGAAAGTCGTTGAAATGTATGTTCGATTTCTTCCGCTTTGATTTTTATATCAAGATCAGCATTATCTCGAACAATTTGGGAATAAGACATATAGGCGAATGGATCCGTGTTTGATAACTCTTCGGTAAAATTTTCTTTTGTATCCTCCCAAACTTCTTCCAAGTGTTTTTTGCCGTTATTGATATCAGCTCTAAACTTAGAAAAATATTCTTGAAATGCTGTGAGAAGTTTTTTGTCGGTTTGTTGTATGCCGGGTTGGACTACTATGTCGTCATAATGGTCAACTGCTTCAATTAGAAAATTATTTATCTTATCGAATAAAACGACTTCATCTTGATCGTCATTGATTAATGACGGCGAAACGCCTTTTTCGCACGTCGTTATTTTATAAACACCAATGTTGGCTGCTTTCCCTTTTCCGAGTGTATCATTTGTATTAAATATAACACCTTCGCTATTTTTAGGAATTTCATTTGGTTCTGGCGTATCATGGCCGTGAACGTAACGTACGGCGTATGATTTATTATTCGGATGTTCATCCATATTTGATTGGATATAATCTCTTTGCCAAATGAGACGATACAATGCAGATTCTTTATCCTGGATGCCGGTACGTAGTTTATTACGAAATGCTTCATTTTTACTTTCCAAAATCTCATGAAATTTACTGTTAATGTTATCAATCGTTTTTGCAAGCGCTAGGGGCGTATTATCTGTGTAAAGAAGGTGAGGGACGGGCATATACTTATTCAATAAATTGACAAGTTGTTCGACAATTTCAAATCCTACTGTAGCGTGCATGTATAAAGTTATTTCTTTATTGTCTGGATAAATATCATAATCTAGCAATTTAAGATGCGTGAGCCAGTTTTTTGCTGCATCATTAACTGCTTTTTTTTGATCTTGGTCCAATAAATCTGATCTCAGATTTTTTCTTAAGGCTATCAATGAGTGGCCTTGCGGGCCCTCTGCTTTTGGCCTGTTCGCAAAATTCATTACAGAATGACCGTCAGACACCTCAAAGTTATTCAGATAGAATTCAAGAAATATCGCACCATGATTAGAAAGCATGATAGAAAAAGGCACATGTAGAGTATCCATTTGTTTCATGAGCAATAAAGAGAAAAGATCATTACTGCCTCTGTCAGCCAATTCATCGCCAATTAGAGTTAACATTTTTTCCTGGAGTAATTCTGGATTACACACAATGAGTGTATCAATAATTTGCCTGAATTCCTCAATATCACGTTTTTCTAATTTATTTTTTTCATAAATTTCTTTCAGTTTTTTATAATTTTTTTCTTTTTCAATGTGATCACCTGGAAAATCAAGTATATTTTCACGAAGGCAAACAAATAAAAGTTTCATTGCGTTTCCGTGGAGATCTCCAGCGGCTAGATGTGTGGGCGTTTCAGTGAGATCATTTTTTTTGTCGGGATATTCGTAGATATCAACTTTTTCTTCAGTGAATGCGGGACGATGTCCATCGATTGGTTCTATTTTTTTCTGGTGCATCATAGCCTGTCTCCCATACTAGACATTCTGTATCTCAGTATAGGATAAGTTTAGACGAAATGGGGTTTGGCAAATTCTAAGTAGAGGTGCGACAATTTCCATGCTATTCAAGTTTTCCAACGACATGGATATACAGCATTTTTGACTGTCGTACTTCTGCAGGTCAAGCATTTGGTCATGTTAAGCGGACATGGAAAAGTATTTTGACAGCAGCGGACATTGAAAATTTTCGTTGGCAAGAACAAAAAAAGTTAGTGGAGTCCATTTTGGCGCAGCACTCGTGTAAAATACCGGTGACTATTGAGAAGAGATGGTATTACTCAAAAAGAGGCAGCTCATGATTCGGTTTACTAAAGGCAATATGCTAGAGGCTGATGTAGAAGCCCTTGTTAATACCGTGAACACAAAAGGTGTTATGGGTAAAGGAATTGCTTTGCAGTTCAAAAAAGCATTTCCAGATGTTTTTAGCAAATATAAAAAAGCCTGTGATATCGGTGAAATGCAAATCGGAAAAGTGTATGTTTGTGAACGATCCGATAACCGGTGTCATTATATTATTCATTTTCCGACAAAGAATGATTGGAAAAAGCCGTCTAAAATTGAATATATCAAACTAGGTTTGGAATCACTTCTTGAAGCAGTTCAACAGTATAAAATTCGATCTATTGCTATTCCCGCCCTAGGATGTGGTCAGGGTGGATTGAAATGGGAGCGCGTGCTTCCATTAATACAGGCTGCATTTGACCAAGTTCCGGATGTGGACGTTATTCTTTATCCTCCTCAAGATGCGCCTGCTTCCCATCGGATGCCCGATGCAACAGAGCGGCCACGTATGACGCTTGGTCGAGCGATGGTATTAAAATTATTAAAACAATTATGAAGTAGATAAAATTATTACTTCTGATAGTATTTAACAGGCAATTATTTTCAATTGGAGATATCACATGACCCCAGGACAATTTTGTTGGAATGAATTAGCAACGAACAATTTACAAGCAAGCAAAGATTTTTATGGAAAAGTATTTGGTTGGAAATTTATAGATCATTCAATGGGTGACACGACTTATACAATGATTCAATTAGGTGATAACAATTTTGGTGGAATATGGTCTATTCCTAAAGATCAAGAACATCATATTCCTCCTCACTGGATGAGTTACATTTTAGTAAAGAATCTTAATGAATCAGTAAAAAGCGCAGAAAAAGCAGGCGCATCGATTATAAAACCCGCAACACAAGCAGGCGAGATGGGGAAGTTTGCAATTATAACTGATCCAGTGGGCGCGCATATTGCAATGTGGGAGCCTGCAGCGAGCTAAATTTAGGCATGATTAATTGATTTAAAAGATTCGCCGGTTTTCTATTTTTTTAAATTGATACTTCCATTGCTTGCTTTTGTTGTTTTGCTGTTATTAATAGATAACCAGTGAAAACGATGAAAGTAAGCAGTGCTGTCGTGGTTAACGAGATATGTAGACCAAATTGATTAACTAGAATACCGCTAATATATCCACCCAATACTTGTGCCCCCGCAAAAAACACGCAGTAAATACCAATCAATCGTGAACGAATTTCGACTGGGAAGTCAGCTTGTAATGTACCGTTGAAAACCGAAACTGCAATTGACCATGAGTATCCAAAAACAAATAGCACAATTGCAAACATGAAAAATGTTGAGGCATGTGCGATGCTATAAATAACCAGTGATGCAAGCAATAAGGTGAATGTCGTTAAGTGAGTATCGGTAAATTTTTTGCGTAAGTAATAAATACTATACGCATTAAACACCGCGCCTAATCCTGCGATAGCGGTTAAAGTTCCCAAGTCTGAATTAGTCATTTTATATTGAATCATGAGGATGTACGGCAACAGTGCCCAGATACTTGCAGCAAAAAAGAAGTATAAAAATGCTTTCAAAAATATCGATTTTAGATGCGGATATTGTCGATATAAAAATAATCCATCAAAACTTCCGCGCCAAAATTTTTTAAATGTCATTGGCGCTGATATTTTTTTGTTAGGCACGTATCGTGATAACACAATAATCGAAATTAAAAATGAAATGCTATTCAGCGTAAACAAGTAGCCCGCGCCTAGCTTTGAAAAAAAATAGCCAGCAATAGCAGGGCCAATACAACGTGACACGTTGAAGCTGAGATTATTTAAGGCTGCGGCTTGTTTAATTTCAGTCTGTGGCACTAATGTTGATGATGTGGCTTGCCATGCAGGTTGATTTAATGCGAGTCCAATGTTTAATAAAAAAGTTGTGCCGATCAGTAAATAGGGTGTCATGAGATGTGCAAATGCCAAGGCAGCCATGATTGATGCAATAACTGCCATGACAGTCTGTGCGATAAGAATAATGAGTTTTCTATCGAGTAAGTCTGCGAATACACCGGCAGGTATTGCGAGCAAAAATACAGGTAATGCAGCAGCGGTTTGTACCAAAGAAATTAAAATTGTCGAGGTAGTTAATTTGGTAATGAGAATCGATGCTGTGATGGTATGTGCCCATGTGCAAATATTTGAGAAAAATAATACTAACCAGACTGATCGGTAGATGGAATGTCTCAATGGGCTGTAAAACATAACGGTTTTCTCTTATACCGGTTGCCACCGGATGTTGTTGTAGAACCACTCTGCAGCGGTGTTGATTGTCTGCTGAACATCGGACTCAGTATGACCGACAATTAAAAAGTTGGCAATTTCATCGTTTCATATTGGCACAATAGGCTTTAGAAAAATTTTACAAAAAATCCATTATCGCCATTATCGCCTAAACTTCCAGGTTTAATGATTTTTTAAGAAAAATTTGCTACAATACGCGCCATTATATTTAAATATGATCAAAAATGAAGCGCAGATTGGTGGCATTATTCCAATCGAAAGACCAATTTGTCTCTGTTGGATAACTAGACAACCAAATTCTTATCTTTGTAGAAAGCATTTTGTTAATGCTAATTTGACATTACCGTTAGTAAGAGAATCTTTGAAATGTTTCGAGATGATTTAGATAAATTTCAACCTGCGGTTGGACCTGTATATTTAGAATCCGCAGGCGAAAGTACTATGGACGAAAAATTTCACGAGCCTGAGCCCGCTTTGTTAGCATCTGAGCCGCTGCTGGCTGTGGAAGAAGAAAAGCACTCCAAAGCAAAATACAGTTTTGTTTATAAGCAAAACCAGATTATTAATGTTGCGCGTGCAAGCGGGATTGATTTTGAAGAAAAGGGTGTTTGTCATGCTATAGCGACAGTTTTTATCGGTGAATTTTTTTCTGGAGAAAAAGGCCTACAGGAATTTAAAGCAATAACAACTTATTTAGGGCATTTAGGGAGAAACTCTAATCTGCTTCATGAAATCCAGAAAAATCCAAATTTTATATTCAATAAAATAAAAAAAGCAAGAGGGCATTACAAAGAAATTGTAGCTAATATTTCACCTTTAGTAGCAGAATTTATTGAGCTGCAAATGGGTCGTATTGATGAGGAAAGACTCCATTTAATTCAAGACACATTAGCGCAAAAATTAGGTATGGATGCGTTCGATGAATTAAAAACACAAATTGAAGATTTCAAAATTAAATTCGCTGCATTACCAGAAATCAATAAACCTTTTTATAGAAGTGCGCGTGAAAAAATACTTGCCGGACAAGCTGTTTCAGCAAGTCATGTATTATTATCGGAAGAAGAACGTGTTTTACTCCAACTCAGTCCTTTTTTTGAATCTGTGGAAATATCACAGATTGGTGTGGAGCAATATCCTGAACTTACTTCTTTATCCTCTTCTATTGCTAGAATGTGGTCTTTCATATTTAATTTACATTCTATTGACAAGAACATATCGTTACTCCTTCCGTATCAAGCTGAAAATCGCGGTGGAATTGTTGGTTTTGGGAGATTAATGATAAAAGAATTTCCGTCAGATGATGAATTCAGTGAATTATTGCAAACACTTGCCGCACATCATCAAGAATGTTCTGAAGGCTTTTCAATTTTTTTAACCGCGAATGATCATGCAATAGCCGTTGCTTATCGTCCCTCACAAGGTTGGGTGCTTTGTAATCCAAATTGGTTGCCTTATCAAGAAATTCCACTCAGTGATATCAGTAATCTTGCGGGTATAATCCGTGGTGGGTTCGCAATGGACGGGAGAGTAACAGACACTTGCGTAAAATTAGCCATCTATGGTTTAAAAATAAATGAAATTCAACACAAACAAGCAATACTTAATTTCTTAAACACTGACATAGCAAAAAGTGTATTTGGATCAACTTTTATCGATGCAATTCAATCAGAAGCTAGACGCGAATTTATTTTAAAAGGTTATTTAGAGTTCATATCACCTCAACAGGTCAAAGTCCTAGAATTACTAAATCCAGTCATGAAAGAAAATGAGGAATCAAAAGAAATTCATATCACTACTGAACAAGAAGCTATACAAATTAAAACAATTCTCACATCCCAATATGTATGCGAATTGTTTGATAAGAATGAATTGGTAGGGAATGATTTACAAATAATGGCCCATCCACAAGAATCAATTGAGATGTCAGTCATGAAATTTTTGAGCGTCGATAGCATTGAAAATGCTATATTATTTTTAAATGGCATTCAAGATGAACTTCAAGGGGAAACAAAAGAAAATATAAATAACGCAATTGTAACGTTAAAACAATTTCAATTGGAAATTTGTCAAAATAAATATTCACACGAAAACCCTGAACATCTACTATTACATTATTTATATGAAATGAAACAGTTATTTTTACAAATATACGATTTTCAAAATACTTACGATGGATACTGTTTTTCATTTTTTAGAACAAACGACATAGCAAGCAAAATAAAAGATTTTATGAGTGAATCGGACATGGATTCGGCAAATCGTTGCCTTTTGTGGGTGTCAAGCTGTTGTAGGATTCCATAAATTTATTTGCGTAAGGTGGAACTATTAGAGAATGGTGTTGTTTAAATATTTTTTCTTATAAATAGAAATGTGATAATTCATGTTTAACTTGCCTCAAAAACGGGCAAATTCTAAATAAAAGTGCAACAATTTCCATGCTATTCAAGTTTTCCAACGACATGGATATACAGCATTTTTGACTGTCGTACTTCTATTTAGAATTTGCCATTTTTATTCCATGCAATCAGATCTACTTCAGTCAAACTGCCCTGTTTTTTCAGTTCATCTGAAACAGTCAAATTGGCAGAAACAGCAATTAATTGCGAATCTATTTTATGGGTGCCAAAAATATTTTGATGATCTGCTTCTGATAGAGGTACTTCAGGTAGTTGTTGTGCAAGTTCCACACCGTCAAATAGCGCGATAATTTCAAGATAGAGCGCAATTTTTTCGGCAAGAAATGTTTGAATGGCCTCTGGATTATTGATAATATTTTTTTCAACAAACTCATTTTCTATTTCACGATAAGCTTCAATTTTTTCTTGCTCTTCTGCAATTTGTTTTGCAGTCGCTTCAGGATTTTCAAGCATAAAAATATTTAAATCATACGCGGCTAATATGTCGCCTCTTTTTTTTCTTGCAGCAGAATACCAGGCATATTTGTGCATTTTTATGAGATCTTGGATGCTCATATTGGCAATTAATTGAAGTCGTGCATTGTAGATGAGCATTTCTTCGAGACTTAATAACATGGCCTGCATGACTATTAAAGACATGCCATAACAAGCTCCCTTCTGATTTGAGGGATAACCCAGGCTTTTTGCACGACTTACCCACCACAGCTGACCTGAAGGTATGTTGTATGTTGGAAACGACCTATCGATGTCTCTAGGCTGCATACTCTCTCCATTTATATGTCAGGTTTTTATATATAAAGTGTAGACGGTCGTAGTGGTTTTGCTTGTTATGATTTTTTTGGAAGAAAAGATTGGTTTAACTAGCTAATAAAATGATGAAATTGAATAGCACGTCCTGTATCCAGTCGATTTCAAAATTTGGACTATAATTTCTGTATGTATGGCCCGATGGGTGGATAAAGTTATGCCTATCACAGCAGAACAAAGAAAAGCACTCCTGTTCCAGTTGAAAGACTGGAGCGATACTGATGCCCATGAAAATCATTTTGAACGCGGTGAATTTTGGCCTGTCAAGGCTTTGATAGAATTCATGGAATCAAATCGAAACAAGCCTAATCAACAGGAAATGATTATTCAATATTTACAAACGGAGGATGGGCTCAAACTTGTCAGAGCGATCAATACTTATCATGCATCGGATAAAAATAAATTTTCAGAAATCGCTAAAATCATTCTTGATTATATTGGACCTGACTATGCAAACACACAGGAAGGATGGCTGGATTTTTGTCGAGAAAAAAATCTTTCTATTGAAGAAGCTAAAGAAGAAAAACTATCAGATCTTACAGAAGAATCACCCAATCTTTGGAAAACAAAACCCCACAGGCATCTTATAAAATTGATGATGGAAATGAATTATCCGGTAAAACATGTGGGGAAATGTTATGGCATTACCTCAGTTTTTGCTGCTTCAGCATTGCTTGGGAAAGAGGGATTGCGAGAATTTAATGAACGTATGCAAGTACTGGCTAAAATTCCGCTTGCTCGCCTTAAAGCGATTGCAGAAAAGAAAAAACATGAAGATGATGAAAAAAACAGGATTAATAATATTGAAATAAAAGAAGAAGAAAAAAAATCTCTTGCCGAATATACCCGTGATGAAATTGAGAACTGGATAATAGAAAACTATACACGCAGTATGGCAATCAATATATTTGCATTTTTTGATTCAGTTGCATGGCATCAAGGTGCGGACTTTGATAGAGAAAAAATACTGAAATATGAAACATTTAAAAATCAGGATATTGTCTATTATGGTGAAATCGTTTTTCCTGCAGGCCTGGATGAAGAGAAAGCGAATGAAGAGAAATCCAGTGTGAGAAAAGCTTCCGTGATTGAAAAAATTAAAACACTCAGGGGACTTTACTCATGTGAAACACTTATCACAAGGCTCGCAAGCATTCGCAAGCAACTGGACAAACGTTATCCTGTTTCAATTATGATTAAAGGTAACAATTGTACGCATGATATTGGTATCAGCTATGATCATAATAAAGATGTCTGGGTCTTTATGAATGCAAATATGTTGCCAGTTCGCGAAATTAAAGATAATCAAGAACTGGCTAATTTTATTATAAAATCCATTCCAAGTGACCAAAAAGGCAGTGACCCTGACAGCGTTCATTTTTTTTCGATGTGCATTTATTCAAAAAAAGATGATGTTGCTCCATGCACATCTATGTTTGAATCTATAGAGGCAATAACCCTTGATACAGGCGGACCAGAAAAAAGTTTCACTAAAAACAAATTTCTTGCCGGCATTGTACGTAATGTTCTCATAGATGATGATCTTGCTATTATAAAATATTTTCTTGAAAGGGGAATGGATCTTAATATTCAGCCTGATCCCAACACGTCGCTTCTTTTCTTCGCATGTGTAACAGCGTGTCAAAGAAAATTTTCGGGAGAGATTATAAAAGCCATTCTTGATGCAAAAGCGAATCCTAATAGTAGTAGCGAGAAAGGGGTTACTTCATTAAGTCTGGCAGTATACCATCAAAATAAGGAAATTATAGGCTTATTGCTTGAGGCCGGTGCGAAGACTGATTGTCGCGACGTTAATGGTTATACACCATTATGCATCGCGATAAACTATCAAAACAAAGAGATCGTAAGCATGCTACTTAAAGCCGGAGCAAATCCTGATTCCTGTGGCGTATCGAATTTTGCACCATTACATCTGGCAATCGTTTCGGAAAACAAGGATATCGCAGTCATGTTGCTTGATGCTGGCGCTAATCCCTTAAAACAAACCACAGAATTTGGTTCTCCTTTGGAATATGCAATTAAAAAAAATCAAATATATATTGCATTAAAAATGCTTAGAAAAATATTGAATACCCCGCCGCTGACGCCAGAAACACTGAAGGAACTTTCCCAGCTTAAGTTTGCAGAAAATGTGCTTAAATATAAAAACCTGAACGACAGAATAGCCACTCTGCTGGAGGGTTCTGAGGATCCACGAGTGAATGAAATCATTTATGAGATATACCAAGACTGTTTAGGAAGTGCAAATCAGTCAAAACTGATGGCAAAACTGAATGATAAAATTTCTCAGATCTATTCCAACTCGGAAATGAAACACGCGGAACCCAGTGAAGAAAAAACATTATCCTCGACTCAGGAAGAAAAAAAAGTGATTGCTGTGCACGCATTGCAAACCCATGGCACATTCCCTTCAAATCAGTCAGAAGCACATAAAACACCCGAAGAAAACGCAAGTGAAGAAGCTGGAAAAAATACGGTTGCTCGCTCGGGGTTTACAACACCTTCATCAGGATCTGAAAATTCTGGCTAGCTTCCATCATTTTTCCATCTCTGGGCGATACTGGGATCGAACCAGTGGCCCCTGCCGTGTGAACGTGATTTGATCGTTGAATCACGATAACCATTGGGAATCTCCAAAATGATTTGTTAATAATAAATAAATTTACAATCAACGAGTTAATAATGTTTTCCTTTCTCTTTGTACGTGATGCTTGTTTGTAAAAACACATTCCGCTACACTCCATCTGCACCCTGTATGCACCCTGCGAATGGAATAAAAACATGAAAGAATTAATTGGAAATGCTTTATTAACAAGGCTAAAACCAACTGAAAAAGCTTACGACATTTGGGATACAAAGTTAACAGGTTTTATTCTGCGCGTCCTTCCTTCTGGTGGTATGGTCTATAGATGTGAATATGGACGTGGGAAAAGAATCACTATAGGTAGAACAACCGTTTTAACGCCTGCACAGGCACGTGATAAAGCAAAGCAAATTTTGAGCCAGGCAACAATCGGTGTTTTACCAGTTGATAAAAAGAAATCACAGAATGCACTGACATTGGAAAATTTTTTTAACAATGAATATGAAGCTTGGCGTATTGCGAATAGAAAAGCAGGGCATGCTGACATTCAACGACTGAAAAAAAATTTTATTTCTGATTTTGGCAATTATCTCCTTTCTGAATTAACCCCCATGGTGATTGAAAAATGGCGCACCAAAAGAATTAATGCTGGGGCTAAACCCGTTACCGTGAATCGTGATATTGTTATTTTAAAATCTGCACTTAATAAAGCAGTAGAATGGGAACTCATATCAGAACAACCATTGCAAAAATTAAAACCATTCAAAATAGATTCTGTCGGGAAGATTCGCTATTTTACTCAGAAAGAAGAGGCAGAATTAAAAAAGGCATTGATTGCACGTGATGATGAATTAAAAGCTGCACGTGCACGAGGCAACGAATGGCGAAAATCTCGGCAATATGATCTTTATCCTGATCTAGAGCAGTTTAAATTTGCTGACTACCTAACTCCAATGGTGCTTCTATCGCTAAATACAGGTTTACGCCGTGGAGAATTATTTAGTTTGCGTTGGGAAAATATTAATCTCCAACATGCGATGTTAACTGTAAGCGGCGATACTACTAAAAACGGAAAAACACGACATATTCCTCTTAATGTTATTGCAGTGCAGGCATTAAAAGATTGGCAACAACATAGACAAGAAAGCGAATTAGTTTTTCCTAATGCTGCAGGCCAAGAATTTAGTCATGTTAAGCGGACATGGAAAACTATTTTGACAGCAGCAGACATTGAAAATTTTCGTTGGCATGATATGCGGCATCATTTTGCAAGTAAGTTGGTGATGGCTGGTGTTGATCTAAATACGGTGCGTGAGTTGCTTGGACACGCAGATATTAAAATGACATTGCGATATGCACATTTAGCACCAGAGCATAAGGCAAAAGCGGTGGCAAAATTGGTTGAAGAAATATGATCAGCATGTTCCAAAATGGAACGCACTGCTGACGAGAGAAAGAGCTATTAGGCGCAGGTTTATTTTGGACGAGCTCCAGCAGGGTCGTCTTACAGTCACCACAAATACTTGACAATTAATCATCAAAGTATATACTTTATATATACTTTAATCAAATGGTGTCAAGTAATGAGCGCGCGGTCGTTTTTCGATGCTAATCCAATTTTTCGTTATGAAGAATTTGTGCAGTTTATGCAACTTCAAGGCATTGATCGCCCAGCAAGCTGGAAAAAACTATTAAGTTACCATCGCGAAGCGGGCCATTTAATTCACATCCGTAAATTTCTTTATGCCGTGAAACCACCAGGGGAGGAGCAGTGGATAGATCCTTATGTGATTGCAGGCAAGGCAACGAAAGATGCAATCGTTGGTTATCATACAGCGTTAGAATTGCACGGCGTTGCTTATACTTCATTTACTGAATTTCAGTATTTAACAGAGCGAGCAGTTCTGCCATTCTCTTATGAAGCACAACGATTCCGTTCTGTTTGTTTTCCAAAAGCACTCCTTGATCAAAAGAAAACAGATTTCTGTGTTGAAACAATCAAGCGACAACGTGTAGTAATAAAGTTGACTAATCTCGAGCGAACAATTGTTGACATACTTGCACGACCTGATTTGGGTGGTGGATGGGAAGAAATATGGCGCTCGTTTGATAATATTACTCAACTTGATTTGGATAAATTAATTGAATATACCTTATTGTTAAGGAATGCGACGGTAGTAGCTAAGGTAGGATTTTTCTTGGAACAGCGTCCATCGCATCTTAGTGTAGATTCGGCATATATTAAAAAATTGTTACCGCATATACCTAAACAACCACATTACATGAATCGAAACCGGCAAGGCTTAGGAAAATACATTGAAAAATGGCAGTTGATCGTGCCTGTCGAAATAATTGAACGAACATGGGAGGAGCCTGGTGCTGAAAATATCTGATGCAGAAATAAGACTTGAGGCGAGAACACGAGGGTACCGTCCTGAAATACTAGAAAAGGTGTATCGATTATTAGATTTGTTAAATGAATTTATGGCAATACCTTATTTGTCAGATCGTATTGCACTCAAAGGCGGCACAGCAATAAATTTATTTTGTTCTGATTATTTTCCTCGACTGTCTGTTGATTTGGATTTTAATTATATTGGTGCAATTGATCGTTTAATCATGCAAGAGGAAAAGCCAGAAGTTGAGAGAATAATATTAGATATTTGCAGACGCAGACAATACAGTCTTCATCGTAATCCCCGTGCGCATGCAGGCGGGAAAATGGTGTTAGTTTATCAAAGCGTGATGGGTTCCAAAGGCAGGCTTGAAGTAGATCTCAATTATGTTTTTCGTGTTCCTTTGTGGGATGCAGTATGGCGTTCTTCATCTGAATGGCCAGCACAAGTTAACACTCGGATATTAGATATACATGAACTTGCTGCTGGTAAATTGCATGCATTATTAGGTCGTGATGCTAGTCGGGATTTATTTGATAGCCATCAACTTCTCACAAAGTGGCCGCTTGACGCAAAAAAAATGCGATTAGCTTTTACTGTGTATGCAGCAATGGAAAAAAGAGAATGGCATGAGATTGGTGTAGATAATATTCATTTTTCTGTTGATGATATACGCGACAAATTAATTCCTGTACTAAAGAATAGTGAGACCCCTGGTACTTTATTTCCGGAAGTAGAGACTTGGGCAAAAAAACTTGTTCATGAATGTAAGTCAAAGTTAGCGTTAGTTTTGCCATTTCAAGATCAGGAAATTGAATTTTTGAGTCGTGTGAAACAGGCGGGTGAAATTAGACCGGATTTAATTACAAATGATGATGTGTTATGCGGGCGCATTATGCAGCATCCATTATTACAATGGCGGATTCGCCAGAGAATGAAGTAAAGAAATAAATTCATATCGATTCTCAATGCCGAGAAAAGATGGTTTTACTCAAAAAGAGGCAGCTCATGATTCAGCTGAAAATTAGTACATTTTATGTGTAATAATTCATATATTAATTGAATAATTGCGCTTTGTATAAACTATGAGTTCATTTTAAAATTTAAAAAGCCGTGTCTCCACGGCTTAGTTGTTTAAACAGCAGTACGAACTTGTCGATGTTCATTGAGCCAATTATCTAAATCTTCTTTGCGGTATCTTATTGAACGGCCCAGTTTCAAGAACGTAGGTCCCGGTGTTCTATTAACCCGATAACCATTCATGCGATCCTGGCTTAAAAAACTACGACTCATACCGATGTAAAATGCAGCTTCTTTTTCGGTCAATATTTCTTTAACCATTTTTATGCGTCCTGTACTAGATTTTAAATGAGAAACTAATGATACTATTAGTATACATTTAGTCAATACAATTTGTGTCATCACGATATCTATTTCTGCACCATGTGCGATTGTGTTTGAATCAAGCGAAGAGTAATATGCGCGCACATTAAAAAATAACATTTAGAAAAATTCTAAATGACAATATCTCGAGGAGAAACAAATGAACGCACAAGAATTAGCCAAGCTTGCATGGTTGAATAGATCTGGTTATTACGGTGATGCTGGCATAGAGTTTTCTGAGCATTTGAATATTTCTTCCGAAATGTCACGACTAGAAAATTTACACCAATGTTTCCGATTGGATCCTAAAATTATTCGTGGTGACCAAGGTGCTTTTGCATTGCATTATATGCGCTCTGGTATTCCTCAAGGTCATATGAGATTGTCTCCTGATACACGCTATACCGATTCTAATGAATTCATTGTAGCCTTAGACAATCAAATTATTCCTCCGCATAAATTACTGCCGGAACGAACCTATATTGTTGCAAGCGGAAAAATTGATTATCAAGCTACATTAAATTATTGGTTGGAATTGTGCTCGTATCGATCAGCTGAAAGAAACTTCAATGGTTGGCAACCTATTCAAAAATATGCTCAAAAATTTTGCGGAGAAAATAAGCAGCAATTGACTGAGGCTATCATCTTTACAATTGAAAATGCTGATATCGATTTCGATCAAAAAATTGGGTTAATTGAATTTGCGATAAGCCATGAACAGCAAGTGATAGATAATGAACGTTTGATTAATTTCAAAACTGATCTAGCTCAACAAAAAAATCAAATTATGCAGCCGCCAAGCTATGATAATGCTATTGATTTGCCAGAAGATAAGCATGTTGATTTAAATGATCGAGATCAATTACTGCTGGATAAAAGTTTAATTGAACGCATTGATGATTTGTGTCGCGATTTGCAAGGATATATTGATTTAGAACCATTTTCCGGTGTTTTTAAGTTTTTTCAAGACAATGCTGTTCGTATCGAAAAGAAAAAAGCATTTCAAGATTTTATTAGTTTTCTAAAAGATACTAAACAAACTATTTCACGTGAAGCGCTGGTTGATGAGAGCAAAAAATTTATCCATCAAGTTGGATTAATTGCGCTTAACCATGGGAAATCTAGTATAGATTGCAAAGCGCATGATTTCTTGAAAAAAGCATTTGATAATTTAGTGCACTCGACGATAGTGTCTAAAAATACGCCGGAGAATTTAAAACCACTATTCAGTTTCAGTATTTAAGAACAAAGTCTCTATTCAGTGGATAAATTTTTATGATAGATAATTTGGTTAAATCGTTAGTTATGTTTAAGGGGATTGTTTTATGAGAAAGACAATAAATATTTTTTTAACGTTTACGGCTATTTTTATTTGTTTTCTTCCTGGATATGTATACGCAGCAGCTGAAATGACTCACCGAGCACCCGAATTTTCAAATAACCAAGTAAATGTGTGGAAAACTACAGTCTATCCAAGTGGGACCCAGATATTAAAAATGCACAGACATCTTTATGATAGGGTATTGGTTTCATTCGATGATGGCTTGTTAAAAATCAAGAACGATAAAGGAAAAATACATTATCTTAAATTGCAAAAAAATAAGGCCTATTTTCTTAAAAAGGATGTTCCCGGAGAGTTACATACGGATGAAAACATTAGAAATCACCCGATTCAAGTTATGGTAATTGAGTTGAAATCTTAAAATGGGGTTAGTAGTGAAATTAGAACTTGAAAAACAGATCATCGATAATTTACAGTTAATGCACATGAGCGAAGAATACATTCAAAAAATTCTTCAAACCGTTGAAGCCATGCCAGCAAAAGAGCATGTTTTAGGCGCATTAAAATTTTTGACGCAAATTACGGATCAAAAAAGTAAACGCGAAGCATATTATATTCATTCAAATTATCTTGCTGAATATTTTTGTACGCTTTCTAACATTGGGCTATTTGCAGTTGGCTATTTTTACAATGATTTTTCAACGCTGCTCGCGGCGACATTTTCAGCATTAAGCCATGCAATACCATCCCAAAGACTACACGATCTTGACATGATGGGTATATTTTTAATTTTTGGAAAAGCCGTTGCCAATTATAAAATGATTATGAAAAGACCCGATGTCATTGCGTGGGGTGCGACCGCGTTAACGATTAATGTCATGGATACAGTAATCACCAGAAATTATTTAGATGAGATAGGGCCGGGTTTGCATGTTACTTGGCATATTGCTGCCGCATTAGCATTGTATAAATTTAACCAGGCACAACTTGAAACAACGGATGAAGAAATTCAAAATATTATGACATCCGTTACATCCAACACTGTACCAAATTTTCTGACCGATGCTTATCAGGAAGTTACCAACTATTTATATGATTTTAATTGCATGAGTGCTTGCACCATTCTGTAATAGCTACCATGCAAAATAAAACTTGAAAAAATATTACATCTCTGTTGACAGTGTTATTTAGCCTATATACACTCCCGGCGTCTTTGTTTAATTTAACAACTTTTTTAAAAACAATAAGGAAAAAAATTATGACTTTTGATCTGAAATATATTCCCATCAGTCTTGCTGGCTCAGCTGTTCCCAATTAAACCAAAATGCCGCTTTCAATGAAGGCGGCAGAATTTTTTCAAAGATGATTATGAATCAACATCAATATACACTTCCAAAACTGAAACCATTCGTTGAATTTTGTGCTGAGGATAATAAAATCCATTTTTTTAATGGTCCAGGTTTAGCCATCGAGTTAGATGATGCATCCGGATTTGTGGCAGCAGTTTGTTCTGCAATGGATGGTCTAAAATCTTACACTCAAATAGCAGAATCCGTATCTGCAACTCACCCAAAAGAAACACCATTAAAGTTGCATTATTAGGCTTGGGTGGCGTGGGTTCACATGTGCTTTACGATTTAGCTGCGTTGGGTGTTTATAATATTCGCGGGGTAGATTTTGATAAAGTGGAATTGTCTAATCTCAATCGACAAATTCTTTATAACGAATCTGACATTGGTCAACTTAAAGTTGAAGTAGCGCGCAATCGTATTTTGCAATTTTTACCTAGTGCGAATATTGAATTTTTTAATAAAAAAATTTCATGCGTTGAAGATATTGAGAATATTATTTCAGGGCAAGATATTGTCATCAGTGTGCTCGATCAACCGCGCGATAAAATTATTGATTGGTTAAACCAGGCGTGTGTTAAACATCATTTGCCATTTATTTGCGGTGCTTTTGATAGCAAATGTGCTGTGTATTATTCAGTAATACCAGGTCAATCCGGTTGTATTGAATGTTGGAAAACGCATGCAAAAAAATCGGGTTTGCTTTTCCAAGACGTGATTCAAAAAAATGGTTTTGTTGCGTCTTCTTCTTTAAACGTAGCAATTTCGCCAATCATATCTGTTTTATCAGGATTGATTTTGACTGAATTTTTGAAAATGGTCACACAGATCGGCGAACTGCAATCACTGGGCCGATTGTGCTCGTTTGATTTTTTAACCGCGCAAACATCTGTTGCTGAATTTTGGGAAAAAGATTCAGGATGTCTAATTTGTAAAAGCGATTAATACATAATCATTTGCGCAACGTTAAAATTATTGTGTTATTCTGGATCTTACTTCTGGAAACTCATCAATTTCTGGTGTGCTTTTTGATGAACCATTTTCAATAAAATCATAATGAATTGGGGTGGAAGATGAATCCGCCTCTAATTTGCTTTCATCAGATGATTGATATTTTTTATGGTCCCCATTGTGAAGAGAAATTTGTTGCATAATGTATGGCGTACTGGCGGTATACTGTTTTGCTAGTGACAAATTTTCTTCCAATTTTATGATTAATTCTTCACGGAGCTTTTTTCTTTTTACCTCTGGTATATTTTCTTCGACGGGGATTTCCCTGAAAAGTTCATCATTATGAATCGCATTATCACGTAAACAAGCGAGAAAATAAGATTGCATTTCAAGCGGCATGGCTTGATTTTCTGATTTTTCCTCGTATTCTGAAGACAAGGAGTGATAATGTTGTGTATGCGAGAGAGCGGCATAATTGTGTAATGTAAAATATTCTCTTACTCGTGGTTTTTCAGATTCTACAATGTTAATTTTTTCTTCTTCGCTGACATCAAATCGTGTTATCGGTCTATCATGATGATAAAGTTTCAATGTTCGCAAGGGGTATAAATTTTTCAGTAAGACACGTTCCTTTTCATAATATTCCATTATGTCAATGCCTGTTATTTTTTTATAAAGATATTTTAAAATACTGTTAGATATCTGTTTGACAATACTTATATCGGTATTCTCAGGGAGAAAGGAATCTAATAAACCAGCTTTATTGCAGAGTTCTACAGCTAGTACACTCAAATCTTGACCATGGATACCATAATGCCATCTTGCAGCAATAGCATCCTTTGGTTCATGAATTTGTGTTGCTTGAGCCACAGGAAGACTTGCAACACAAGCGCCATCGGCATAAGAAGAACCTGTATTATCTTTGCGTAATTGATATATCAATGGAATGGCCATTGAATGACGAGCAGCTTCATGTAAAGTCATTTGCGGAGAATTTTTATAATCAAAAACAGTCATGATTTGATCTTCTGGCACACCATTTTTTGCGGCGATAATAAATATTTTTTTGAATCCGGATCCTTTTATTTCTGACAGTAGATGAAAATGCTCGAAGGTAATTTCTTTGCTTTGCAATCTAACAGATACTGTACTGTCATTTTGAATTTTAATATCACTGACAAGATTTGGGATTTCTGTTAATTCCTTTATAATTTGTTCTCTGCATTCAGCATTTGCTTGATTGATTAAATCCTCAATTCCTTCCAGAGCATGATAATGGATTTTATCGCGCATTTGTTGTTGATATTTGTCTCCACGATAAATGCCGCCTTTAAATAATAAATTGTAAGCACCTGCAAAAAATAGAGGATGCGTTATCACTGAGGCCATCTGAAAAATACCTGATACAGCGCTTAGCAGCCAACCCAATGGTGTTGTAATAGGATTTTGATAGCACTTTTCTGCAGTCCATCCGAATATTTTTTCAACCAGAGAGAGTGGCTTTGAAACTAAATACAGTGGAGCAGTTAGGATTCGATATATTTTTGAATAAACTGATTCATCCAAAATATCTTTTGATATTTCTATGCTTGCAATCAAATCAGTTCTTTTTATAGGGTCCATTGGTATTGCTGCAAGAATAGAGAAAAAAGCACCTGCTGAACTACCTCCAAATTGTCGGATATCATTCCTGATATATTCAATTTCTTCAAGAAAGGCGACAAGCGGTACACAGCGGCCACCACCGCCTTGCAATACAACGGTTTTTATTCGCGGTTCCGGAACATGCAAGGCAAACCTCAAATCAAAGTTCCCTTGCTTATTTCGAACCTGATAAATTTCAAATTGATAGCTTGGTAGTTGACGGGCAGATGACATGGTGACTCTCCTTGTCTAAAGATAATAGGTTAGCTGAATTTCCTATCAATGCAACGCATTAGCTTACCGGCCAAATGTGTCGTGATAATTTTTTGTAAGGTATTTCAGCAATATTCGTATTACCTACGCCTGGTGTCGACACTCTAACGATACCACTCGCGATGGATGCGAAAGTTGCTCGAAAATGTTCAGAAGATTTCACGACAATTGCACGTTTATCGGCAAGTGTGATGTTCATGTTGGTGATCGTGTCGGGCGAGTAAATTTGTGAGCGCAGTGAATTGACGATTACAATATTTCCTTCGATTTCTAACGCAACTGATTTACCGAGCGGTAATTGCATACCTGTGAACGTTTGCGTGAGATTAGAATTTAAAAATAAAACGCGCGCCGATGTATGTATTGCATCACCTGAATGGATTTATAACTTCCAAAAAATCGATCAAATAATTTTGTTATCAAATAAAATACATGTGTTTTATTGTTCTTCATATGTTTGTCTGGCTTCAATTAGTGTTGCAATAATCTCATCGTTTTTTCCGACAGCTCTCATTGTGAAAGCATTTAAATCCGGATTTAAAGGTTTTAAATATTTGTTATCGCAGTCGATTAACAGTTGCCGAAAAATAGGCGCTCGCGCCTCGTGCAACTTAACTAACACATAACTGCGATCTTTATATCTCTTGTGAGGATCAAAAATAAGTATGCTGCCGTATGGAAAGAGTGGCTCCATTGAATAGTCAGGGAGCCTGGTAGCATAAGCATTTTTGCCAATAATACCAACAAATGGAATAACTTCGCATTTATTTTTTTCAATTTTATTATCTTGTAACTGATCCCATGGTACCAGTGGAAGATGATGTATGTTTTTTATTCTACTTTGCTTGTCAATTTCTGATGTCGCTAAGGCTTCTTCACCTAACAGTTGATCAACTGTAATCGCAAAATAATCAGCGATTGGTTTGAGTGATGTCGTGTAAGGACGTGTGGATTTGCCGGTGATTAGCCGGTGTATGGTCGGAGCGGGCAGATTAACTTCTCTCGCTAAATCGATAGGTTTCATGTCTCTATCGAACAATAAGCGCTTAAGGATGTTGCCTAATTTTAGATATTTTTTCGCCATAGGATTTAAAAAAATTGCAAGTTACAAGTAAATTTTACAAATTGTAGCGCCTTTTGAGCGGAAAATCAACAAATAACTATTTGATAATAATATATAATTTTATAACCATAAAAACTTGCAATAAAATTACAATTAATCCTTGACTGCTTGTTTGGTTATGTGTAATTTTGCTTCGCGTTAGCTATGGAAAAATGGAATAAGCACTTTAAAAAGTGCGTTTTATACGAGGTGTGTATGTGTGGGAAAAAAGAGATGGAAGTGGGCATTAAGAACATCAATTCGCCATTCACTGAATTATTTTCTATTCTGAAGCGACAGCAAACGTATTTTCTGCAAACATCAGATCACATTTTTAACGTGGCAGAGCTTCGAATTTTGCATCAGCATGCAGAAAATGCGATTGATATGATGTTGCAAGGGTTGCAGGATATAGGTCAGTTGATTGGTATTTTTGGGGGAAATAAAAATTTTACGGAATTTTTTAATATTGGATTTTTTATTTCGGGTATTTCTAATTTGGCGGAGGCGCTCAATAGTTTAAAACAAGATGTGGATTTTTTGTTAAAGATGCATATGTAAAAATTTTACATCGAGGGTCCATCATTTTGATAAAACATGCATAGCTATTAATTGCATTACAGATTTTTGTAGTGCGATTGCATAGATGTGTTTTCTTCTTCCCAGTCTTCGAATGGAATATTGAGAGCATCATCATTCGTTGCTAATGATTGTGAGATCATGATTTCTGAACGTTCTGATTTTACTACCAGTGCTTTTGCGGAAACAGCATCTTTTTCTTTATCTACAAGTGAAACGATTTTCGATTGAACGGTATTAAAAATTGTTTTGCATAATGCTTGCGCAATTAAATCTCGTTCTTCATTTGATTGTGCCTTCGGCATGTTTTCTGCAGAAACAACAGAAAAACCGTGATTTATTGCTAATTTTAAATTTTTACTGTAATCATCAACTAAAAAAATCTGCCACTCATCTTCGATGCCATACTGATTTTTTATTATTTCGAGGCATTCAAATTTTTCTTTTTTATTTCCTTTGTGGTTGACAGTAATAAATATCGGACTGTAAACAGCCTCTTGTAGCAGTACTAATTGGCGATAAGCCGGTTCGCTTTCTATTGGTAGAGGTTGTGGCGTTTCTAAATGGAGTGGAAAATCAGTAACGTGATCATACCAATAAGCATAAAAATATTTTTTGGAAGTAACCAATGGATAGGCAACTTCTTCTTTGCTTTCTTCTGAAAATTGTTTTTTTGGTTGAATAAATAAATAATTTTGTAAACCGATAATTGCTTCTTCAACAACACGATCGGAGCCATCTTTTGCTGTGATAATGCCAAAGACAATTTTAACATCATGTTCAGCGCCAAACTGAACGAGTTGTTCACATAAAGCTTGCCAAAGTGCAACCCCGCCATTCCAGCGTATCTCTTCATACCATCCCTGTGAAATAATTGTATCATCAAGATCAAAATTGATTGAAATCGTATACATTACATTCTCAATTTAATTTAACGAATTTGAATTCGAATTAGATTTTTGTTGTTCCATCCCATTTCCAACATCACTTTGCGAAACATTTTCTGCTTGCACTGCAGGCATAAAAACATCGCGCGATTGTGAATGGCGAGGACTAGATGGTGTGACTGAATTACTTTGCAATTGAGCACC
>Ga0207150_1066_pt1 | contig 22408 bp, 19 predicted proteins | sample Alteio_BWMinHeat_32_FD_153526 | JGI IMG/M metagenome (GOLD analysis project Ga0207150, IMG submission 153526) | Enriched cells from forest soil in Barre Woods Harvard Forest LTER site, Petersham, Massachusetts, United States -... | ecosystem: Environmental > Terrestrial > Soil > Temperate forest >...
GCCGCGTGCATCGTCGCAGTGCCGTTAACAAAGGAGATGGCAAATTTCATCCCGTGCCGGTCAGCAAAGGCTCGCTCCAAACGGGCGGTCATTGCTCCCCCTTTGGAGGATCGAAAATTCGAATCCAGAACCTCGTTGACGTATCGTCTTTCAACCTCTGAAATCCTTTGAATAAGTGGACGGCTCACTGTTGCACCTGTCCAGACGAACGAAGATAACGGTCACTACGATGTGCTGATTGGTTTATTTTCATAAGATCCGGTTGTTGCTTCAAGAGGGTAAGAACCTGTTGCATGGACGGAAGGGTATCGTCCAAGCGCGCGAGCACAGCTTCAAAGAAGCGGAGATCCTGTTCATTGTCCAGTGTCCATCGCATGTACGAAAGGTCCTCTCCATGACTGACATTGAGGCAGCGGTACTTTTCAGGATGGTTATAGAAAAATGGGGTGACATGTTCCCTGTCGTAGGATTTTACGGCCAGCCTCTCTGCCTCGAACAGGCAAGAGACTCGGATCACTTCAGTATCCTGTCCTTCGGGGAACGTTGGCCTAATTGTGTTACTGACGTAGTCGAAACGGTCTGGCTCTTGCAAGAATGCGTTGATGACGCCGGCCATCACTTCAGGATCTTTCAGCGGATCGTCACCCGTCAGTCGTACAATTGGATCCCCTCCAACCTCGCGAGCAGCCGCAGCGTACCGCGAAAGCACGTCGCTCTCGTCGCCACGACAGACCTTTATGCCTTGCGAGGAAAGCATTTCGGCGAGGCAGTCATCCTCGCGGTTGATTGACGTAGCGACAGCAACGGTATTGATGTTGGGGGTTGCTAATGCGCGGTCAACGACATGCATGACCACGGGTTTGCCTGCGAGATTCCTCAAAGACTTTCCAGGCAGTCTGCTGGATCCCATTCGAGCCTGAACGATGGCGGTCACTCCCATATAAGACTTCCAGTCCCGCTCGACCACCACAGGGCTGCCGGTAAGAAGTGAAATGGTGTCCAGCGCTTGCCCGCAAGAATAGCGAAGGCCTTCATGATGTTACGTTAGGCCACAGGGAAGGCGTAAGGATTCGAGTGTCCTCGAATGCGAAGCCTGAAAAGTCGATAGATCGAGCGTGTTGCGCAGCTTCAATCAACTGGAACAGATGTCCGGAATTGTTAACTCCACAAATAATGCTTGCTATCTGGGGCAAATGACAAACAAATCCCAGAGCGGCTTCCAGTCTTGAGATTCGCCGCTCCTGACAGAATTGTTGAAAGAGCTGTAACGTTGGCTTCACAGGATTGAAATAGTCGCCCAGTTCGTGCGCATTCATCAGCAGGAGTCCTTGCAGAAGCACAGACCTGACATGGATCTCAACGCCAAGCCGCTGCAGTTTCTGCAAGCAGCCGGATTTGAGAAAACGCTGGTCTAGCAAATTGAGCGGCAACTGAATCAAATCTAGCTGCCTCCTTTCAATCAAGTCGTCCGCTTCTGCGGGATGGTAAACAGATACTCCGATTTTCTCCACCAAACCCGAAGTCTTGAGACACTGCATTCGATTCCAGAGAGTATCGCTGCCGGGAACAAGGAGGTCGTTTGCATAGTGGATCAATAAGCCGTACACGGTAGGACGTTTCAACCGGCCGAGCGATTCTCGGAACGCTGACTCGACAAGATTCGCTTCAGATTCAGAAATGGCTGGCAGGCGGAATTGCGGTGTCTTAGTGACAATCCGAAAACCTGGCCAGCTCGATTCGACTGCGCGACCTATCGCTTCTTCACTGTTGCCATAGCCTGCAGCCGTATCGATCACCCGAATGTCCTTTTCGGCCGCAAGACTGAGAATGCGCGCTACCTCTTCATCTGTTGTCTGTCCTAGTCGGTTCGATATTCCGTAGGGCATTCCAAATTGCGCGGTTCCGAGTCCCAGCTTCACTCAGCTCTCCTGCAATTCTCGACTGGTATTTTCACGCTCGAGGTCATCATACAATTCAAGCAATTTGCGGGAGTTGACCTTCCAATCCGCACGCACCTCTGCGATCCCCCGATTATTCTGAGCCATATGTTTACGTACTTCGACGCCAACGTTGACTGCCTCTAGAATGCAGTCTTTATAGGAAGTCGTCGACCCAACTTGGGCAAGCCAGCCACTCTCGCGGGTTACCCATTCCCGATTCCCGAATGCGTCCGCAACAATTACCGGGAGGCCAGTAGCGAATGCCTGCAGGAGAGAAATTGAAGAGCCATCACAAGGAGCAGAACTGACATATGTATCCGACGCTTGAAGGTAACTGGCAATCTGGCTTTCGTCGACTCGTCCAGGGCAATGGATGATATCTTGCAGGCCTTGCTCATGAATGAAGCTTTCTACCTCCGGTCTAAGGGACCCAGAACCTAGAAGAACCAGACGAAGCGTTGGAAGCTCTTCGTGTGCTCCGGCGAATGCCTTTAGCGTCACAAACAAGTCGTAAGACGCTTCCCAGTTCCGCGTGCTGACCAGCACAAAACAATCATCCCAGCCGAGAGTACGGCGAATTCGCGATTCATGCTCAGACGGCGCACACTGCAGAAGGTCAACCCCCCAAGGGAACTGCGCAATCTTCCTAAACGCACTCCCACGAAGTGATTGTGCCTTGCTGCGAACACAATCAGCGTCGCAAATCAAGGCATCGGCGTGGCGCAGAGTAAACGTGGCGATCCACTGGTCCAGCGGGTCCCGCTCGGGCTGTGCTAGCAGATCAGACCCCCACGACATTACGGCAATCGGGCAGTACTCGGACAGTGCGGATAGAAAACCACATGTCTGCACGGGACCTGCATGCACGATATCGGGGCGTACACATTGGAGAGTCTCTAACAGGGCAGGCATTCGACATAGAAGTGGATCTTCGGCGGAAAACCGATCTTCCGGCCAAAAGACTTGTCTTATTTTCTGCAAGCTATCGGGCAGCTCGGGAGTGTCGTTGAGAGAGAGGAAAGATATCTCATGACGCGATGAGGCGAGCACTCGTAGAAAGCGTTGCTCGTGTACTCCAAATCCTGGCGAAAAAAAAAGGACCCTCATGGAGCAGACGAACTCTTGGTGGCTGGCTCCTCCAAGGAACTCCATGAAAGTGTCTGCCCCGAAAACAACGCGGAGCGCAGCCGCCTCCCCATAAGCTTTTCGATGTCATATGGGGGAATTGATCCTACCGGCGCGGGTCGAAGAACGTCAAGCATCTCCCTTGTAAGGACCGTCCCGGCTGGAAGATCGCGAGCCGCCCGCACTGATCTTCTTTGAACCACGACCGTATCTTTCTCGTTTTCAGCAACCTCCTTTCTGGAACTTCCTAATGCCCGTTCAAGCTCTCGAGTGCGATCAACCATCTCTCGCCAAGTCTCGGGATCCATTGAGAAGGGATGATCTGGACCTTCTCGTGTCGTGTCGTCCGTGAAGTGTTTCTCTATGGTGCGGGCCCCGAGAGCTACAGCTCCCAAGACCGTTGCGTGTCCGGGCGTATGATCAGAAAGGCCGAGTACAAGCTCTGGAAACATCGTCTGAAAGGTCTTGAGCACATTAAGATGAATACAACCAAAATTCTGTAGACTGCCCGTGTAGTTGGTGTTGCACTGCATCAGACTCAGGTGCTCATTTTCGCCAGTAATGATGTCCACAGCTCGCTGCACTTCACCGATATCGGAAGCACCCGCGGCAAGCAGCACAGGTTTCCTTTTTCTAGCTACCTTCTGAAGCATCTCCGGCCACGTAATGTCGCCGGACCCGATCTTAAATACTTCAACGTAAGGATCAAGCATATCGACAGCTTCTAGGTCATACGGAGTCGAGAAATAGTCGATTCCAGCCGCCTCGCACTCGCGCTTGAGAGGTTCCGTCCATTCCCAGGGAATACTCGCTCCCTTATAAACTTCAAAGACCGACTTCTTCCAGCTGGCTTGATGTGATATCTGCCCGAGATTGCGGAAGCCATAATCACTCACGATTTTAGCAGCGCGAAAATTCTGGAACTTAGCGGCATCCGCTCCAGCCTGGGCTGCAAATCGAACTAGCATCTTTGCACGATCCAAACTTCCATCGTGATTGGCTGAAATGTCTGCCACAAAATAGACCGGATGGTTCAAGCCCACCGGGTGTTTACCAATCTTGAATTCTGCCATTCCGTGTTACTCCGTGCGTTTCGCTAGCTCCCGCAACACAATGCGGCCCGCCTCTCACCTTCCCGGTGAAATCGATAGAGCTGTTCTTCCAGCGCCGGCATTTCCCGTCCCAGCATCCTGGCCGCCTTTGCGGCTGCCAGAGACGTATTCAGAGGACGAACGGCGCGATTTGGTAAAGCATCGCTTCGGGCCTCTGCGATAAGGCAGCTATCCAGACCGAACTCCTTCGCCAACTCACAGGCAAAGCGATACTTGGACCACGGTGCGTTCGCGGCTAGATGATAGAGACCCCGAGCTCCGGACAGTATGAGATCAAACATCATGCCGGCGCACACCGTCGTAAGTAACGGACTAAAAACAACATCGACGAAGCCGTTGATCTTTCTGCCGCACTGGAGCTCATGCAGTACCCACTCCGCTAAGCTTAATTTTGGTTGCATGTTCCAGCCGAACATCGTAGTCCGTACAACGAGGTTCGATTGATTTTGCAAGACGGCTTCTTCGCCCAGCAGCTTAGACCGCGCATAAACATTCAACGGGCACGGCAGATCGTCTTCCGTATATCCTCCCTTTATTCCGTCAAATACGGCGTCAGTGGAGACGTACAGAAGCCGCGCGCCGAATTGTGTCGTGGATTTGGACAATGAATCAGGCAGGGCGGAATTGATCCGAAACGCCTCATCTTGGTGAGACTCGCAGTAATCAACGCCTGTTAAGGCCGCACAATGTATGACCCAGTCAGGCTTCACCTGTTCAAGGATTTGTTCGGCAGCAGCCCGGTTCGTCAGATCCGACTTGAACACGCGGATTGATGGAAACTGCAAATTGGCCGTGTGCTGAACTCCGGCAACTGAATGTTGCCGCTTTTGGGCCTCGCTCGCGCACGCGTGACCGAGGAGACCGCTTATTCCGGTAATCAGAACCTTCAAGAACCGACCCTCTTGCCGAGAGCTTCGCTTTCAAGCTGAGAATTCATGGCTCGGAGTTGTTCCACCGACAAAAAATCACGATTCTTGCCGGAACTATATTCGAAACCTTGTTCCACAGGCGTCCCAATCTCTTTCAGTGCATTGATGGCGTAATCCACCGGTTCAATGAAACGTATTGTGGGCTTGATTACATAATGGTCAGCGAATTCAAGAGTCAAATGCGAATCATCAGATGGGCACATGACTTCATGGAGCTTTTCCCCAGGCCTGATTCCAATAATCTTCGTTTTCTGGCCCGGCTGAAGAGACTCTACGAGGTCAAGAATACGTATGGATGGTATCTTCGGGACAAACAGCTCTCCCCCCCACATACGCTGAAACCCCTTCAGAACGAAATCGACACCCTGCTGCAGCGTGATCCAAAAGCGCGTCATTCTCGGATCGGTAACCGGCAATTCCTGCACTCCCAAGCCGATCATTTTTCTGAAGGTGGGCATTACAGATCCTCGGGATCCCACTACGTTCCCATAACGTACAACGGAGAATCTGGTGCGATGCCCTCCAGCGACATTGTTGGCGGCAACGAAGAGCTTGTCAGATGCCAGTTTGCTGGCTCCATAGAGATTTACAGGATTAGCAGCCTTGTCCGTCGATAAGGCTATGACCTTTTCAACCTCATTGTGAACTGACGCAGCTATGACGTTCTCCGCGCCGTGAACATTTGTCTTAATGCATTCCATTGGGTTGTATTCCGCCGCAGGAACCTGCTTAAGCGCTGCAGCGTGGATCACAAAATCAATTCCGCGCATTGCTTGCTCAAGCCGAGGCAGATCTCTTACGTCCCCGATGAAATAACGCATTTCCGGAGCATCGAACTCCTGTTGCATCTCAAACTGCTTGAGCTCGTCACGGGAAAATACGACAACCTTTCTAGGTTTGTATCTCTCAAAAATCGTTTTTACATAGCGGCGGCCAAAGGAGCCGGTGCCACCGGTAACGAGTATGGATTTGCCGTTGAACATTTATGTCCTTAGTTTGCGGTTTCAATGGATATTGTCGCGCATAGCTCAGGCATAACAGTGCGCACACATAGCGACGCCCCGGGGGCTATGCCAAGCGTTTCCACATGGCACTCAATCGCCAATGCAGCTCGCCCACGCAAGCCCTGCAAGAAGGCTGTAACCGGCTCAGGTCAAACTTCGAATCTACTCAGACAGTGCGCGGAGCAATCGGTCTGCCACTGGTCAGAAGTGCAATCCAAGAACTCAGTGAGCGACCGGCCGTGCGTTTCGGAGCTCCGTAAACGGAGCTAAGTATGCATCAGTCCAAATTTTGCCAGAGACACACTGAATCGGGCTAAACCGTTAATTCCATTGGGCTTTAGCGATGCTAGCCCACACCGATATTGCGAGAAAGAGTGTACCACAAGAGATGTGCTGTCGCCGAAGGTGGGAACGGATTCCAAAATTGGGAATGCGCCGAAACGGCCAAGGGCTATTCTTACCTCTACATTATCTCTTCGATTGATTGTCTCCTGCTTGGGCGGGACGAGCGTTGTTATAATCCCGACGTGACTATCGCCTACCGCTGGTCGGCCGCCGCGGCATACCACGCAGCTCAACTGGAATCCCCGAAACGCTCTACCGTTGCCCTCGGGAAGTTCATCCGAAAGTATTTGGATCGTGAACCAGCTTCCGTGATCGACGTGGGGTGCGGAACAGGAGCCAATCTACACTGGCTGCGTGATTGCTTTGGCGATGCTCGCTTGGTGGGATTGGACATTAACGATGTGTTCTGCCGGGATCTGGAAGGAATTGAGTTCGTCCAACAGGAGAATTGCGCGGTCTCGGAGCTGGGCACTTTCGATGTTGGGCTCTCCATCCAATGTCTTTCATGGCTGGACGCGTATGAGAGACCCATCCAGGCGATGTTCAAGTCGTGCAGACAGTGGATGTTCATTACCAGCCTCTTCACCGATTCGCGCGTCGATAGCATCAATCGAGTGACTCAATACGATGAAGATTTCCGGGCCGATTCCGGGAGTCCATACTTCTACAATGTTTACTCCATCGAAAGATTCCGGCGATTCTGTCTCGCGAACGGCGCAAAGGAGATCATGGCTCAGGATTTTGAGATCGACATCGACATTCCTAAACCGGAGCACGGCTTGATGGGTACTTATACCGTCCGCGCCGAGGATGGAAGGCGCCTGCAAATCTCCGGCCCTCTCTTCATGCCCTGGAAGATGGTAGCTGTCCGCATCTAGCGAAACTCTCCAGGGTACTTGGCACAATCGAGTCTGGTCTGGTTAAAGAATTGGCGTGGTGAAGCGACTCCACGTTCTACCGTTCAAAATGCAGCGTCCTAGGCTCCTTGGGCGATCATCAGCGTCCCCTCCCGTGTTCTCACGGCAAATTCTTAAGGTGATTTTCCGAGATTTTGTAAGCGTATATCCGCTCGCGGTTGTCGACTCGTGCGGTAGTATAAAGGATTAAAACAGCTCTCGATGATCACTCAGATCGAAGGCAGCCTCGGAGGAAGCCTCGAGTTTCTCGCAAGGGTCTATGGATAATCGTTTGTCAAGCTGGATTTCGCCCGTTTTTCTGCTTCTCGTTGCCTCTGGACCTCAACTGACGTTGGCGTTGGCTCAATCCAATCCAGCCGCGAATTCTGGCAGCTCCCAGCAGGTGTCTGACGCGCAATCGGTCAGGCCATTACCGCTTTGTTCTGAAGCGCAAGTTGGGGAATTGTGTCGAAAGGACGAATCAGGTGACTCCGCAACGAGCGGCGTTACTATCAGTAACGTGGCCGGCACAACCGCGGAATCAAATTCTTCAGCCTCGTCGGGTCCCGTCAGCAACGCTTCGCCCAAAGAGCAACAACTTCAAAAAGAGCAACAATTTCAAAAAGAGCAACAATTTCAAAAAGAGCAACAACTTCAAAAAGAGCAACAACTTCAAGAAGATCTGGGTCAGCAGCGCTCTCCGTCGTACGCGCGGCGATATGAGCCAACGGGAAGGAATGCGTTCCAGGACTTTGTCGCTAAGTCCGTGGGCTATAAACTCCCGATGTTCGGCTACGGCTTGTTTCTGAATGTTCCTTCTACGTTCGCCCCAAATGATCATGCTCCGGTAACTTCGGACTATGTCATTGGTCCTGGAGATGAGGTCCTGATTCGTACTTGGGGACAGGTCGACATAAACTATCGCGCCGTCGTAGATCGATCGGGCCAGATTTTCATTCCAAAGGTAGGTGGGTTGCAGGTGGCGGGTCTCCGCTTTGGAGAGTTGCAGGGCTACTTCAGAAATGCCATAGGCCGAGTGTTTCGCAATTTTGACCTAAATGTCACGCTGGGGCAGTTACGCTCGATTCAGGTTCTGGTGGTCGGACAAGCTAGCCGCCCAGGTACATACACCATCAGTTCTCTAAGTACACTCGTGAATGCTCTTTTTGTGTCAGGCGGGCCTTCACTAAGCGGCTCGATGCGGCATATTCAAGTGAGGCGGGCTAATCGCGTTGTAACCGACTTCGACCTTTACGACCTCCTTTTGCAAGGAGACAGGTCGAAAGACGTTCAGTTGCAGCCAGGCGATGTGATCTTCATACCTCCGATCGGCAGACTGGCAGCTGTTGTTGGCAGTGTAGATGTTCCAGGGATATACGAGATCAAAGACGTTAGCCGCCTTAAAGACCTTCTGGCTTTGGCCGGCGGCTTGGATGTAACCGCACTAGGACAGAAGGTTACAGTCGAGCAAATTGCGGATCATGCGGTTCGTAAAGTTGAAGAGATTCCCCTCGATCAGGACGGATTGTCGCGGACGATGAACGATGGTGATCTTGTTCGGGTCTTTCCAATCTCGGGTAAATTTGAGAACGCGGTGACGATTCGGGGCAATGTTGCCATGCCGGGACGCTATCCCTGGCATGAAGGAATGCGGGTGAGCGAGCTGATTCCGACCCGGCAATCCCTCATCACGCCAGAATATTGGAGCAAGCAGAACTCAATCATCTCAACACGTGTAACGGGAGCGGGAGCGAACGCAACTGGAATAGCCGGACAGGAACAATTGCGCGTAGAAGTGAAGAGAAATGCTGCGGAGATCAATTGGGACTATGCAGTTATTCAGCGGCTGAACACCGAAGATCTAACCTCCTCTCTTATCGCTTTCAATCTGGAAAAAGCGATTGAAAATGATCCACAGGAGAACGTAATCCTCCAGGCTGGTGACGTTATTACCATCTTTTCTCAAGCGGATCTGACTGTGCCTATCGAGAAGCAGAGCAAGTACGTGCGTCTTGAAGGCGAATTCCAGCACGCTGGAGTCTACAAGATCGAGCCTGGAGAGACCCTCAGACACCTTGTCGTTCGGCTGGGAGGATTTACTTCGAACGCCTATATCTTTGGAGCACAGTTTCTCCGCGAGTCGACCCGCATTGAACAGCAGCAGAAATTAGACGAGCTCTTGGATAAGCTCTCTCTTGAAGTGGAGCGTTCTGCCTCGCGAAAATCACAGAATCTAACAAGTCCGGAAGAAGCTGCGGCTTTGACTCCTCAGATCGAGAGTCAGCGGAGATTGGTACAGAATCTGCGAGGAATCAAGGCTACCGGACGTATTGTTCTAGATCTTCCTCCGGACGCGACGGGCGCGACAGCGCTGCCCGATCTGGCGCTCGAGGATGGGGATAAGTTCGCTGTTCCATACGTTCCAGCAACGGTGAGGGTGCTTGGCGCTGTTTACAACCAGACGGACTTGCTATTTCGAAAGAGCTTCAGAGCCCCGGACTATTTGAGCAAAGCTGGTGGCTTTACCCGCGATGCTGACGCGTCTCGAGTGTATGTTATCCGCGCTGACGGCTCTGTCCTAGGGCATCGGCAGGGTTCATCATGGTTGAGTCCGGGCCTCGCCGGTCAGCGGCTCATGCCCGGCGATACAATCATTGTTCCAGAGCGCCTCGATAAGGCAGGGTTTACCAAAAATTTGAAGGACTATACCCAAATTTTGTCTCAATTCGCACTAACCGCGGCGGCGATCCATGTGCTGGGTCTCTAACTGGCCGCCCACGGAGTAATCGAGAGGAAGCAAAAAAAAGCAGTGGATCGAACAACAATCAAGCTGGAGCCCGTGCCGAAGGTCGACGCTTCTGAAGAGGCGTTTGACCTCGGTACCGGCGCCATTGAACATGCGGAAGAGGCGTATTTTCTCGACTACGTCCTCATTCTTGCTCGTGACAAGAGATCCATTTTTTGGATTACGGTTGGTACAACACTTCTAGCCGCGATCGTGACCTTTGCTTTGCCGAATATCTACGCGGCAAAGGCAATTGTCATGCCACCACAGGAGTCGCAGTCCGCGGTTTTTTCCGCACTTGGACAAATGGCGCCCTTTGCGGCACTGGCGGGCAAGGACCTTAACCTCAAGAATCCTACAGAAGTCTATCTGGCTATGCTTAAGAGCCGGACCGTCGCTGATGCACTGATTCAGCGATTCGACCTGAGGAGAGTCTACCGGGATAAGTGGCTGACGGATGCTCGCGACGATCTGGAGAAGAACACGGACTTGGCTCCCGCTAAGGAGGGGATCATCGCCATAACCGTGGAGGACAGAGATCCAAAGCGTGCTGCTGCTCTTGCAAACGGATATGTTGAGGAGTTACGCCGCCTGTGTCAGACGATAGCGGTGAGTTCAGCGTCAGAAAGACGGATGTTCTTAGAGCAACAAGTTCGCAGCGCAAAGGCGGCCCTGGAGAACGCCGAAGATGAACTCAAGAATACCCAGGAGCGCACTGGTCTGATCCAGCTGGATAGTCAGGCAAGAGCAATCATCGAGTCGGTCGCAGCACTTCGCGCACAAATAGCGGCTGCGGAAGTGCAACTGCAAACCATGGGCTCGTTTGCTACTCAAGAGAATCCAGACGTAATTCGCACAGAGCGGGCACTGTCCGCATTGCGAGGAGAGCTCGCAAAGCTTGAGCAGGCACAGAATACAGGGAACGGAGACATTAATGTCTCAACCGAAAAGGTTCCAACCGCTGGGTTGGAATATCTTCGAAAATATCGAGAGGTCAAATATCGTGAGTCGCTTTACGAGCTGATTGCGAAACAGTACGAGGCGGCGAGACTCGACGAGGCGAGTGACGCTCCTTTGATTCAAACACTCGACGAAGCTGTCGTTCCCGAGAAAAAGGCCCTTCCGCATCGAACGCTAATTATCGTTATAACGTTTGTGACCGGCTTCTTCTTGGCAATTGCATGGGTCCTCCTCAAGCAATTCTTCATCGCCCTAAATCGGCAAGCAGAGCAAAGAGCGAAGCTCCAACAATTGCGATACCTTCTGCGCTGGAAATAGGGGATTGTAGTGTAAGCACGAGTCATTCCCATTGGTCACTATTGAGTATACCGAGTAATTCATGATTGCGTTCCGCTCAACCTTTGACAACAGAGTTAGTTCGCTTGCCGTTGTGTTACTGGGTTTGACATCGAGTGTTCCGCTATACTTCCATCTCCCGGGCGGTGGTGTTGGCGCGCCAATATTCTACGTTCAGTGCATAGTAATTCTTGCGCTCCTATGCCTCTATTCCCTGCAGCACAGAAAGGTGAGCCTTAGTTCGCTGGACCAATTTGTCGTGTTGTATCTAGTGTGGTTGATGGTTTCCTTTATAGTCAACATTCCTGCCATGTGGATCACGGGGAGATCTGATCTAGTTCGTCACCAATTGACGTCGATGTTGGCTTGGCTTTTCACTGTGTCTCCCTATTTGCTCGGCCGATGCTACTTCGATATCCGTCGCCATGGCCCGACATTCATTCGCTCGGCAGCCATAGGCTTAGCGATTGTCATCGCCGGGTACATTCTCTTCTATAGCCGTAACTTTACTGATCTCTATCTTGCGCGTCACACTATTGGCCAGCGGATTCCTATGATGATCTGCTTTCTAGCTTGGGCCATCTGCGCGCAAGGATTCTGGCATTCGCGGCAGCGAGTTTTGCTGCTCTTGCTTTGGTTCGGATCCATGTTGATAGTCTTGCTCTCACTAACTCGCGCTGCTTACTTTCAGTGGTTCGTTTCTGCGGCGCTCTTTGCTGTGATCAGTTTATTCAGAAACTACAAGACAAGAGCAAAGCTCATCTGGCGATTCGGTGTTGTTGGGATAATTGGACTAGCATGCGTTGTGGGAATAGCCGTCAGATCACTGTCGGCTCCTTCGCTCGATAGCCCAGCAACACAAGTAATCGGCCGGGTCGGACAACTATTTGCATTACGTGAGCAGGTAAGCACAGATGAATCTGCTAATAGCAGAGTGGAGGTCTGGCGTCGCCTTTTCGCTCGGCTCAAAGAGTCTCCCGCGCGTATGATATTTGGTTTCGGGCAACTCGCTCCTTCGGCATACATCGGAGGAACGTTTATAGACTTATCAGGGGAAATCCTTAATGAATACAATGCTCATAGCGAATATATGGATGCTTGGATAAGAAGCGGACTCGTGGGTCTACTTCTCGAATGTGCGGTATTGGGAATAGTTACAGCCAAAACATTTTTCGTTGAAGCGGAATCGACATACCTTGTCTTCTTCAAGACTCACAGCGTCGCATTAATAGGTATTATCATATACGGCGTTTTTCACGAGACTTGGAGGTTTCAAATGTTTGGATTGTATTTCTGGCTCTATGCAGGAATCGTCTCTAGGGAGTTATTTAGTCGAGAAACGTCGTTGATCGCACGGAATTTCGCTCCGCACTATGTGTCCGGATTTGGAGGCTTGGACGGATCTCGAACGGCGCAAGGATAACGAAGTTAGAGCGAGCCTTCGTTTTGCTTACGAGTCTTGAGTAACGGACGTCCTGCGTTCCAAGTAAAGAAAATTGACAACCGTCCCTGGTGCCCGATGGATCAGCAAGAGAATACGAACCTCATCAAGACAAGAGATTCTTACTTTAAGACCTCACCGTCGCGTCCGATTAGTGAGTGGCTTTTACCCTTTCGCAATTGCGTAAGGCTTGTTAGGTACGCCAAGCAGCGACTAGTCCTGGGAAGTAAGTTGTCGCTCGGTCGAAATGTAAGCTTTGGCAAGAATGTCGAGCTGCGAGTTCCGCAGTTCATGCGTGTCGGCGATAACGTCATGCTCGGATCGTACTTTATTGCCGAGACGAATCTAGTTATTGGAGCCGATGTTTTGATTTCAACTCGCGTGTCTTGCATTGGTAACGATCACACATTCGACGATCCGAATCAGACAGTTTTCTCGGGCGGCAGACTGCCGGCGTGTACGATCGTGTTGGAGGGTGACAACCTGATCGGATTCGGGACGATTCTCGTGGGTAACGTAACGGTCGGACGCGGTTGTATTGTTGGCGCTGGCTCAGTTGTTATCAACAATTTGCCTCAGTATTCGATATGCGCAGGAGTGCCTGCGAAGCCGATTAGGAATAGATTTAAGCGCTAAGACATCAAGAACATTAACTGCGAGGAAGGCGGATTTGAAGCGAGCCTTAATTACCGGAGTAACTGGCCAGGACGGAGCCTATCTTTCTGAATTCCTTTTGCAAAAGGACTATGAAGTGCACGGAATTAAGCGACGCGCTTCGTCGTTCAATACGGGCCGCATCGATCACCTTTATCAGGATCCCCACGACACCAACATACGTTTTCGTCTCCACTATGGAGACATGTCTGACGCAAACAGCTTGATACGGGTGATCCAGGCTGTGCAGCCACACGAGATTTATAACTTGGCAGCACAGAGCCATGTCGCAGTATCCTTCGAATCGCCGGAGTACACAGCCAACGTAGATGGCCTTGGAACGCTAAGGATTCTCGACGCAATTCGCACACTCGGTCTCACCAAGAGCGTCCGCTTTTATCAAGCGTCCACCTCGGAGCTGTATGGCCAAGTCCAAGAGGTTCCGCAACGGGAGAGTACTCCCTTTCACCCGCGCTCCCCATATGGAGTCGCAAAATTATATGCACACTGGATAACGGTTAATTACCGCGAAGCTTATGGCATGTATGCCTGTAATGGAATCCTCTTTAATCATGAGTCTCCCGTCCGTGGAGAAACCTTCGTGACTCGCAAGATCACAAGGGGGTTGGCACGAATTAAGATGGGGTTACAGGAATGCCTGTTTCTCGGCAATCTTAATGCAAAGCGCGATTGGGGTCATGCGCGCGACTACGTAGAAATGCAATGGCTTATGCTTCAGCAGGACGCTCCGGACGATTATGTGATCGCTAGCGGTCGACAATTTTCGGTGCGAGAATTCGTAGATATTGCGGCAGAAGAGATCGGTATGAACTTGGTGTGGAGCGGATGCGGGCTTGAGGAAAGGGGTTATGATCTTGATGGGAGATGCGTAATTGCTGTTGACCCTCACTATTTTCGTCCAGCCGAGGTAGATACTCTCATCGGAGACGCTAGCAAAGCACGGGAGAAGCTTGGTTGGCAGCCAAGAGTGACGTTTCGCGAGCTTGTGGCTGAAATGATCGCAGCGGACTTGGCGATCGCACAGCGAGATACATTGATCCGCAATGCGGGATATAAGGTTCATAAGAACTTCGATTAAAAAATGCATCTTTCCGACAAGATTTATGTCGCTGGGCACCAAGGACTCATGGGTTCCGCTTTGGTGCGTGGCTTAATGGCTCTCGGTCATAACAATCTTTTGCTTCGAAGTCATGATCAGCTCGACTTAACGGACCAGCATGCAGTTCAAGACTTTTTCGCGGAGGAGCGTCCAGCATACGTATTTCTGGCTGCAGCCAAAGTCGGCGGTATTTTAGCTAATTCCAAATACCCGGCAGACTTCATTTCGAAGAACTTGCTGATCCAAACGCATGTCATCGATACAGCTTATCTAACGAAGGTAACACGGCTTCTCTTTCTGGGATCTAGCTGCATTTATCCAAAGCACGCACCACAGCCTCTTAAGGAAGAATATCTGCTCTCCGGGCCTCTTGAGCCAAGCAACCGCTCATATGCTGTTGCAAAGATTTCCGGTATTGAGATGTGCTCCTCATACAACAAGCAGTATGCCACTCACTTCCTCGCCGCAATGCCTACCAACCTCTACGGTCCGGGAGACCGTTATGATTTGCACGATTCTCATGTAGTGCCGGCGCTAATTCGAAAAATGCACGAAGCGAAGATCTCCGGCGCCGATCAAGTGGTAGTTTGGGGAAGCGGTAAGCCTCGCAGGGAGTTCCTTTATAGCGATGATGCCGCCGAGGCGTGTATCTTTCTGATGAATCTTCCCGAATCTGAATTCGGAACCCTTGTCAATGCATCCACAGTTTTTCCTATTATTAACATCGGATGTGGAGAAGATTTGGCGATAATGGAAGTTGCGAGAATCATTGCGGAAACCGTCGGCTTCAAAGGTAGTATCCGTTGTGACCGCTCCAAGCCGGATGGCACCCCGCGAAAGTTACTAGATGTAACGCGGTTACGAAGATTGGGATGGTCGCCGAGAACGCCTTTTCGTGACGGCTTGGTACGAACCTACAGCGACTTCAAGATGCAGCAGAATCGGGTTGGCGAGAGTCACGTTGTGACCAGGTGAACGTTTTCTTGCCAATTCAGAAAGCGGTCTCCTTCATGAGAATCTTGTCGAGCGTTCCGTTCTTCTGAAACCGTTGTGTGCGGCGGCGAGATTTGAACGAGATGGAGAAGGGATGCCAACAGCTGTGAGCCCTACCGAATCGGCAAGGACTGCCGTGTTGACTAATGATCAACGCGGGGATTATCGCATGCGTGAGTCAGTGAGACCGTGTCTTCTCTGTGGCTCCCAGCTCGAGCTGAGTCTGATCAATTTAAAGGATACCCGTTTCGGCACGAGGGATTCTTACGATATTTACCTTTGCACGACGTGCGGTCTGGAACAAACTCGCCCAATGCCGTCTCTGCCAAATCTCAAGCAACTTTATGAATCCCATTACAATTTCGGCGGCGAATCAGATACTCTGTACGCTCGTTTGCGGGAAAAGTTTATTTTTTCACTTCCTTACAAGTTGTGGACATGGTTGGATGGCGATACGGCTTTTCATTTGCGTGTTGGTTCTGGGCGGCTGCTGGACATAGGCTGCAATGAAGGCCGCGGATTGAGGATCTATGCACGTAATGGATTTGAAGTGGAAGGCCTCGAGTTGAATGAGAATGCCGCCGGAGAAGCGAGGAGAGCTGGGTTTCCCGTTCACACTTGTTTACTCAGCGAACTCGACTCAGGGTCCGTTTATGATGTAGCCGTTCTTTCGAATGTTCTAGAGCATTCGTTAAGTCCAAGAGAAATGCTTAACGACGTCAGTCGTATTCTTGCTCCTCAGGGACAAGTCTGGATAAGTTGCCCAAATTCGCGGAGCTGGCTGCGAGTCCTATTTGGGCGATCGTGGATCAACTGGCATGTGCCGTTCCACATCTCACACTTTTCACCCAAGACTCTCAAGCGAGTGCTCGCTGATGCAGGCTATGAGCGAATCGAAGTTCAGCAGATCACCCCTGCACTCTGGGTGGCTCAGTCACTGATAGCCAAGTTTTTGGGGAAGGAAGGCGAGAAGAACAAATACTTGCGAAGCCCGTTCTTGATCCCTCTCCTACTCTTGGTTTGCAGGTTCGCGTTATTTCCTATCTTGTTTTTCGGGAACCTCCTAGGTCGCGGTGATTGTCTACTTACAGTCGCGACTAGACGCACAAAGTAATTAAGACAATTCTATTCTTAGGGAGTGGTAAATTGTCGGTTGGCAGTCAGTTCTTGAGAGAAGGTATTGGCCTAGATAGCCAGTCGATATTGCGCTTAAGCAGAACTTTAACCACAACCTCTGAAGCGTTTCTCACAAATCAGGGAACCCCACACGTTGTCATTGTTGACTACGGCAGCCATCCGTTTATACGCTCCACTTCATCGCGCCTCCGGAGCCAAGGCATCGCTGTTACTTATGTCTATCAGAAATGCGAGCCGTGCCCAAGCTACGGCGATCTCCAGAATCGCATAGAAACCGGAGAAGTGGGGATAGATATCGATGGTGTCTTTCAAAAATACTCTTACTTCCGTCGACGGAAACAGGAGATTGAATGGGCCTACAAATGCGTTGCAGTGTTGAATAAAATTCGACCGACAATCGTATTTTCATCATGTGCGCCCTTGGAAGTTCAGAAGCGACTAGTAATGTGGTGCCGCTCGAACGACGTATTGTTCGTGTTTTGGCTTCAAGATATACACGGTGTGGCTATCAGACGGTTGCTCCGCCGTAAATTACCCGTATTGGGCGAGCTAGTGGGAATTTACTATTCGAGATTAGAACGGACGCTGTTGCGAGCTAGCGATCAGGTACTGTTAATCACCGACGATCACAGCCATCTTATGCATCAATACGGAGTGGATCCTAAGAGGATAGCCGTCTTACCTAATTGGGTATTAGTCGAGGAATTGCCAGTCCTGCCGAAGAATAATGATTGGTCCAAACAGCATTGTCTTGAGGGCACTTTCAATTTTGTTTATTCAGGTACATTGGGGTTGAAGCACAATCCGGCTTTTCTGTTGAGGCTTGCGCAACACTTCAGCTCAAGTCCTGGCGTGCGCGTGGTTGTGATTTCAGAGGGATTGGGGAGTGATTGGTTGCGACAGCGAAAACTTGAAGAGGGACTCCGGAACCTGGTGCTGTTGCCCTTCCAGCCGTACAGCATCCTGCCGAGCGCTCTCGCCTCCGCCGATGTCCTGGTTGTCCTTTTGGAGCGTGCCGCCGCGGAATACTCCGTACCGTCGAAAGTATTGACATATCTCTGTGCGGAACGTCCGATCCTGATGGCGATACCGAAAGCAAATCTTGCTGCACACTTGATTCAGGAAATTGGCGCGGGGATAATAGCTGATCCCGAGGATTGGGAGACGTTTCGGACAGCTGCGGACTCGCTGTTCTTGGATGCAAATCTGCGGGAGAAAATGGGATGCCGCGGTCGAGGATACGCGGAGAGCCAGTTCTCGTCCGAAGTGGTTTGCGAACGGTTCAGGCAGATTGTCGAGAGGGTTCTCGGTAGGGATCGTGAGCATTCGCATTAATTGCCAAGTTAACCATCCTGTTCTGACTGGTGGTTGTAGTGCTTAGTGCAGCTGCTTTGCAGGAACACGGGACGATTCGGGTCGTGTTGAGGTATTCTGGGTCGCACTTTGAGGAGGGCTGTCTGTGCAAATTTTCCTAGATTCCGCGAACTATGAAGAAGTGAGGAACTGGGTTCGGCAGGGGGTTTTGGATGGCGTCACGACCAATCCGAGCATCATGTTCAAAGACGGTATATACGATCTGGAAGAAGGGGCATGTAAACTCTGCGAGTTGGTCGGTCCGGATCGGCCGGTCAGTGTCGAAGTAACTACGAACGATCCTGAAGACATGATCCCGCAAGGTCGAGAATTCTCCCATTGGGCGTCGAATATTGTCGTAAAAATTCCGATAATAAACGAGAATGGAAAGTCCTGTTTGGAAACCATAAAAACCTTGTCGGGGGATGGCATTGCTGTCAACTGCACCGCAATCCTCAGTTTTAATCAGGCAATCCTGGCAGCCAAAGCAGGTGCGAGATATGTAAGCATCTTTGCGGGACGTGTGGCTGATGAAGGCAATGATCCGGCGGTTGTCATTCGAAATGTTCGTGGCTGGTTGGATCAGTGGAGCAGCGAAAGCAGGATCATTGTCGGTAGCATTCGGACTACCATGGATATCCAAAACGCTGCCCTCGCTGGTGCCCACATCATCACGATTCCGCCGCAGTTTCTGCCCAAGATGCTGGATCATAAGTACACTCGGGAGACTGTCCGTCAGTTCAATGATGATGCGAGAAAGGCGTTGGACCAGATTCGCGCCCATGCAGGCGCATCGGCAGCCACCTCTTAATTTCACCTAGATGCCTTCTCAATGGAAAGTATCCTCCGCGCAGTCCCGAGGGCGACGCCGTTCCGATGATGAAAGAGACTAATGTGCTATTTCTAGGCTACGGCGGCGAGGCCGCGGAGTTGATAAGCCACACTCGCAAGGAGGAAACTTCCAGCTATTGTTTCTTAGGGTATTTCAGCATCAATGGCAACGGGGCTTCAGTAAACGATAATAGCGTGCCATTTCTGGGGAGAGCCGAAACCCTGAAAGATTATATCTTGCGAAATCCGGTTGATATGGTTGTAGCTTTAGAGCCTCTTTCGCCTTCTCTATCGAAAGAGCTGCTCGAACCGGTATTGGAAATCGGCCTTACCGTAGCAGTGCCTAAGAGAATTCGAGTACAACTTTGCTCTGGAGTCGTAGAGAAAGCTTTGATTGGCCCCAAACTATTTCTTGGCTCCGAGATGCTACTACTGAGCACTGTACGCCAGAAGCAGAGTTACGTTTATGCAAAAAGGTTCTTCGATGTCGCTATTTCGGGGAGCTTGCTCATCGCGATGGCTCCTTTGCTCGCCTCGATCGCGATTGCCATCAAGCTCACGTCCCCGAATGGCTCAGTGTTTTACCCCTGGCGTGTGCTCGGCAAGAACGGTAGACCGTTCGTTGGTTACAAATTTCGCACCATGGTGCCGAATGCTGATCAATTGAAACAGGAGCTGCTTCCGTTTAACGAGATGCAAGGCCCCGTATTTAAAATGCGTAATGACCCGCGAGTCACTCGGTTAGGACGATTTCTGCGAAGGTTTAGTCTCGATGAGCTACCTCAACTATATAGCGTACTCAAGGGCGACATGAGTTTAGTGGGGCCGCGTCCTCCCTACCAAAAGGAGGCAGAGAGGTTTGCTTTTTGGCAACGGCGCAAATTAAGCGTGAAGCCGGGGATTACTTGTCTTTGGCAGGTAAATGGGCGAAATGAGATTACAGAGTTTGATCAATGGGCACGAATGGATTTGGAATACATTGAGCGTGCTTCTCTGCTGCTCGATTTGAAAATCCTCTTCCGGACGATCCTCGTCGTTTTGCAGGGGCATGGGGCATATTAATTAGCCCGTCCCTTAGATTCATTTCAAGGAAAAACGCAAGAACGATTTCTTGTCGCTTGAAAATCGGAAACTGCACAAACATACCTCTTAAGTAGAGATCAGTACTGAAGTAGAGATGACCACTAATAGAAAACTAGCAGAACGTCCAAGCCGGATTTGCATAGCAGGACTGTGGCACCAGGCGGCAGTCATTGCAGCGTGTTTCGCGGAGATGGGGCACACTGTGGTCGGCGTAGGTGACGATGCCGATGCAGTGCATAAACTCAATGCGGCTAGCGCGCCGGTTCGCGAACCTAGGCTCGATCCGATGCTGCGTCGCAATCTCAAAGCAGGAAGGCTCAAGTTCACTACGAGCTACGACGAAGCGTTGGCGGATGCCGAGTTTGCCTTTCTTGCCATCGATACACCCGTCGATGATGTCGATCGTCCGACGCTGGATGTCATCTTCAAGGCTATCGAGGCGATTGCGGAGCATCGCACAGGAAGCCTGATTCTGTGCATCACTGCGCAGGTGCCCGTCGGAACTTCAGAGCGTCTCCTTGAGGTCGTGCAACGGCGCAAGCCTGGACTTGCTTGCGAAGTCGCCTATATTCCTGAATTTCTGCGCCTTTCTGAAGCCGTCGAAACTTTCTTTCGGGCAGACCGGTTCATTATTGGAGCGCAGAGCATATCGGTCGCAGAGCGCGTAGCTGATTTGTATAAACCTTTGAATCGTCCTGTGCTCCTCGTCCAGTTGCGCTCGGCGGAGATGAGCAAGCATGCGTCGAATACCTTCTTGGCCACTTCGATCAGTTTCGTAAATGAAATCTCCGATCTTTGCGAGCAGGTCGGGGCCGATGTTGCCGAAGTTGTGGCTGGCATGAAACTTGATCAAAGGATCGGACCTCGTGCGTTCCTTAGCCCTGGCTTGGGATTTGCCGGTGGAACCCTTGGTCGCGACATTCGCGCCCTGCAGGAATTGGGAGAGACCCATACTACCGGCACGGTGTTGCTGGACGCCGTGGCTAAGGTCAATCAATCGCGAGCCGAGTTCGTGGTCAGGCGCCTGCACCGGCAATTCGATTCTATTGCTGGATTGAACATCGGCGTTCTAGGCTTGACCTACAAGCCGGGGACGAGCACGCTGAGGCGTTCCATTGCTTTAGAAATCATCGCGCAACTGGTTGCGGCCGGCTCAGAAGTTGCCGCCTTTGATCCCTTGGCCGATCTTTCGAATTCGGGTCCACTTCCGAAATTTGACTTCGTGGCCGATGTCTATAAGGTAGCTTCCGGTCGTGATGCGCTCCTTCTGTTGACTGAATGGACGGGCATCCGTGAATTGGATTGGCACAGGATCCAAGCCTCCATGAGGCAACCGGTCTTCATCGACACGCGCAACTTTTTCGACCCAGAACGAATGGCCGAATTGGGGTTTGTTTACATGGGAGTGGGTCGAGGTGCAGAAGCGGTCGTCGCGCAAGGGGCTTATTGATGAATCATCAAGACTACATTGGCCCTTCTGAGCGATTTCGGGGTCGTGTGGCCCTCGTTACGGGTGCTGGTCGCGGCATCGGCGAAGCCATTGCGATTCAGTTTGCGGCCCAAGGCGCGCATGTCGTGTTGTGCGCCCGCACGCGTTCCGAATTAGAGTCGGTTGCCAACTACATACGCACCAGCGGTGGCTTGGCCCAGGTGATCGCGTGCGATGTCGCCGATCCTGTACAGGTTGGCAAACTCGTTGAGTCCACGATCGAGATTTCACGCAGCATCGCTTGGATTGGCGGCTGGCAGCCGCCCTCCAGCGTTCTCAATCTTGCTTGGGCAGATCGTGTCTACAAAAGCCTGCCATTCGAGTGCCCACACCTCATCCAAACCGCCCTGCGCCTGAGAAGGATACTGAAATTCAGTGACAGACGGGAGCGCTCCGCTCTGGCGGCGGATTAATTGAAGCCGTTCCATGCCATAGCTCCCGCCAAGACCATCGATGATAACAGAACCTCGATCCCCGAAAATCTCAAAAGAGAACAGATTCTTCCACTGAGTCCAACTCGCATGAAGGAAGGCAACCTTCTCCCCCGGCGTCGCTAGCAACATGAAGCCATTGTCTTCAACTGCGCTGCGTTCTTTCGCCCAGTGGAAACACTTCGCGAATCCAATAGTTCTGGAAAAATCCCCCAAAAAGCAGCGGCTAAGATCGATGAGATGGACACCCTGATCCAATATCTCTCCACCGCCCGACTCTTCTGCACTCGCACGCCATTCTTGACCGTAACCGGCCCGACCGCCATGACCGTAACGGCCACGTACATACATTAAGTCGCCGATTTCTCCAGCAGCAACAATCTGCCAAGCTTTTTGCACGGCCGGATGATGACGCAAGGTGTAACCGACGACGACCTTTGGAGC